>Ga0209611_10009112_pt1 | contig 15164 bp, 9 predicted proteins | sample S1TSphgellanicum_3_FD_187693 | JGI IMG/M metagenome (GOLD analysis project Ga0209611, IMG submission 187693) | Host-associated microbial communities from peat moss isolated from Minnesota, USA - S1T2_Fc - Sphagnum magellanicum MG (SPAdes) (version 2) | ecosystem: Host-associated > Plants > Peat... | reverse complement strand
AAAGGGGGATAATGTTAACCAAATTTTTGTAATAGGTGATAAAACCTAATAGATGATAGGTTAAATAGATTAGGTGACATGTAGTTAATCAACAAGTAGTTTATTTAACCAATGGAAAACAAAACATGTAATTTGTAACAAGTGGTTTATTTTTGAATTTTTAGACTGTTAATGTGTATATAGCTAATGATTGTTTCAATGGTCTCATCAAATTGTTAAAATTTTGAATTAACTTGTATTTAAGTAGGACAAAAAGAAGAACATGGGGGACTTGATTTGATTTTTTTGTTTTCATTTCAAACATATGATGGAGAATGGAACATTTTTATTTTCATTTATTTTTTTAGATGTACATGTTTAACAACTTGTGTACATTTGTTTTCATTTAAAGTTTAGAATTGTACATAGGATTTAGAGATTTTTTTTTAGATGTACATGTTGCTGATTTTCTAAACTTGTTACTACGAATAGAAAAAATTCAAGGATCTTGATGGGAAAATATTTTAAAACTTGTTAACAATTGTTTATCACAATGAACATGTAGTTATTTTAAAAAACAAATTGTATCTTGAAACTTATTATGAACATAGACCAATGGATGTACACATTCATGAAACATTGGTCATGGTGAAAGTAAAACAACAAATTGTAGCCTTGATATTAACTGAGGATCAATGGTTGATGAAATCAATTGAACTTGGGAATCAAAGATAGTTTGTAATAAATCAAATTGAATGCATACCTTGATGGGAACAAGATGAATGTGTTGGATAGTTGTTGAAGGAATACATGGACATATTTGCATGGACTTACAAGGACCTTAAAGGAATACCACTTGAATTGGTCCAACACATATTTGAATTAGATATTTCCATTCTATCAGCACATTAGGCCAAATACATGATGAAACCTAATTATGTTGCAATGGTTAAACATGGTATTGACAAGTTGTTAGTAGATGGGATTATCAAACTTGTAAAATAAGCCATGTGGTTACCACCTATCATTGTAGTACCAAAGAAAAATGAGAAGCTCAGAATCTATGTAGACTTCATAAAACTAAATGTAGTCACAAATAAAGACCCATACCCATTACATGTCATTGATGAAGCATTATTAATCCCAAAAAATATTGTAGTTTATTATTTAACATTTTTTTTAGTTTTCCAAATTAAGACTTCTCATTTTTTGTCTTGATCAATTAATGGTCAAATAGTGGTTATACTTTTACAAGTCAAACATTTGAATTTTGAATTACTTGGGATAGGGGAATATACATAAGACATAGACAAAGGAAGAAGACACATACATAATCAAAGGAGAGAAGAACTTTGTTTATGAAGAATTTGTAGAAACACATTTTGAGTTTCATTAAATTTTTGTTGAAATTTCTCTTTGATTTCTATTGTTAAATTTTGTTGTCAAGTTTTGTTTTTCTATTATTAGTATAAAATTAAACTAAATAATATTATAAAACATCAACAATAAAAGCATAATGAAACATAAAAGCTTGAAATTGTTTCAATTAGTGGATAAATACATTATATGTAAGAAGATTGAATCAAAATCAATAAAAAGAATGAAAAAAAAAAAATCCATTTCCATTTGGTAACCATCCTCAAGATTTGAAATGTAAAATTCTGGTTTTAGTAACATGAGTATTCTAGATTTAAAATACAACAAGGAACAAACATGCAACACATCTTATGGAATCATCTGAGATCATGAGATTTTCTTGCAAGAATTTCTAGAATGGCAATGCATTGAACCAAGGTTGTTGATAAATCAACGGGTTAGAAAGGCTACAAATATATCTTTAAACCACAATAACAATCCTACATAGGGATATGTTGGGTTTTGAAACTTTTACTCATGTCACCGTGATTATGGGAACAATTGTAACCATTGGGAGATCGATGTGTGTGAGTGAAAAGGCTCAATTTCGTTGTTCCAAAGTTATGAATCAAAGACCTAACCATGTGTGCAATTTGGCATCGAAACAAAAAAAAAATCAACTTGGTGATCTCAAACACCCATATATCAACAACAAAGTTATGAATCAAAGACCTAACCATGTGTGCAATTTGGCATCGAAACAAAAAAAAAATCAACTTGGTGATCTCAAACACCCATATATCAACAACAAAGTTTTGAATGATTGGAAATTTCTCCAAATCAATAATAAGAGAAATAACATTTTTTTGTTGGTGATTAAAACATAAGAAATACTCAACTACCACATAATTGGGTAGGCTTTCTATGTCAAAATAAAATGCAAGACCAATAATAGCTAACTATGTAGACCAATAAATTGGATTCAAAATCTGATTCAAATTTGAATGGTGTTCCATGATCGGATTTTATTTGAATTACCATTGATTCCAATTTGAATTTTTATCATGATTGCAAGTAGGCAAAACATATGTTCATAAATTACCCACATGTTGATGTACATCTTTGACAAATGTTAATTGAAGAGTTTTTCAGGGAACAAGACAAAATTTCCATGCCTAAACAACATGTTGAACTTCAACCTATTACTTCTACATTACAACCCAATAACAACATGTTTGGTTTTATGTCAATAATTCTATTGTTGATGGGAAGTGTATTACCAAATGTTACCAATGCCACTTGTTTTGCAAAATATGTGGGAAACACCACCAACTTCAATGATGAAAATTCATGTGTCATCATTGATGGGAGTAGCACCAATACCAATTCAACCATTTTGACAAAGTTATCAACATTAACCTTGTCATGTCATATTAGTCACGTCTGTTTTGACATTAATGTAACCCTGCATCACATTAGTTGTCAACCTATGTTGAGTTCAATAATTTTTGTATCAAGGGTGACATAATAACCCTTGCAAACATAACACATGAAAATTATGTTTAAAAAGTTATGATGGGTACCCAACACGTGCACTTTAAGTTGAACATTTAAGAAAACATTAAATGTTGCAACAAGAAAATTTTATTGGATTTTATTTTTTAAAAGATTTCAACTATTTGTTTAACCAATTACATCAATATCAATAGTTCTTAATGTCATGCAAATAATTTTAGCTATCCAAATTACGACTAAAATTCACTCACAATATATTTAACCTTGTCCATGGATTGATTGAATTGCTACTACGTCTATCAAAGGAATCACCACCCCTATCCACCTTTGTCCAAGTAGCAATCACCCTTATCCAAGTAGCAATCACCCTTGTCCAAGTAGCGATCACATTTATCCCAAAAATGCTACCAAATTTGTCTACCCTTGTCTAAGTAGCAATCACCCTTGTCCAAAAAATGTAACTAAATTTGTTTACTCTTGTCCAAGTAATGATCACCTTTATCTAAAGAATGTGATCGAATTTATCCACCATTGTCCAAATAGTGATCGCCCCTCTCCAAGGAATGTGATTCAATTTCACTCATCTCAACAAATGATCATGCTTGTCCAAGTCACTCTACGGAAAGGTGTCAACCAAATTTCGGTTGTTTTTTGGAGAAGTGCCAACCGAATTTCAACTGTTATCTGGATAGGTGGCAATCAAATTTTGGTTGTTAATGGCAACCAAATTTCCATTGGCACCTAGATAGGTGATAATTAAATTTCGATCGCACTAAAATGGTGAGAAGTTGCTATTGCGATTAGTTTAGACCTTGTTCCTCAATAGAATTTAACCTAAATATAAATTGGCCACTGTCATCTTATTTTATCATCTTTTCAACCTTTGTTTCTCCCACATTGTGGTCTTAGTCTTTGGGTGCTCTTTGTAATCAATGTGAGGAATTTTAGTGCAACATGAAAGGTTAGAAAAAAAGGTGAACGCAATACATCAAATTACAAGGTTCTTTTGCCTAATTTAACCTTCCAAGATTACAATTGCTTCTAACAATTGTTGTTTGGGAGGCAAGGGTTGTGGGTGAAGGGAGATGTGTGGGCACCATGTCTGGTTCAATGTCTAAAGCACCTTATAGCATATTCTTTCTAGACCTTACATCCAAGCACCTTCAAAAATTATCTTCAAGAAGGAAAGAGTTTAAAAGTGGGTTGATTTCAAAAAGATCTTTTCATAAGGAATAGAAAAGTCCCAAGGGAAAATCAGCCCAATCCAAAGGCCGCCATGACAATGTAGAAAGTTATAATGGACTTCTTTTTACAAAAGGATAGTTACCTTTATGGTGTTAAATGCTAACTGTCAATTGGAAGGAATATCCATTAAAGATGACCATGCAAAAAAATTTGGGAAGTTTTGGAAGCCCCTGAGTTTTAAGAGGATCATAATTACAAGGACTATTCAATATAGGAGGATTTGAATCTAAAGGATGCTACTTTCAACTTTGAAGTTAAAGGAATGCTCTTCAGAGAGCTTGTCAAGAAACTCAGCATTCAGAAAACAAAGAATCCATCAATTAACATATGTTGTTAGTTCCTACTACCCACTTTGAGGAAATGGACTGAAGAGAATGTGGCCTGAAGTGTAATTGTCTGACGACCATTGTCTGTTATGCATATATTGAAGTTTCACCCTTCTTGTCATGTATTCCTGTTTCTTTCTGACAGTCCAAATCAGACAAACAGCTCAGATATCAACTGCAATTCAAAGCAATTCCCACCTGTGAATTTCCTGCAACTAGGGCCATAACCCTGCAACAAAGCTATGGCATATTCAAAGAACCTGATAGACCATGCACACATTGATGCATTCATTGATGAGGCATTCAGAGGGAACCCAGCAGCCGTGGAAGTGCACATTGTGCACTGTGCCAATAGTGTGTAGCCAAGCTTGGTAGAAAGTATTTGAAGGAATATGAGGCATCCAGCTTCTGTTCACTTGAGGGTGGTTGTCCTATCTCCTACCATTCTACTCTCATGGCAGGGATACAAGAATGTGCATTAGATATGGTATAATTGACTTGCCATCACTGCAAAAAACACTGCAAATTTCAGATTCCCCTAACCTAACCAATATGCAAGAAGGAACAAGACCACAAGCAACAAACATGCAACACATCTTGTGGAATCGCCTGATCAGCACTCTTCTGGAAATGTTTTGTATTTATCCCTTTCAAAGACTCTTACAATGACAAGTCTGAAAGATTGTATTCTTCCACATCAAATATTGATGTGTTTCCCTTCCTACATCTGTCACCATATTGATGAAGCCAGCATGCCAATGTTCTCCTGCACATTATAGTTCCAGTGTCAACTAGCAACAGTTTCACAATAGAAACAAATGGTGTAAAAACCTCCACATGCTGCACCACATAGAGAACAATGACCAACATAATTTGACAACCATTAAAATGTCAAAGATAAGCTTGTGCCTATCCATTATTCCTGAAAGTTAATTTGCAATACTTTTGCAGGAACAAATAAGTAAAAACCAACAGAGAGGCAGAAGGTTTGCACCTCATCTTTACTCCTGTGAGAAAAATACCAGTGTCTTAAGCTTCATCAGGATGAGATGAACTGAAACTACACTGGAACAGGAAATTGGGGCCAGCACCAATTCAAGAAATCATTAACCTTGACAGATGTCATGTGACAAATGTCATGTCACTGTGGTACCTGCCATACAACAAGAAGCGTGAGTCAACAGAACAGACATGCAATATTAGCAATACATTAAGGTGGCTTTTTTGCATATTTGGTGCCCACTTGCTGCTCTGCACATGCTTCTTATGCCTCATAAAGGATAAAGATTGGTGTCAGAGAACAGTACTTTTCACACATGAGTGTCCTAAAGAACCCAAGTTTCTCAAGTATATCTAATGGAGAAGGCAGCACCGAATTCAAACTTGTCTTACACATCTACAACACATCCACTGTTCTACATCCTTAGGTGGCCAGAGAATGTACCCTCAAACACTAAGAAGGAAGAGTTGACATTGTCAGAGGATCCTGATCTTCATTCAAAAAGTCATTGTGGGAACTTTCACCCGCCTTGCCCTTGCCTCTGTCTGTAGAGGTAGCCTCATATATCCCTGCACAATTGAGGACAAGATGCAGTCATCATTGATGCTGTCCATTATGGTGGAGGTTTTGCCTGCCAGCACATCTGCTACAATGAAACCTCTAGCAACAACATTCTATCACAATTTAGGACATGTAACTCAAGTCCAATGGCCATCAACTTGATTATGGTTTTCCTGAGGTTAGAATCTTACTCCTCCCCATATCCTAAACCAACATTGGCCATGCACTCTGTGGGAATCTATTGAAATTGAAAACATCTGCTGCAATCTAGGAGAAAGTGGTCAGGAAATAGAAGAAACCTCACCTAGGCCCAGCACCGAAGTGCACAGGGTGAAACCAAGCAAGGAGAAGTCCATGCCATAGAGCAACTCTAGAATGATAATACCTGCTGCTGTTACCAGCAAATGCTGTGGAGAAGCCACCACAACGTGCAACCTTCCAAAAGCCCACCCACAACATGACATTGAGGGCCAATTGCACATCACTGGGCACTTGCAACCATTCTTTCAATGCAGGCAAGCAGTGATGGAGTGACAGGTTTATTCACATGCTGACCTACACCAGCTATCAAATCTATGTGGATCAGGATCACAAATACATGGGACTGAAACATGCACAGCCTCTAAGAGACAGTTCTATGTATTCAGACTTAGATGTTAACACCATCCTATGTGTCTCTCTCTTGGTCTCTCTCTGCCTTTCTTGCACAATTGCATGAACATAATAGACCTGGAACAAAGACAACCAAGAGATCAGCAGCAGCACCTGTCTTCAACAAAGGAATCAACATAGAAAATGAGGACAATGCCGAAAAGGATAGTGCTACTATACGCCCATGCTGGTGATGCATAATGCTCCGGGTGTGCTTGCCCCTTTGTCTGTCAAAAGGCTCAAAAGAGTATTACCCTTCTTAACCAGCCGCAGGTCCAACGTGTCTTGACCTCAAGGACCTTACGCACTGAACTATACTACAAGTCATATCCAAGAAGCTTCCATTGTCTCACTTTGCAAGCTTGAAACAAACAAATAGCCAAATATAATGAGAGACCCATGGACAAAAGAATTCAATAGCACTTCAAGAAGGGTGCTAGACACTGGCTTACCAAAGCTAAATGCACTAATGCAAATGGGAATAGGCAGCATGCTGCTGATGTGACTGTCACTGCATGAAGGCGCTTCTTTGACAAGCTCTGCACACCATAACAGATTTAGCACTCATCCAGTAATATGATATTAGTAAGGCCCATTCATTATCAGTGTAACATTTTCCAAGCTCAAAAGTCTCCTCTGCTATCCACAGAAAATGGAACCTTTCAAGTAAAACTAACCATCAAACTCAATTTCTCCAACAACCAGATCTCCTTGAATTGCTATTACAGACCGCACCATCAACACAAGGATGAATTAATGTACCTTTAAAGATACGCGTCTGCTAATAATACGGCGCAATGCAGCTAGAACACCTGATAGAGCTGGCAAAAACATGGACCACAGTCCAATATGCCTAACCTCCTCTTCTCCCCTCAGTGATTTTCCACTTGCTTTGAAAGGTAACCAAAAGTCATGGACAAAACTATTACAGATGCATGTGGAGCATAAGGATTTTGCTGGAATCGACTACAGAGGTACTAAAACATTACTCAATCTCTAAGTAGCAAGGAGTCACCATTCAAAGCAGACATAATGTACTCTGTATGCAGATACCAAATGCTAGAAAAGTAGGGGACAATATATCTTAAGAAATAATGAACAACAGTGCAGGTTGCCCTCCAGAAAAGCAGCGGGGATACAGAAAGGAGAATTGCTTGACAATGCCCATCCTTGAGACAGGAAATAGAAAGCCGCCAATATTGCTACTAGCCCAGCCACCTGGCATATTCCAGAATTTGATATCAGTATGCAAAGTTTGTGTCCTATCTATCTGAGATTCTGCATTCATCCTCATAGCCAGGATGCTAGTCATGCAACTGACTGGTCATAAGTCATACCACAAGTATGCAATACAATCAAATAGGGTGAGGAGACTTTGTCAAGTATTTTGAAGAGCATCTGCATTGGTGGTAAAACTAACTATATCCAACTGACAGAGCCAAGAGCTTGACAGCAAAAATGAGCACCATGTCAAAAACACTTTTGCTTTGATAATAGACTTTGGATAAGTTTGATTGAACCCTAAGATCTTACCCGTCTCCAGATAAACCCACTACGGCCAAAGAGCAATGTGGAGATTGCACCCAACACTGCTCCTGCATACTCAGCAAGTATGGTTCTGCACAGCCAACACCATTCTTGTCACATTCTAAGATGATGGCTTGTGAACATGTTTGCAACTATTTTGCACACTTGTGTTGTTGACTGGCACAGCATCACCACCTAACACCTGGAGTAGACGTTGCACCCAGGGTAATTCATGATTTCTCTTGCCACAACAGAACAAAACAGCTACAATCCACCCAACATGCAGAGTTCCACTAAATTTGGACACCTATAGCAGATGCCATGGTGTTCAGAGTCTTTCAAAAAGACAGAAAGGCACACCTGACAGGTCCACAGGTACGAAGGCCTCTGCCCCATAGTATGAGGGATAGCGCCATCACACCACCATTGATAAGAGTAGGTATGAGCTGCCATAGACACCCTGCTCCCCATCAACATTAACCTAAGACACATTTTGTATAGAAACAACTCAAACATGAATGTCCATGCTACAGATTTAATACTGTGCAAGCATAAAACCAAGAGCCCCTTGTCAAATGTTTCCCAACTTAATACATCTGCCTGCCTGGTGGTAATTGCACCCATAACAATAAGGATGAAGAAAGAGAGTTAGTGGCATTAACAATGACACATAATTGAGAAGGAAAGCAATGTCAATGCAATATGGAGAAAGAAAACTTCATATAACATTACAGTAACCGGATGACAAAATGTTACATCAGATCTGGCCAAACAAAACAAAAATTACAAGAATGAGTTTGGCCATGACCTTCTGAGTTTCACTCACAGTACAAGACCATCACCTTCACCATGAACAGCAGTGACTAGCTGCCATTACTCTTCACTGACTTTCTCAACCTCCCAACAGTGGGTGTTGATAAGTAGTAATGATCTGCTCAAACTTAGGGAGGACAATTGTACAAAACTCTGCATCCTTAATTTTTTTTATCACATTTCCAAGAGTGACTGGAAGACTCAGTCATGATGTTATAGCACTCAAGGGGCATTTAATGCAAGAAATGATGACCAGCTTCAGAGATAAACCTCCACAACAAATGTGAATTGATCAACTTCTAAATGGAATTCAGCAGTGACTGAATCCCAACCTGATGATTTCATCAGCTCCCAACAATGGGTTGAAAGGAGTTGAGTCTCAGTCACTGCTGACCCCAAATAAATGCCAAGAATTGGTCTTGAACTTCAACAGTGAAGCTCCCAGTTGGTGGGGAAGGCCATTTTGACCAAAAAAAAAAAACATAATCAAGTGGGATAAAAGCTCCCCAGAAGACACTGTCCTTTATCATGATGAATTGAGGAGAGGCTGCAACACCAGACACATGAATCAGGTACACAGAACAGTCTCCAATGACCTTTCAACACAAAATAGTCAGGAATCCCTTTGTCTGAGAAATCAAGGAATGACATAGCTGGCAAGTCTAACTATGTGACAGTGGCTAGTTTTACAACCAAATGTGACCATCTAAAAAACTGTTGACATGAGGGACTCACTGTTTGTCAAAAACATCAATCTCCAAACCTTCTCCATGGCACCTAACAGCAAAATTCCAAAACACACCATAGCTACTTGCTTATCCAACTTGTCGTTGTAGAAGAGAAAGAAAGTACCAGAGAAGAGGACAATGGTCGGCCTCGCCAGGGACGCTGAAGAATGAGAAACAAGCCAGCTGAGCCAAGTAAGCACACAAACATGAAGACCACAACAGAGATGCCCTCTGTCACCAAGTAGCGATATGCTGCATATACTGAGAGCAGCCGCAAAAAACGGCCTATTATATGGAACCCATGCTGTGGTGCTTGCCTATACCAATCACCCTCCCATCTTGTCAGAACATGATAATGCACTGAATACGCTTTCTGTAACAAAGGCCAAGATAATTGAGCAAAGAAGGCTGATTGATACTTAGGCTGGAATAATTGAGCAAAGGTAAAAATTTGATTGTGAGAAGTACTCTAAAGGACTGTCCCAATAACTCTTTTTTTTCTTGAGACAATGTCAGATTACCAACTCTGAGAATTACCTTTCTTGCTCATAGTCTAAATTTGGCATCTTCACTGGTGTCTAAACAGAAAAGAGTGGTCGCAGTTGGTGACATGAAACTTTTGGTCAAAAAGAAAAAATAGAAAAGATCCAGAGAAATCGAGGAACAACAACAATTTGTGACTTCATGATCCTGCCTTCCAGTAACCCTAAGAACTGGAATACAGTGTGCATCCCAAAATTTTCGTAGAGGATAAATGGTGACAAGTGATAAGAATCATAAACTGCAACATTCCTTATCAGACATGAACCAAAAAAAGAGAAAAGAACAAGGTTAATTATCAATCCTTCCATTGCCCATGCCTCCAGGTAACCCTAGAACAGGAAGAAAGGACCTTGCTCCCCATTTGGAACACTAATTGCAGTTGCTAAACGGCAAAAAAGAGATTGTAATTACAGACTTGAAAATTTGATTCTTGATCACCAGAAAGCAAGGATCTCAAAGGACAAACAAAGGCACAGAGAACAAAATTCTGGCCACTCCATCCTCATGCAAAAGCGGAAACCCTATAATTCGAACAAAAGTTACATCATTTTCCTTCCAACACACACACACATTCCAAAATGAGAGAAATCGATACAAACCTGGCGGAAAATGGGCCCAAATTGAATGCTCTCAAAGCCCCAGTGGCTGCCTCCTGCCGTGAACGGTGCATAGCTAGATCTTTTTAAAACGCAAAAAAAAAGAATCACTTCCTCCGGTGCTACTCCGCTTTGCTTCTGATTTCCAAAGCCCGAAGGCAAAGCAAATGAAAATTCCCCAAAATTTTCGAACCGAAATGTTATGCTCCAAGTAGCCCCAATCCCACAGAACCACAAAAGCTTAACGACGAACTTTGCTCACGGAAAACCACTGCTATACAAGATGAAATTTGGAACTAGTGCTTGTATCTGAAGGTGGCCGTCCACTGCACAAGATAGCTTACTCCAATTCTAGCTCCAACAACAAATTCATCAAACAATCCCAACTCCAACGCCATCTTCTTCCTCTTCTTCTTCCTGCTCATGTTCTTGTTCTTCTTCTTCATCTAACCCTAATTCTTCAGCACGTAGCGCCCTGGTTACGGCTCATGATCATCTCTTAACCGGTCGTGGGTTCAAATTCCACTGACGACATATGGGAGCTGGTATATAGAATAAGGTCCCTTTTACACTAGAGCCTGAAAAAGCTCATGATTATTGAAATAGAAAATCTATGATTGGAAGAAAAATCACTTTAAATTTCAAGTTCACTTTACACAAGGTTTAAGGACCAAGGAAATCTATCTATGAAGCAAGATAGTTTGTTGTGTTTTGTCACATGGATATCTCCAAACCACATCACTTCATGTCACACTCTTTATATCTTCGAAAAGTTCTTGACGAGTAGGGGTGCACCAACTTGGTTTGAAACCATTTGGAACTACAGTGTGGAAGCTATTGATTATCGAACTATTTTCTCAATGAAAACAAAATAAAATTGAAATTGAAACTTGCTTTGGAATTTGGGGGCGATATTGGTGTTGTTGGAAAGCTCTTAATGAGTCAAATTTAATAGACTTTATTTCAAATTTTCAATGCTAAGGTGTGGAAGATATTGATTTTTGAGTCAATTTTGTTGATGGAAATTGAAACAAATTGCAAAAATTGGGTTTGGAAGGAAAAAATATGGATTGAGCCCTCAAGGTGTTCACACTTGGGCCAATATAATAGGCTACATTAATTTAAATGGATGAAAAATTAACATTAAATGCATTATCGATAATGTTTCATGATCAAAGGGGGATGTTGTCATGCTCATCTATTTGAGATGGGCTTAAAAGCAAGCCCATTAGACCATAAGTTCAAAAAAACCATGATTGGTCAAATTGTGATGATTCAAACTCAAAAAAAGTTATAATCTCTTTTTAGTGGTGTTTTGGACATTTGTTAGATCATAAATCCAAAAAAACCTTGATTGGTCTACAAAAGAGTTGTCATGATTTTTTCCCAATAAATTTTAATATTGTTTTTTGAAGGTGGGCATGAAGTTTGTTAACCCATGGGTCAAAAGACTATGATTAGTTGAATTTTTACACTTCTTTTTCCCAAAAAAACTAATAAAGCTTTTTTGAAGGTGGGTGCAAGGTTAGCCCATGGTTTTAAAAAGTTGTGATTTGGTTAAATGTTTTACATAATATTTTTTTTCAAGTTTTAAAAATCTTTTGTGGGCACAAACTTTGTTAGCCCATGGGTCAAAAAAATAATTTTTGGTTGATTTTTTTTACATTATTTTTAAAAAATTATGATTCATAATGATCCTATTGTTGAAATGAAAAAAAATGGGAAAAATGTGAAATAATAAACAAAAATAAAGTGATGAAAAAAATATAGAAAAGACCTTAAACCAATAGTAAAAGAATTACATAGAATATCAAGTTAAAAATCAAAATTTACAAAAAATAATCAATTACCTTTTTTGGCTTCATAATAATATGTTGATACTTCAATAAAAAAATTATTTTCCCTTTACATTACACTTGACAACTTGGGCCTACACATAAATCATTTTTGAATTTTGATGGCATGGCCTTTGGATGTGTTTGGAGGGTTTTCAACATTTCCATGGTCAGGGTCCTTCACCATATTACAAAAGGGGGTCTAATGTATATTATCCAACTCTACAAATATTCCACATTAGAACCTTTTCAAATTTGTTTTTTCATATCATCACCTTTGAATCATTCACATGTGAATTTTTATTAAAAATCTTCTCCCAAGCAACATCAACACATTTGCTTTTACATATCATCACCTTTGAATCATTCACATGTGAACAAAAAAATTAATTATTTTCTCAAGCAAGATCAACAAATGATATTTCTTGCATTGAAAAAGTCACATCACATTGAATAAAAGGTTTGTTCTCTCTAAATCTTCTCTTCAAAATTGACATAATTAATTGAATTTTTTTGGCATAATTGATTGAATTTTTATTTTTTTAATTCCATAGTTGAAGATTGAATTTCATGATTTAAATTGAATGGAAGTGGTAATGATTTCATGGAAAAGTTATATACTCATGTAATTTTGTTTTGATATCATAAAATTCAAGGAACAAATGAAAACATATTAATATTTCAACCTTAGAGCATATTGATATTTAATATGTGGCCCTATATGTGGCCTTGCATTGGAAATCTTGGATCAAGTGCAACAATCATATCAAGTGGATTTAGTAGAAGACCAATGAATTTTGGTGGCAAAAATTACCAAAGGGCTACACAAAAAAACCTTAACAACATGGCCATTGGAAAAGTAAAGTTAAACATGGACAAAATTGTCAAATCTTCATGGTGCCATGTGGCAACATTGCCACCATCTATGCAAACGTTGCCACCTCCCAATTGTCAATAATGCTCCTAACATTGTTGAACTTATCACCAACATAGTTTTTGCTATTGAAGCACATTCGCCAACAATGTGCAATACATCTATACAAACAAAATTGTTAATAGGAGGTGATTTAATGTCACCTCAAAATCGCCAACACTATAGGTGCATTAGGAAACTTAAAAATTAGGGGATGTTGGAAATTGAAATCGCACAATGACAATAGTTTGAGTTGTAGAATTAAATTTGCTATTATGTTTGCTTTGGTTGTTCATGGATTTAGAAAGCTTGTGATTGAAACTTGAAAATTGAAATCCAATTTTGAAAAAAATGGCGTGATGGAAATAAGAATTATGTTGTACAAGCCTTTAGACTTTAGAATCTAGTGTTGAACCATTGATAAGTGATCAATGAACCTCATAGACCATGGTTTAACAATATCAAGCAATGGAATTATTGTTCAAATAATGTTACTATTCTTGAGTCATGATAGGGTTAGGGCTCTACACCAAGGGATTCAAATTACAGCCTACATGAATCAAATTGACAAATTTGAGTTGTTTTTTCATGGCCAAGTTGCAACGATGTTCAATATCCAATCTACAGGAATCAAGTTCCCAACAACAACCAAGTGAGTTTTTCTTTAAATTGAATATGAACTTTTGAGTTTGTAGCTAAAACTTGCAATGTCAAGCTTCAATTTAATGTGTGAAGGTGAATAATTTTGTTCAAAACTCAAATGTGTCCATTTAAAAAAATTTGCAAGATCTATTTGAATTTTTGAACTTTGTTGTCAATTGTTGCAAGATTTTTTTGTTTTGAACCATCGACAACCATCGATCTTTAAATGTTGAGTTTTTCATGGCAAAAATTAACGATATTGAAACCAAAGTAAATAATAATGGCCCCAAGGCCTAATGAATCACAAAGCTTTCCATCTTGTTATGATGTTATAATTGGTCCTGTAGGAAGATTTGCAAATTCAAAAACATGGATTACACACAATTAGTGATCAAAATTCTAGGTGCGTATAGACTCCAACAATCATGAATGGTGATCGAATTAAGATCTAGAGTTTAGATTCTAAAAATCATGCCACTATTGTGGTTTGTGTGTTGTGTTCATTATTGAACTTCAAGAGTAGGTCTTAAATCCCTAACTCCTAATTAATTATTGAATTTCTTGGAGTCTTGATTAGTGATTGTTTTGTTGCCGTCAAGAATTAAGGATATTTGTGAGCTTAAACTATAGTTTACAAACTCTTGAATCTCAATTCATTCATGAATCTTTTAAAGGCCTACCTTTTAATTTTGAAGTTTTGGTTCTTAAGTTCTAGTTGTAGCTTTAAGGATTCAAATGCAACTCATGTACATTAGTAGTTTATGTTAGACCTAAAACATTGTGTATGTGTTTTTTTATATAGGCTCGAGAAGCACATGAACATTAGGGAACACTATAAATGTATTAAAGTATGTCTTTAGACTAGCCTTTCAATTTTGATTACCCGTTGTCCATATGGAAATCAGATAATTGTTTAGTTATTGAATCCCAACTT
>Ga0209611_10009111_pt1 | contig 15164 bp, 15 predicted proteins | sample S1TSphgellanicum_3_FD_187693 | JGI IMG/M metagenome (GOLD analysis project Ga0209611, IMG submission 187693) | Host-associated microbial communities from peat moss isolated from Minnesota, USA - S1T2_Fc - Sphagnum magellanicum MG (SPAdes) (version 2) | ecosystem: Host-associated > Plants > Peat... | reverse complement strand
AGAAGCCGAGGCACCGCCTTTGTCTTGAGCAACCAAATAGATAATCCAAAACCAGATGGTGAGCGGAATTCTCGTCTTGTGAAAAATGGTGCCGGCGGTGACAGAGGCCTGATGACGACAAACAGCACATTGAATGACAGGACGATTATTGAGGAAGTACCCGCAGTCATGCTCGCACTTAGGACAAATGAAACCACCTGGCCAGCGCACTTCTAGGAGTGCTTGATGGCAATCAGCCTCTGACTGAAACCGCTTCTGAAATTCAAGAAGTGTTAGTTTTTGATTCATGATCTGACCTCCGATATACTCTAATATATAGTATCTACTTGGCAAAAAACCAGCAAGTTAGGCTGACCTAATCCGATAGGCAGACGGTTTCACATCTCTGTGTACGATATTGACGTCCTCAGCAGCCGCCAAAACCTCTATCAAATCTTTCGCAAGACTTAGAATTTCCAAATCGGTTAATCTCCGATTATTCAAAGTCTCTCTCAGTACTGGAGCTGAAATGAATTGCTCTATAAGCCAAATCAAGTCACCCGTAGGTGGAGAGATTACACCTGCACTCATTATTTGCGGGGTCCGACTGCTTTGGATGCTCTGCACCGCCAGCATTTCTCTTCTTACTCGCTCTGCATCGGAATTCGGATGAAAAACCTTAAGGACAACCTCGCCCGATCCGCTTTGCACTGCCCGAAAAACTGATTTCTGACCGCCAGTTCCAATAGGAGTAATCGAAGATAGATTTGGAAATTGACTTTGAAGCCAATTCGGGTTAATCGGCATTAGTCAAAACAGCGCTCTGGTAGAAGATATGCAATAGCCATTCGTTGAATAACCAGCAACCGTGAGATTGAGGCAACGGTTCTCTGCGAGCTTCTGGTTCGCAGTAATCCACCGGAATATCTAAGGATACGATCCCGACTCCCAGTGTCCGTGCATGCTCCATAAGTCTGGAACTCTTCGGTACATGCGGTAAGAGTAAATACGAATCTGATGCAAACCATGTATTGTGAACAGACTGCCCAAGCCCTTCCTGCCAGTCAGCCATTTTTGCTTCAAGTGCTATGATTCGTTTAACAGCGAATATCTCTTCTATTGGTCTTAGTGATACCAATCCTTTTTGCCTATCTATAACATTGGCTAACGTCAGACGAACAAGGGACGGCATAAGTGCTCTGCCGAATTGTTTTTGGAGCAGATTTTCATCGGCTTCTTTTGCAACGTACAAGTACTGCATGAGCCTCAAATCAAATTGGGCGAGTACCAAAGAATGCTTCGTTCGGCGTTTAACCGTTTCTCTGTCCCAATACACCGCTACTAGATCCGGATATGATGAGCCTAGCTTAGGCTCAAAAAACAGTGTTAGCTCCTGTCCGCGGGGCACTATAGGCAACCCATCTTCTTCACAAAACTGTTGCACCAGACTCAGCTCCGGTCCAAGTCTTGGTCGCCGGAGAACTTGTTGCCACTGAGTACGATTATGTGTGACAAGCATTGAAATCTCTCTGAGCCCTTGAATGGCTGTCTGTTGAGTCAGTAAAAAGATAACTAGCTTCCCGCTCCTCAAGCAATTCTACTAGCAGAAATAGATTATAGCAATTCGGGCTCATACAACTTTTTCAATTGATCAGGAGTTTTGCTAGATCACTTTTCCTGGCAGAAGAAACCGTGCGTAAGTACGCACGTATGTGCAAGATAAAGCAATCCGGTCCACTGGACCGAGATTGACAGCCTGTGCGCTTCTTCGTAGGGGGCACTGAGTGTAGCGAAGTTGCAGATATCCGGACCACATGGCATTGAACAAGCTCAGTTCAGCGAATTGACCCCGGGCTTTTTCTCTACGTTTATCTGCTTCTTCTGCTTCGACAGATTAATTCTTTTCGGGAAAAGAGCACGTCGATTAATCTCAAGAAACTTTCGGTTAGCGTCATGTGCGGACATCAACAATCAGTAAACTGACACTGCATATGGTGCTTTCCGTCATTTCTGCTTAGAATTGGACTTGAGCTTCAGATCACTAAGCTCCAAATCGAAAATTCGTTTTAAGGCGCTCCAGCTTCCCATGCCCGGCAAAAGCCAAGCAGCGAGCCCCTAGAGTCAAGGCTAAACCCTTCGGGTGGCTTCGCCAGCCTTGACTCCAGGGACCTGGCTCGCCGCTATTCGGGCCTGACGGCATGGGGGTGCTTGCGCGCCAACTTTTTTCAAAAAATACAAAATGCTAATTCCCCTAAACGTCGATTCTATGAGCCTTTACGACCACTTCAATTTTCACGATCTGTCTACATAGTGGTGTGCGTTCGGATGGTTGACAAAAAAGAGATCAAATTTTGAGTTTTTGAGGCAATCTGGAGGTGCGGGGATATGCCATCACAATTGGTGGCAACATTATCTACCAGTGTCCGATAGTCGCAGTTATGTTGTCTAAGGTTTTGCGAGAAAGCATGAACTGGTCATAGTTTCGGGATGCGATGCGAGGTTATGCGACTTTTGGGGCATCCTTGACATGGGTCATTTCGGAAAGACGAGGGGTATGTGCAAGTGCCCAATTGTTTGGCAGAAGCGGGTGAAGATCGGCTTGGGGGTTGGCAGTGAGTGTTTCGATGACATGTTTTAGGTATCGCCAGGGTTCGACGCCATGTCGTTTACAGGTTGAAATCAGGGAGAGAAAGATGGCAGCATTTTCGCCACCATCGTCACTGCCAAAGAACATCCAATTTTTTCTGCCGATGGCAAGGTGCTTCATTTCTTGTTCGGCTAGGTTATTGTCGGCGCTCAAGTCGCCATCCTGCAAATACGCTGTGAGTGCGGTCCAGTTGTTCAGGCAATACGTAACTGCTTTTCCGTAGGCACTATTTGGCAAAGCGGTTAGGCGCTCTTTATCTAACCAATCTTTCATTCTAGTGAGCAACGGCACTGCCTCTTCTTGGCGCATTTGGTAGCGTTGAGCGCTTGTAAGGTTCAATTCCTTGGCCGTGCGTTCAATCTCAAAGAGCGCATGATACATGGCAAGGGCTTCTTCCGCCCCTCTTTTGTTGTTGGGCAGAGCCTTGACGAAATAGCGGCGTGCGTGGACGTTGCAAGCGATGTGTGTGCATCCACTCTCAGTACACACGGCCTGATTGCCTGAGAAACAGTCGCCTAAGAGATATCCAGAAAATCCTCTCAGGAAGCTAATCGGTCCATCTCTACCTCGTCCCTGCGTGAAGGCAAAGACATTGAAGGGTTGTGATTCGTCGCCACGATAGATCCATATTCGCCCTGTCTTCATGTTGTTTTTTCTTGCTCTGTCCTGCACTTTAACGGGAGAGTCATCGGTGGCAATCGCTTTTGCTTGGAGGAGACGAGAGTTCATCTCGTTGTACAAGGAGCGCAATTTCTTGGCTGTTACATCCAGCCAGCCATCGATGGTTGAGCGAGGAATGTTGGCATCATGGCGTGCAAATCTTTGGACCTGCCGGTGATTTGGCATATGGTCGCAGTACTTGTCGGAAATGACGCTGGCAATCAACCCTGGTCCAGCCGTTCCGTTTGCTATCGGCTCACATATCTGTGCCGGTACAACAACAGTGTCATGGCATGCAGCGCACTCGTAGACAGAATCAAGAATTTCCTCCACAACTAGAGAACTTGGCACAAATTCGTAGCGGCTGTTTCGCAGAACTTCGTTAACCTTGAGACGCTGCCCACCACAATGGCAATTGAGGGCATGAGTATCCGGAGTGCCACGAACTTGTACTCTCGGAAGATTGGAAGGCATTGGATTACGTCCATGTCCCGTCTTCTTGCTCAGTGGCTGTTTTGTCGGGGCGTGACTCTCCGGCTCTTTGCTTGTCGAGACTTCGGTTGTCTGTGCCGCCGAATTGAACAGTCTTAGCTGGTCGGGATTTCCGAAGCGTTCTGTCCTCGGCCCGTATTTTTCCATTACATATATGCGCAACTGCTCACTGAGCTGCTTGTTCTGTTCATACAGTCGCATGACAAGGGCGATGAGCGTCTCTTGATCGAGAGAATCGAGAACTTCTGGAGTGAGGTCAGTTACCTTGACGCGCTCTTTCTTCATATCGAAATGATACCATTAGCGGTGCAGACAGTTCTATTTAGATTCTACTAAGTTCCGGAATGCGGCAATAGCGCTTTTGCCTTTTCACTTCAGAGGGGTTGATGCCGGCAAGAACCAAGGCAAAATCCGCTGCCAAGATCTCGGAGCCTTCCAAGAGTGAGAGGTCACCTACCCAAGAGAACGTTCCCTGCTCCAAACGCTTGTAATACAGGACAAAGCCGTCAATGTCCCAAGCGAGAATTTTCATGCGGTCGCGACGCTTACTGAAAAAGACAAAGAAGTGCCCGTTCAGCGGGTTCTGTCCGAAGTATTGTTCCACCAGTCCGGAAAGTGCGTCAAATGACTGCCGCATATCAACTGGCTGTGCGCAGACAAAGATCTTGGTTGATGCGGGAATATTTAGCATTTCACTTTCTCCAAAATGTTCAGAAGTTGTTCAAGCAAAAGCATGTCATCGGAGCATGAGATTGATATCCGATATCCAGATGGCGTTATTAATGTCAGTCCGCCGTCCACATTCAGTACCGGCTTCTTATCACTGGCAGTTGGACTGCCAGTTACGATTGTGAGCGGCACAAATGGATTATCGCCAGATTCTTGTTTGACCGATGATTGCAATGTGTGATGATTAGTTTCCCGGAACCGAACTGGCATGTTCCGACCCGGACTGTCTTTCACCGTATTCGGTGCTGCACTCGTTGATTCTTGATCAACCTCGCCAATGGTTCTCTTCTTGAGGAACTTCTCCAGATCTGTGAGCCGATATTTCGCTAGCCGCCCAACTTTCACCATGGGCAGCTTGTATCGACCCGTCGTTTGCCAGATCGCTAAGGTCTGCTCTGCGACTCCCAAGTGCATCGCCGCCTCGCGACGACTCAGCAACTCACTACTCGACTTTTTCTTGCCTGCGTTCAAATGTCCCTAACATCTCCTTTCTCTCTTGAAGAAGATGCCAAAAATTACTTACTTGCACAATACTCCGAACGGACACGAATATAAGAGCTTGTTTCGTCGGATTGAATTGTGGCGAAGCATGATGCTTCGATTGTGAATGTCATGCTTAATTCATGTTCTGGTGCTGGACTCTGACTTGTTGGGTTGTCGAGTTTCGGAAAATTGACATCAAGAGTGACCTTGGGAGCCCTGAGAAGAATATTTGGAGGAATGAAATCGGTCGGCTTAATGTCTCCACCAGATTTTTTTTTCCAAAAGCCAATGTAGTCAGCTGAAGTCTGTTGAGACCGTTCTAGCGTAACCTCGAGTGGTTGTTCGACGTTCGCCCAAAAACGCACACGCCTCATCACGGGATGTTTAGGGTCAGAGTCATCTTCAAAATCATGCTCGTAAATCGGATTGTTAAGGCTATTTTCCCTACTCCGATTGTAGAATCCACTATTATTCTGTTTATGGTGCAGGAGAAAATCATTGATGCTTGACTGTGATAGTCCTAATATCAAGTCTGGCTTTTTATAAGGCTTTACGCTAGTCATAAGTGAAGTGAGCGTGTTTGTGGTAGCTAACGTTGTCATATTCCATATCTCCAACCGAAAGTGAATTTGTCGCAAGAGAAAACTCGCTGATGCAGCCATTAGACCAGCGGAACAGCTTTTGTTAGTGTTGGGGAGCAACACTAGATTCAATTCAGAACGGGGACACCTAACAGCAAGATAGAATCACATTGACATGACGTTCGGAACGATTTTGCACGTTAATTCTGCCGGATTGGAGTGTCAGGGCTTGTCCTAGATGACAAGCTTTGGTTCGAGCACCTCACAACCATAGCGAAGCCATATTCCTTTTGACCTCTACGAGCGGTGCAGTCGTTGCGAACGGGGTGTGAATTTTGGAATTGTTTTGCACGGTTTTTTGCATTCCGGAGCAACAAGCAAGTTTTGTTCAATCTGGACAATTTTCATAACGGAGCGCAAAATACACTGCCCGATTATTATACAGATTTACGTATAGTCTTCCCTCGTCGGTCCTCTCAATCGTCGTTCTAGCTCCACTTTTAAGCGATCGGCGTAGTCGCGTACCTGCGTTTCCAATTCATCATCTGGAGCTGTCATGAGAAAAGATCCCACTAGCGCAGCCTTAGCCTTCAGTTCAAATATTGATATACGCTCGATATCCATTATTTCTATCTCGCGCCAATGGGTCTTCCACTTCTCGTTGATACCGCTTGTAATGCCGAGCTTTTCCTTCTCTTTGCGTCGAATATCTCTTTTGATTCGCATAGATATCTCAGAAACTATCTGACGAGCGGCTCGCCGCCCGGGCGGCATCTTTTCTGAAAAACGGGTGGAAGGGGGTGGGTTTTCAGAGCAACCCACCCCTCCCCCAGCGATATATTGGCCCGGATCAATTGCAAAGTGTTTTTGATTGATCTGATCCTGGGCTTTCTTCCAGAGGTCTGGGTGTTTATACAAGGTGTCTGTAGAGCATTTTGCAGCGGCAGCAAGGTCTCTTATACCGAACCGTTTTTGTTCTTTTACGAAGCTTGCAACCGCCTCTTGGATGCGTTTGCGCGCGTCAATCCTTCGGTTAACATTGGCGCGTGTCCATGCTATCGGTGTTTTCGGTTCATAGCGAGGAATTTCCTGACCGCGGCGATGTGGTGGCACCCAACGGGCTGCTCTTTCGATCTGGGATTCTGCATCGCTTCGTCCTCTGCTTATGTCTTTACTCATGCCATTATGTTTGGCATCGAGAATTTCCTTGATCACACGTTCTCTCTCGTCCTCATATCCATAACCGAGGGCCGGGATAGAGGATTTTGGATCCCCATAGAAGTAGTAATGACCCAGGCAAAAAAGGGCATCAGATCTCTGCTTTGTCCTTGTTAGACCGGCAAGAGCATAATGCCTTCCTCTAACCCACACATCAGCAATCATGTTTGGCGGGTAAAACCCGAAGACCGTGATCACCTCTTCTATTGCTTCTTGTGAGGAATATTGAGTAGTTTTGGATTTGATCAGTGGCACAACGCCAGCCAGTTTTGGCTGAAAGCGGATAGCGGACGTTTCCTTTTCTTCTGACAGTTTTTCGACAAACGCACGCAAACGATGGAAATCGTGTCGTGTGTTGAACGTACTGTTCATGTCGTCGAGAAAGCGATTGATTGCTTTTCCAGGCGAGTATTCCCAACGATCGCTTTCTACTTCGAAGGTTTCTTCGTCTAGCCAGGCGAAACCTTCTTGCAGGGGCAATCTTAGTCCGAAGCCCTTGTTAAGCCTGTCACAAGGAGTCGGGAAGATCTCGAGCTGTCCTTTCGCTACTGTGTATCCACTAAGTACAAACAAACTATGGAACTGTTTCTGCAAATCTCTGGTGCTTACGGGCTCATCAAAGAATATGTATATGTGCCAGCCTCCGGAATCGCTTGAACGATAGAGGCAAGAGTTCTCAATGCCTGCTTTGCGAAGTAACTTCTTGATCCGCTTGTACTGCTTTTCATTGTGATATTTGCTGTTGATATCAATGTCAAGTACCGCATATCTATTCGCTCTTCCCCAACGTGTACCGATGAAATATTTTCGCGGTGCACAGGCAACGGCTTTGAGTATCTGACTTGAATCGAGTGCCCACCGAGAGTCAGTAGGAGATTTCCACTCATCGCTACCGAAACATTTGTATATATAGTCATAACGGTGAAAGAGTGAGAGAAACTCATCTATCTGCGGATTCCACTCCGCAGGAAAATATTGCTCACGTTTAAACCGTGCACTGGCACTCGCTGTGCCGGGGTGCAACCGCAATTGCTCCAAAGTAGCCTACTCTCCTTAAATTGGGATGAGTTGACCTAACCGGATCAATCGCTTATTCTTTTCGCATCTCGGGAAAGCGACCAAACAAACCCGATATACAACTGAATAAGTGAAATCCGAAAGGATTCTCCACAAATGACATCGCCACAAGCGGTGTTTTTTGTTTTTAGTGATTTATTTCCCTCTAGCAGTGCGGGGGACAAAAACCAGTCTGCATGCAAAATGCAGGACAAAGACGTTACACCTCTGCACTTAAAGGTGGTCCACGCTCAACAGCTGTAATTGGAAAAAGGGAAAGTTGCTGCATGTTTTCACACGCAGCAACCTCCTCCGGAGGGACGAAAACTTCTCTATTCGTTTCCGGCTTGTCGGCAAAAGGTTGTTCAGGAGATTCTTTTGGCTCTCCGTATTCATCAGCGCAGTTTTGAAAGATCAACTCGCCATTTCGATTATCATCGGAAAAGGTTTGAACATTGTGGGTAAGGTCAGATATTGTCCGTTGTGGCTCTTGCGTTACAAGAAGGCACTGGACAGAAGACCAATCGTTGGATTTCTCCTCCATGTCTGATAGGAAGCGCTCAAGCGCTAAATCAAGCGTTAGCTCGCCGCGGGTAGCTACGATTGTGCCATTTTCATTGAGCCAAGCAAAGCCTGGCTGTAATGGGAGGGTGAGGTGTTCATTGCCAGGAAAGATTGACAGACAATCAGTAATATCGACTGAAAGATTCGCCAACCAGTTCTCAAAAGCAGCGCTTAGTTCAGTAACAGAAATAGGACGGTTCCAAAAGACAAAAACTTGCCAGTTTTCAGAGCCGCTTTCCTTATAAATTGAACTTCTGAGCACACCTATTGCTTCAAGTGCTTTTATAAGACGAGAAATGGCTTCTAAATTAGGGGCAGCGCCAGTTTTGTTTTGAAGTGTGATAACCGTAAATCTTGTGAAATCGTCTGCAGGGACAGCACGATAAAGCTTAGAAGTTCGTTCGATCGAGCTAGAGATTTCTTCGTCAGTCAAACTATGGAACCGGCTTGCCATGCGCCAAGATACACCTTCCGTGGAGCGCACCTTCGTATCCAGCCGGTTAGGAAACAGTGCGCAGAACATCTGAAGTAGTTCTGCCTGTCTCATGTAATAGGCTTGGCTAGTCGATTGCAGAATAGCGGGGTCGAAGCGGCTAATGATCGTTTCTCTTTCTAGGGGCGAACCGAATCAGTCGGATTTCATTCGAATATCCGATGGGAGAAATTCAAATCGGGCAAAGTGGCATTAGAACGAACGGTGGATTAATATCGGGGAATTGCTTCTATTCTTTCTAGGGGTAAAAGTCCCGAAACCCTTTTTAGATATACACTGGGCCACCCTGCCAAGTGCAGGATCGTTGACACTATATAAGGTGCTCGAAAATAGATCAACACTTTAGATCTCTAAAGGCCGCCACCATGGGCCTTTTCATCCGGTAAGAAGGTGAGCCAAAAAACTTGTTCTTTCTAGATACGCTATTAGAGCGGCATTTCGTAGGGGTTAGGAAATCGATAGATGGATTATGGATTTCTTGAAATAGGAATTTCGCATGTCGCGAAGAAACTATTCTTATATACCACAGGTTATTTCGCAAGGGAAGAAGAAATTCTTCTCGGGTCAGAGAAGAACGGAAAGATACTCGCCTAAAGAGGCTCTTGAGAGTCACTCAGGAGCGCGATAACGTCACCACTACTCTTATTTTCGTTCACGGCGAAGAAAACCCACTAACGGTGTGAAAGAATTTCTTCAAGGGTACGAAGCGGGGCGAGAAGGAAATAGCTTCGCACTCAAAGAGGCGGGAAGGAAATCGAAAGGGATCCGAGAAGGAAATCGTGGCAGACGGGAGCGGGTACGGAAGCCCAATCCGGCGACGTTATAGAGGACGTTCTTAAAATAAGCATGCATGAGTACCCAGGAATCCGAGAAAGAGCTTCACGGGGTAAGAAATAGTTGCGAGCACTCCAGGACAAGGCAGGTTCTTCAACGCCAGAAAAGGTTAATGGTTGGACCTATTGGGGCAGGAAGATTTCGTTCCTACCCTGCGAAGTAATTTTCGTAGGTACAGTAGAGAACAGAATATGAAGGGACTTTAGATAGCGAACTGAATCGCAATTTGAGATGAGCAGTTCGGCGTATTGGCAGTTTCGCAAGGTAAGAAAAAGGTCTGCAACAACACCCTCTGTAAGTAAAGACACAGTGCTTACGCTAGATCTGTCACTGGACCTTTCTTCCTACCCCTAAGAAATTCAGCGTCATGAGCCATGTCTGAATCAAAATCGACACTTGAGAAAATGGTGGCAAACCTTATAATACAGATTGGAAACGATATGGATATATCCGATTATTCGACACCGTATATGGAGCGTGAAGTTTGAGAACTGTCACAGTTAAAGAAGCCGCAGAAGCACTCGGTTTGACTAAACGGGCGGTCATGTACCGTCTTGAGTCTAGCAAGCTGAAGGGCACGCGCGTGAAGAACAGCTACGGAGTTGAGGAATGGAGGATTTATCCAACCAAGGAAATAATCGAAAGGTTGAACGATCCAGCTCGCATCAAAGCGGCAGCCCAGGCCGAGGAAGTCGCCGAAGAGTTCTTTGATGCCGAAGAAGTTTCTTACACATCATCAGAAGGCGAAGAAACAGAAGAGAATGATTTCGAAGAAGAAAGACGCAAAATGAGGGTTATGGCGGAGGAATTTGTCCGTCCATTGCTCGAAAGTCTGGATGCCAAAAATAAAGAACTTATCCGAAAGGATCTAGAGGTTGAGCATCTAAAAGTCAAGCTCCTTCCAGATCTTGAAAAACAGGCGGAAGCAGAACGCAAAGCATCTGAACTAAAAGAGCTCGAAGTAGCGGCGCTCAAGAAGCAGATCGAAGACATAAAGAGCACAACGGCTGCAGAGCTTATTGCAGCCAAAGAACAAATAGAAGTTCTGCAAAAGCAGCTTAACGAACCACAGAAGAAGGATTCGTGGTTCCAGAAATGGTTTGGGCTGAAGGAAAACTAGTTTGATGCTTGCTAAAAAAGGCCGCTTACTACCTACTCTGAAACTTACGGAATTACGTAACAATCAATCTAGAACAGACAGCGATCGCGCCACTCTGAGCTATTACAGAAAGTTGATCCGTTCACTTGGCGTAACCGGCGAGGAAGCAGAAATGCTCGTTCACAGGGTTGCGATGATCGCAGAAATCAAAGAGATCATTTCTGTAAATGGTTGGACGCAAGTTGAAGCCGCAAAGCAGTTAAAAGTAAAGCCGCCGAGAATATCAGAATTGGTCGGAGCAAATGCAGATAAGTTCAGCACCGATTTGCTAATCAAATATCTGTACCGGCTACGAAGAGCGGTGCGCATAGTGGTAGACGAAGTTCCGCAGAAGAATAGCAACTCCGCAAGCGGATAATTCGGATTTGTTTTTTGTCAGATCTCGTCTACTGACCAATGTGGCGATAACGTATATGAGAACCCGGGCATGGGGCACCTGGACGACCGATGCTGTCGCATCGTAATGCGCTTGCGCGTTCGATCGTCAGTTATGTATCCTTTTAGAAGAGATCTCGTTCAGTGCCCGCGGCAACTTCAAAGAAGGAGTCTATTGAGCGGAACATTGAACCATCGGGAAAGCAGAAGGGCACTCTTGCACCACCTAACGGAAGAGAAGGGCACCCAGGTTGGAGTGCCCTTCTGCTTTATTACAAGGGACAAGCATTGAGATCTAATAAATTGTTGCCCCAATAGCCATCACTAACTGTTTGTACAAATTCGCGATGTCCGTTCGTTCGAACTTTGATATCCGCCCTGCGTCCGCCCACATCGGTAAAAAACGTATTCGATCCGTCTTTGATTGAACGAATAACGTCTTCGACAGGCCACATCCAGCCGACTCCCCCTAAATGGGAAATGTGTTCATGCGAACTATAACGGTCTGGTTTCACGATGCAAGTAACTCTGGCATCTGCCATAATTCAAATCCTCCATACGAGCTGCCGAACGCCTCTCAATTGCAAGAGCGAGGCGTCGGCAGTTGGTGTTGTCTGTGGTGGCTAGCACCATTTTTCATGCTAACACGCGAAACTAAAATTTCAAGTATCTGGCACGAAAAAGGCTCGACAAAAAACTAGTTCTCGGGTAAAATCGCCACTTTAAAGTGGCGATTTTCAAGCTGATCTCAGCATTACCAACAAAGTCTCTATCCATGCGGTTTTACGCAAACAATGCTTGGTTGAAAAAACTCTCTAAATGTTAAGATTTTTCAAGAGAGTGCAGCATTGCTTTGGAGGTCCCTCAAAAGCCAAGCAGTGAACCAAATACACTCCGATCGATCGAGCGGGTATTACCAAACATGACTCAGCAAATAGACTTACAGCAGATGGGCTCCACGCCCCGGTGCCATGTTGCATGCCTTGATGTTTTAGGCTTTACAAAAGCATTGCAGAATGATGTCCATAGCCTATTTCAGGCATACTATGTCGCTATCGATATGGCACAACGAACAGTCGAGTCTTATACTTTTGTACAAAAATATCCGGGTGTTACACACATCGATGGAAGCCGCCCAGAAGGCTCTGAAGTCTTGGAGTTTCCACATATTGAGAAAGTAGCAGTTTTCTCGGATTCCATCTTTGTCTTCACAAAAACTGAGTCGCCGGATGCTCTTACAAACCTTTGTGAATACTGCTTTCTCATTTATCGCAAATTTTTAAGTCTGGGACTTCCACTTAGAGGCGGTATTGCATCTGGTGAAGCTATTGTTCAACCTCAATCGAACATCTTTTTAGGTCAGGCAATTGTTGACGCATGGCAAATAGAACAGTCACTCGATCTCACAGGAATAGTTCTCGATCAAAACTTGGAATCACCGGCAACAACGGAAGCAGAGGCAAGTTTTCGCGATAAATGTAGGAGAGCGAAATGGAAAGAATCGAGGAGAGTACCGCTTCACAGAGCTGGGTTAGTTCAAGCAGATGATAACGATATCCGCAATTATCAGGTAGCGAGAGCCCAAGCAGGTCCGCAGTTTGAAGAAAGATATAAGAACTCGGTGTCCGTTGTAGCAGCCATGTTCAAGATGCGCCCTGATCAACGTATGCAACTAGACGGCTAGAAAACTATTTCCCTGTTTCACTGAGTGTGGTTTTCTTTTTCTTGATATTTTTCATCCAAGCAGGTAAGCCAAGTTTTTTGTCCTGTTCTGACTTATTTTGTTTCGTCCTTCGCTTGGGCAAAGGAAGTAATCCTTCAGCTCTGCGCACCGTCAATCGATCACCTACCTTTGACACAAAAAAACTCTCGTCCCCGGTAGCACTTCGGAGTATATGAGTTAGTGGTTCGTGAATCGTAATTCTCTCAATGTGGCGATGCATTTTGACTATGGCCTTGAGCTTTCTAACAAACATTCTTGGAATGTCCTGAATAAGAGTTTGAAGGAAAATAGGATCGTCAAAAGACTTTTCCAGAGAAAGCTCTTCCTGGAACTCATTCGTAGGAATTTTAAAAAATGAATCAAGGGATCCTAGAGTATTCCCAAACTCATCTTCCGCGACAGCTGTAGCTGGATCAATGGCCAAGTATGGCGGTAATAGAGTCCGCTGTTCGTCTGTTAGTGACAGCAACCATTCCTCGTGATCAAACGAAATTGTTATGTTCGATGATATGAGATGCAATTCGAGGAAGATCGTTTGAATTCTGTTTTGAATTTCCTCTTTAAGCGGTTCACGTAGCTCTGAAGCTTTCAATCCTTTCGCCTTGGCCCACGAAATTGCACCCTTTTGAAATCGTGATTTTGTAATGAAGTGGCCTGAAGTGCTACCTGGCATATCCTTGACAATGCCATAAAAACCGATCATATCGAACATTTTTACGGGTGTTGTTGTCCAATCTTTCGCTTGAATTACAGTTCTGTAGTTCTGACCGTTCAATTCAAACTCCCAATGAACATCGATTTCATGCAAGATATGATTGCCACTTTCATCTAATGTCTTCCCCGGAAGGAACTGACTCGGTTTGACTTCAACGGTCTTCAAACCTTGAAGATGCAATATCGCTTGAGTGACTTCTTTTACAAAGTTCTCGTATGCCCTGCCAGTATTTTTCATTTGAATCGAATGAGATTGCTGATCGCTTAAAGATTAAGAGATAGGCTCGAAGGTTTGATTAGAGGAGTGGTATGGCTCAGTTTTCGCCTTTAGAAGGACTACTTTAAGCTTCTCTTTTTGGGTTGCCTGCCAATGCTCTTCTTCGTAAGCAACTTTAAGCAGACTGCAAAAAGCCTTTTGAACGTTGGACATAAAAGCGGCATCAAGCGCTTGGAGTTTAGCAAGCTCACTTGGGTGGGCATGAGAATCGGCTATTTTTTTTATAACCATAAAAGCAGCGACATTTAACCGCTTGGCCCAAATGGGAGAAGAACCGTTTTCTATTTTCTTAGTCAGTTCCGTCATCTTTGTTTGGAGTTTACCTTTGAAACCTTTATCTGCGAGCAGCTGTTCTAAAGCACCACGATACATAGTAAGCGCAGCACTGTATGCCGACGCAGCCTGCGCTCGGTAAGCTTGTTCTAAGTAGTATCTGACTAGAACAGGTGTGTTCGGTGTAGAGACACCCCCACCGCGAACTGAGAAGATAACAAGCTCAGGTCCGTCCTGGTTTTTGTATAGCAAGGCATAAAAAAGATTCGTACAATTTACGCAGTCCAACCTAACCAAAGAGGGATCAGAATATTCGGGCAATTTCTTGCGAGGCGTAATTCCAATGCTGTCATTACTTGTCAATTCTCGGCACAGTTCTTGCCCAACGGTCTTTTCAAAATGCAGTATATCCAGTTTCATTTTGGAGAATTCAGAGCAATGGGGACAATAAAGGACACCCACATTATCAAAAGAATACTTTGAAAGATCTATTCGCTGATCGATGGCACTACATGCCGGCACCAAAGAGGTAACGTCTGCCTATCGGATTAGGTCAGCCTAACTTGCTGGTTTTTTGCCAAGTAGATACTATATATTAGAGTATATCGGAGGTCAGATCATGAATCAAAAACTAACACTTCTTGAATTTCAGAAGCGGTTTCAGTCAGAGGCTGATTGCCATCAAGCACTCCTAGAAGTGCGCTGGCCAGGTGGTTTCATTTGTCCTAAGTGCGAGCATGACTGCGGGTACTTCCTCAATAATCGTCCTGTCATTCAATGTGCTGTTTGTCGTCATCAGGCCTCTGTCACCGCCGGCACCATTTTTCACAAGACGAGAATTCCGCTCACCATCTGGTTTTGGATTATCTATTTGGTTGCTCAAGACAAAGGCGGTGCCTCGGCTTCT
>Ga0209611_10009110_pt1 | contig 15166 bp, 11 predicted proteins | sample S1TSphgellanicum_3_FD_187693 | JGI IMG/M metagenome (GOLD analysis project Ga0209611, IMG submission 187693) | Host-associated microbial communities from peat moss isolated from Minnesota, USA - S1T2_Fc - Sphagnum magellanicum MG (SPAdes) (version 2) | ecosystem: Host-associated > Plants > Peat... | reverse complement strand
AAGAAAAAAAAAAAAAAAAAAAAAACTTGGATATGAAAAAATATTTTTGCAGAGTCAGTAGGTACTGAGCACCGCTGGAGATGCTCTTACACAATCAAATAAGACATCAATTCGACTTTTGCAATCCTTACAGGAACTTGGAAGTGATAATGCATAATGACCATCATCACACAACAGGCAGCAGGTGGCTGGCTGGTTCTACTTCTCTTGTAAAACATGTGCTACAGAAAACATAATAAATAATACATCCTAAATTCGTTTCCTATTTTTCTGATTTTTTAATTTGCTATGTAAGGGCAATTTTTTGCTGGAAAAAACCACATGTGGTGGTGTTAGTAGTGTTTTTTTTCGGAATCTTTTTTCTATTGTGAATCCAAATAATTTTGCTAATTTTTGTGGCAATGTTCAACAAATTTTTGATATCATAAAAATGGAAAAGAAAAAACCCACTAGAGTGTGAAAAAAACTCGATTTCCAAGTTTTTCTCAAAAACGTTGGTGAAAGAGCGAAATTCACCCCCAATAAATAATAATATGTGTCCTCAAATTCATCTCCTCAAAATTTAAACAATTTACAAGGGGAAAAAAGTATACTTAAAATAAGAAAACCTTTTGTCCAAGTTTGCTTATTTCTCTAAAAAAATAAAAATAAAAATCCCTAATGATTTTATTTTTTAAAAAGGAAGAAATCGCAGATTTCAATTTATAAATCGAAACATCTCTTTCTCCTCAAATTCCTAGCTGCTTTTTTTCCCCAATTTTTTTCCAAAAAAATAAATTGGCTAATGTTTCCCTAAATGATCAAAATTAGTCGAATTTACACTAGAAAAAACCCCCAAAAATCCAAAAAATTCCCTCATTTTGTTTTCCCAAAAAAAGGACAAAGAAAATGAAAATCCATGGAACTTGCAAGTTACAACAACTTGCTTGGTTGCCTGAAGGAATTCCAACGAACAGAAAATAAACGTATGATGATGATACAGATCTCATCAAACATTCATCCGCATCATCTTCTTCATCTTTACCATCATCGTCGCCAGCGTCGTCGTCGTCCTCCTCGTCGTTGCCGCAATCGTCGTCTTCCTCGCCGCCGCCGTCGTCCTTTGTGTTCGTGCTTCCCTCGCTTGCGCTTGTTGCTCGTCAAGTTCCCTCCATTCTCTCTGCTATCTCTTTTCTGTGATTTCCTTTTCTCTTGACAATCAGAGATTTGTAACTGCATTATGCTGTCTCATTTTCTTCTTCTTGCCGGAAAGTTTAAGCCGAATTCTTGACGGAATTGTGTTGTTGTGTGTCTTGACAGTTTGTAGAGAGAAAGACATCTGAGTGAGTGTATGTGAGAGACAGAAACTGTGTGTGTATGTGTGTGTGTGTGTGTGTGTGTGTGACCATGCATTTTTAAGGTGGCTTTATTGTGCTTTGATATAAGGTTTTTGGTTTGGGGGATGTGAAGATGTTGCAGCGATTTCAAGGTTTTTCTTAAGAAGTTGTTTTTGTTTTGGAAACGGGGTTTCAGAAGTCTTCCGAGTGAGTGGCAAACATGGGTAGGGACGCACCGTTAGTGGATGCACCGGAGCTGCTGAGCGAGCTTCGTCGCACGTTCCAAAGCGGGCGCACCAAGAGCCGGGAATGGAGGTTGGAGCAGTTGCGTGCGCTTCTCAAGATGGTGATGGAGCAAGAGGACGAGATTAGCAAGGCTTTGTCTCTCGACCTCGGCAAGTCTGCTTACGAAACCTATTCTTGCGAGGTAATAAAAAAGTTTGAGGGAAAGGGGAGGAGGACGAGTTATTTCCCTTTTTTTCCCACTTCTGCAAAGCAAAGCTTTGACATGAATTGAACTACGTTTTGAAGGTCAGTACGTGGATTCCGCCTTTTCTTTCATCCCCTGGAAACAAAAGTTTGGACATTCATGAATGAATGCATGATCTCCCTCTGAAACTTTGTGAGGTCAGTAAGAGGGTTTCTCTTTCTGTCAGCTTTGTAGCAAGCCTGGAGGTGAGCAAGCTCTGAGGTTTCTTTTTGTGTCGAGATCAGCTTCCCAAGTTCACGGGGAGTTATTGGCAAGCATTATGAGGAAAGATTTGGCTACTTAGGTTTCAATGTATGAGGGAGAATGTGAGTTTCTGGGAGAATTGGTAATTCAGCCACCAGTTTTGATATGAATATGATGATGATGTTGCAGTTGGCGCTGTTGATCGATTCATGTAAGCTGGCAATCAAGAGCCTGAAGAAATGGATGACACCAGAACAGGTTTTTTTTCCTGCAACTAGAGTCTGTTCTTGTTGTTGAATTTGGAGTATTTTGGAGTTTGTGTTGTTTTCAACTTGGGCTTGATGTTACAAGATAGGTATTTGATGTGGAATCATTTACAATAATGCTTCTCCAGGTTTATAGGGTGGTGGATGCAGTTTTGAGAAGAGTTTTGTGATGCAGGTGTCAATTGCACTAGCCACTATTCCAAGCACTGCTATGATACGTCCAGAGCCATTTGGGGTTGCACTGATTATATCTGCATGGAATTTCCCTATCAGTATGTCATACAACATTTGGTCTTTTCTCTTAACATCTTTGAACCATTGAGTTGAATTCATTCGGACTCTCAACTAGTACTTGCTGCCACAGTAATGGCTAAAGGGAGTTTGGCAGGTGAAAGACCTGAATGCACCCTGATATTTTCGTACACATTTTGCAGTATTGGCACTTGATCCTCTTGTAGGAGCTATAGCTGCAGGATGTGCTGTTGTAATCAAACCATCAGAGATTGCACCCGCAACTTCAGCTTTTCTTGCTAAGATGATCCCTGTATATATGGACAAGGAGGCTATCCGTGTTGTAGAAGGAGGTGTTCAGCAAATCACTGCTTTACTTGACCAGAAATGGGACAAGATATTTTTCACAGGTATTTCTAATATACTCTTTGTGGATGTCCTTAGTCAGAGCTTGCATCTAGCAGATAGCCAAGTGATTAACTGCCATTTGTTAGCTACCAAACTTATGGCTATGTTCATTTCTACATGCTTCGCCACAGGAAATGCCAAGGTTGGAAGAATAATCATGGCTGCTGCCGCCAAGCACCTCACACCAGTGACACTGGAACTTGGTGGGAAGTGTCCCCTTTACATTGATTCCACAGTGGATTTGAAGGTATGACAGGCTGCACTGTATGCCAGTTTACTGCCACAAATTTTGTTTTCACCATAGCGTCCAAGGATGCTACTTATGGACCCTATCTTTCTGTGCTATTACTTCAAACAATTTACATTAAGTTTTAGTGTTTGTAGCATCTCCATGCTTCAGGGTAAATGTGGAGTTAATGTGCTTTTTCCTGTGGACATGTCAAAGGTGGCAGCAAAGAGAATTGTTATAGGGAAGTGGGGCAGCAGCTGTGGACAAGCTTGTATTTCACCAAATCATTTACTGGTTGAAGAGTCCTGTGTGCCCAAACTGGTAATTCTTCTCCACGCAAGCTTTTGCTTCAAACCAGTACATGGCCAGAAACTCTTTGAATCCTTTTGTGACTTGCTAATGATGCATTGTACTGAGCATTTTTGCACTTGAGCTCCTAGATTTCAACCTTGAAGAAGACCATCGTGGACTTCTATGGAGAGGATCCTCACACTTCTAAGGATTTAGCTCATGTTGTTAACAAGAACCACTTCAAGCGACTCACAGCACTCCTGGATCACCCAGAAACGGCTGATAAAATCATTCATGGGGGTGAACGAGATGAGGAATCACTGTGAGTTCCACTGCTTTGAACACATTGCCCTTGAGTTGCACCATTTATGTTTTTTCCATGGTTAGAGGTTTTGTACCACTCTGTACAGGAATGTTGTCATCTCCGTAATGTTCCAGTTTTTGATAACACATGAAGAAAATGTTCCTGAGGTGCAGCAATGAAACTACGAATGACTTACTTTTTGAATTTTAGAGCTGTCATCCCAAGGTCACAGACTATGTCCTGAACTCCTAGGGGGTGGTTCTGGTGTGTCTTTGTGTACCATCATTCTAGAGGAACAATCTTATCAAACAAGAAATTTTCAGGCTGCGAAACAGTTACCAAAGTTCAGCTTTTTGGGCCAACTCATATTTTGCACATGGACTTACTTTGGCTTTCATTCTACTCTCTGCAGATACATTGCTCCAACCTTACTGCTTGATGTTCCTCTGGATGCCCCTATCATGAATGAAGAGATCTTTGGGCCCATACTTCCCATCATCACAGTAGGTTTTTACGCCCTACTGACTGCTTCCATCTCTATGCTAACAAGATGGAAGAAGTGGCAGAACAACTTCCCGCTGCCCACTTTGGAATCCACAAGCATCATTCGTCATCAGTCGTCATGATCAATGAGTAACTGTGGATGTTTGAACAAGAAAATTTTGACAATCTGCTGATTTGATTGGCTCTTACTTGGTTGACTGGTTGGAGTAGGTGAAGGGACCAGAAGAAGCCATTGATATGATTGCTGACCAGCCAAAGCCACTGGCCATCTATGTTTTTACCAATGATAAGGTAGTTCAGGACCAAATGGTGTCCAAAACATCATCTGGTGGCATGGTGATAAATGATGCAGTACTACATGTATGGTTAAGCTCCTAACTTATGTCTTACATTCACATTATGATCCAATTCACTGCTGCTGAGATACAGAAAAGAGGAGAGATTTCAGGGACACCTAGCATGTCTTTATTTCCTGCGCATGATGTGGGGTGGTGTATTTTGCAGTTTGTTTGCACAAGTCTGCCATTTGGAGGAGTGGGAGAAAGTGGAATGGGTGCATACCATGGCAAGGCTTCATTTGATGCATTCAGCCACAGGAAGTCAATCCTGTACAGGGGAATGTCAGTAGAGGTATATGCAAGATATCCTCCTTACACAACGAAGAAACAGCAAATCATTAGGGCTTTGCTTTCAAGAGATTTTGTGGGCCTTCTCCTTGTCCTTTTAGGCTTGAGAAAGTGAGGATGTTGGCATGAGCTCCCTTCAATGAGGCTCATACCTCATAGGACTCATCTTGTAGTTCAACCAGTGTGAGTGGAGTGATCAGAGTCCAAATTTGATCATAATGCAAGCAATTTGCAAGTGCATTCTTAGCTATTTGTTGTCTGCATCTTCATGGATAGTAATCCATTCCATGGGCTCTGAAGAGGATCATAATGCAAGCAACTTGCAAGAGCATCCTTAGCCGTTGTGTTGTCTACGACTTCATGGAAAACTTGTCAGTTTATGTTCTAAAGATTAAATGATTCTGTCCTTAAAATTTCAGAATTACCTGAATAAAATCCTTGTACTTTTGCTCATGAAATGCACGTGAAAAAGGGTTTTACATGAGTGGGTTTTATACGAGCAATGGTTGATATGATTTTGATATTGTTGAATCATATGATTAATCCTCTCTTAATTCATCTTGTTGAAATGAGCTTTCAAGCTCATCTAACTCTTGCTCTAAGTCTAATTCAGAATTGATCAAATCTACCTAATTCTTGTTTAAAATCTAATTTACAAATCTATCAAATCTATCAAATTAGTAGCAGCTTTGCAACCCAGCCTAGCATTGTTTGGTCAATTCTTCTTCATAAAGATTAATTTTTTAAAGTTGTTTAATTGTCAATGGCAGCATATTTTTTCAAATTGATGAAATTTTATCAAAGGGTTTTTTTAATAAAAAATTTCAATTTGAGAACCTATAATCTCTCATATTTGTCTAACTAAAAAGTCAATTATTGAATCAAGAACACACTTTCAGATTTCTTCCACCACTCCAAAGGGCATTTGATATTTTTTCTATCTGCTTGATATTTATGAAATATCAACAATTCTTCATTAATAGACTTTCTTGTAAGTTCATTGTGTGTCACTATCTCAAAATTGTTCAAGTTCTTATCTTCATCAATTTTCTAAGCAATGAAACTTTTAATTTTGAACAATGGATACAAATGTTGATAAGACTTCAAAAGCATGACACGATGATTTCTTATCACTCTCTTTACCTATGGCCTCCCCTTTTTCACAAACAATTAAAAAAATTCAATATTTAACTATTGAATTTAGGATCCAACATTAAGGCTAGCATATTATGAGCTTTTCTCTCATCATATTTTGTCAAAAAATAAAGGAAAAAATCCATCACCCCAACTCAATAGTAAAGTTATAATCATCATCATTAATGAAAACGTCCCATAAAAGGAGATGGTTCATTTCTTGCTTTAGCTTTAAGCTTATGGATATGGTTGCATTCAAAGCATCAATCAACAACCAATGATCTTTAGACTCATTCAAGATGCAAGTATGACAATAGGAAACAAAATGTTTATTATAATTTGTGATATATGTCATGTGAGTGAAGGGGGCACATGGTTAATAACCTTAGGTGTAATCGACTTGTTGTAATAGAGGGCAATGGCTTTTCAAAATTGAAGGGCTTCTTTAAACATGATCACTTCACTTGCAAACTTACACAATTCACATTATTAATTAAAAGACAACAATTTAAAATATAAATATTCAAAAAGAAGAGAAAAAAAATTAAAACTAAATAACTTGCACTTTACTTTGTTTGATTAGTGTGTTCAATTCTTTGGGCTTGAAGCTTGTAGTAATGCAAGCCTTCATCCATTCTTGTCTTCCTTTCCCTAACTTTTTAGGCCATGTAATACACTTTTGCAAATATGCCTAAGCAAATTTAATGGAAACATATTAAAACTCTTTCTTCAATGGTTGCATATTGATAAGCCTTAGAGGAGTAATGTTCAAAGTACAAGTCCAATGAAAGCTTTCCATCACACCAAAAGTTTCACAACTTACTATTGACTTCAAAGTAATTGTTATGGTATTCAAATTTGCACCTTCTTAATTAACATAAACAAGAATATTTTGGTCAAGCCATATTGCTTTAAAAGGTTTTGCAAACTTTTTGCTAATATTTCAAATAAGTCAATTGTAATTTGTTTAAACATTCAATCTTTTCCCAAGAAATTCACAACCAATGTAAAAACATCATTTGCTTCTTTCAACATCCATAAATCAAAACTTGTAATGGTAAAAACACATTTTCTTAAGACATGTTTGTTTTTTCTTTTCAATTAAGTTTAGTAACACTTCCTAATTGAAGGATTTTCTACAAGGGAAAATAACACGAAGGCATAACTGCTTTACCAAACATTTTAGCCAAATATTTTCAAAAATTAAATGAGCAAATGGTTTTTGATGATTAATAAACCCAAATTTTTGACAAAATATTTTTGCTGCACATTATCTTTTTTGTAAGGATCCATGGCCCCAAAAAAATTGGAGATTGCATTTGTATTCATCATAGGCCTTTTCTTTGCAAGTTGTTTTTTCTAATGGACTGTTCAAATTATTGTTCATTTCTTCTTTAATTTTTTTCACAATTAGTCCATGGTTTGCATCCACATGTTTTTTTAATGCAAATATTCCATTGTTTTTGAAATATGAAATACAACCTTTCCTCAACTTTGTTTTTGGTTCCAATATTGTATGACCCATTAGTTTACTATAATAAAACATACAATGCATGGCATGTGGCACCGTAACATCAACTTGTGATTCATCATTGACACAAAAAATGATGAAGTGGAAAATTTCTACCATGGGGTTTCCACTTTACCCTTTGTTCATGCAATGGTTTCATAACTAATTACATTCTACCATTATATTTTTATTAAAAATTTGGAAAAATTTCAAAACTCTGTCCTTCAATTTTTTTCATCCAATTTTATTGCATTCTCAATCATGAACACATCACATCCTTCATCTAGAAAAATTAGTTCCATTTTTAGATGTGTTAATAAACCAAGGTTGAAAAAACTAAACAATTAAATTATTTTGAGTTTTGCAAAAAGTGAAAATGCACACAAACTATTCACATGTTGACCCATTTTTCATGAAAAAATTATGCAAATAAAGTGTTGTCATGTGTAAAATTGCTTCAAAATGTCCTTTAACAATAGAAGGTAAAAGTTAAAATTGTAAACAATGTTTTCAATTTGGAAGTTATCCATGCAAAAAAAAACATAAACATATTATTAGCACATTATCTTCAATGCAACTGAAAAAATGAACACAACCCACACAAGTTTGGGAAAAAAACGAACATATTTGAAATGCAAATTTTTTACCAAAACCTTGCAACCACTAAGCTTCCATCTCCAATGAAACTCCAACTTGTAAGACAATGCAGGGGTATAGGTAATACCAACCATAATGAGGAAACCTAAAAAACAACATCATGAACTCTAACAATAACACAATGAACTTCAATAAAAAACATGATGAACACCAACAACCAACAACAACACATGAAGACCAATAATAGTGCTAATACCTTATCAATTCATTAACAAACAAGATGAAAACCAACAATAACACGATGAACTTTATGAACAACAACATAATGAGCACCAACAACCAACAACACAATTAGCGCCTTACAAAACATGATAGCACTAGAAACAATGTACTTTGGCTATAATCTCACTTCCCATGTGGCAAAAGTGCCAAACCTACACCCTAAACCTAAATGCAATCTCCTCCTTAAACCTTAACTAAGCTTAGACTCCCTACTCTTAGACCCATAAGAACCAAACCATGAGGTTATTCATATAACCTACTTGGGTATCAAAATTTGAATAAAAAATAAAATCAATTATTTGTGAATTGAGTATCTCCACTTACATTCCGTAAAATCCAAGTATCATCTTGGGTATCACCTTGAGTGATACCCAACAATTTCTTTGCATGAAAATTGGCTGAAAATTGGGTCAGTTTTGGACCACAGTTTGGTACCCTCCAAACACTGGCTTTTTATATTCTGATTTTAAAGAAATTCTAGAGGTCTTTGATTTCCAATTCTTTTTAAAGGTGGAGATTGGAGACCTATTAAAAAAATAAATTAAGTAATTGGTTTTTTCTATGGCAGTAGGCATTGACACTCGGATATGGGAACTTCACAAATTACATGATCATCAGATTATGGTAAATGTCGCAAATGTTTGACATAAAAGTAGATGAAACTATAAACTACCACATACATTTGACATAAAAATGGATGAATCCACAAAAATGTACGTAACCTATCTAGGAAAAGAAAAGGTTTTAGGAGGACCATTTTGTTGGACACAAATTTATCTTATGATGGTTATTGACTTATGATGGTTATTGAGAGGGCACATTTTAAAATCATAGAAACCTCCAACAAGATTTGTAGGGTATTTGTTGGAACATTTACTAAGCGGAAGAACCTAAAGGGCATTTTGGAAATCAAAACGCTTGCATTGGTGGGCATTCCATTTTTCAAAAATTCCCTACGTCTTTTTTTTCCCCTATGATACTTGTTGGGTATCACATAATTTTTTAAAATTCTTTTTAAAATAATTGATTTTATTACTAGGATTAGGTGGCACATCTTGGCTCCACCTCATGCAAGCAAGGGTTCTAGGCATTCCATGGTTGAAAGCATGTAGTGACTTGGCTGTTTGGGACACTTGTGGAAACCCATTTGAAATCATTCATCATCTTAAGTAAGATGTAGTGACAAATGGCCACTCATCCTACATCAATATCTTCCTACATCTTTCTTGTTTGATCTTTGCCCACTCATCTCTTTTTTTTAATGCCCAACAAGGCCTTTGGACGAGGGCATTCCTAGAATTGGGTCTGGATTAGTGTTCGTAGGTTCTTGAATTTGAGCAAGTTCAGGTTAAGTTTTAGGGTCTCCGGATCAAAGATTTCAAGTTTTGTTGGAATTGCCATTGAAATCTAATTGGGGAATTTGTTTATTTTTGAAATTAAATTAGAACTTGAACTGGGGGTGCTTTCTTATTTAAAAAAGGTTCAAGTTCTCTACAATTTTATTGTAAAAATATAAACTTGGTTTTACATTTTCAACAAGTTATTACATTTGATTGATTATACACAATCTTTATTTTAGAATATGTTTACTAATTGAACAAACTAATTACATACTTGTTTTTTTTAGTTTAGTTATGCGTAACGAAAATGTATCCAAACTTTGGTTAAATATCAGCTTAAATTTTTTTGTGGAAAGGACAAGAATTAAAGATTTTTAAAATCCAAAGATTGATCTCAAGACTAAACCAAAGGTTTCATCTAGGCTCGACCAATCGATGATCAAATATTTAAGCGCTCAGGGCAGGCTAGATTCAATGGGAGGGCTTTGTTGTTTCTGTGTTTAAACAAAACTTGAACCCCTCCTCTTGGTGCATCTTACACATTAACAATCCTAAAAAATGGATTAAAAATGAGAAAGTTACAACCCCCCAAAGTAAAGGGAGTTAAAAACTCAAAAAAACAAATCACATAACACTACAAAGATCAATTTTTGAACACCTAATTTTTGTTGTTGTATATTGCTCTATTGCTATTAGAGTTTGAAGATGATTTGTAGAACTTCAGGTGACACTCCTGAAGCACTTTAAATTGTTTAAAATGAATACAAAATAAGAAAATTATGAGATTTCAAAGTAGGAGGGGTCCAAAAAGAAAGGGAAAAAAAAACCTCATCATATAAGTTGGAAAGCTTATTTTTTTTGTTATTTTTTTTCATTATTCTTTTTCCTTTGCACTTCAAAAATGATTTCTAGAGCTTGAGGTAGCACTCCCTAACATTTTAAATCACTCAAAATGAAACACATATGATAAATATATAAATAAATGTTTGGTTATGCGCAGACGATCAATGATGGGCTGGTCTAATTTAGGGGGAAAAAAAAAAAAAATTAAAATTGGGATCAAAGGTTCTTTTTGTTTTTCCTGAATTCCTGTCCCAAAACTAATTAGGTATGTATTAACTACTAACCATCCAGGTGCATCTACTCTCTAGTAGCAACCAAGTGACTTACCTTGCTACCTAATAAGTACCAGGCAACCCACTTACTTGCATACATACACAATAACCACTTTAAATCCCTAGTACCTACTATATAGGTATGATACATAGGTAGTTAACCAGGTAATGTTAGGACTTGGTAGTGTAAGAGGGAAGTACGGGGTTTAAATGACAGTTTTGGGGGCAGGGGAGGGTGAGGATATTTTTCATTTGTTCCCTTGTTCGCAATGTGTTCTCACAATGTTCCATTTAAGTTTCCAATGGGTTCGCATCAGGTTCCAAGTGTTTTCCCCAACATGTTCTCCATAGCACCTCACTTTTATCTCATATGCTTCAACAAATGTTGTCCTCCACCTATACAGGTAGGCCAAAGGGGAGGAACTCTGTACTGCAAAATAAAACCTTCTATTTGGGGGAGCCTCCATAGTTTCATTTTTTTGAGCGATAGACAAATCAAATTGGCTTGTTACCAAAAAAATATTGAACTTGAGATGCACCTCATCATAGGAGAGGTGAATAGGGGATAGAAGAGCCTGTAACTTATTTAGGTGGGTCATTAACTGATCTCCAGAAGTGCATTGGTCATATTGTGGAACTTGCCAAGTGATTCATATTAATTAGATCATGGGTGCACTCTTAGTTTTAATTTACTATTTTTAAAGGAGCCATATTGATTGGCCCATCAATAATTTTTCAGGAACATTGGGCATGCCCCCCAATAGAAGCACCTCTTTGGACCCCACTTGCAAAATAGAAACAAATGTGCTCCCTTAGATTTCACGGTTTCAGTTTATAAACATGAGAGTTAAAACTTTGGGCAAAACCATATGGGATAAGGCCCAGGTGCTATTTGGAACATCTTGCCGAACAAATTTGGGAACACATTGGGAACCCTTTGAGAACTTGATGGGAACACATTGGGAACAAGGGGGGGATTTTGGGGACACAGTTAGGCTATCAAGAAATAATCCTGGTTGACATCATTAAGAACTTTCTTCACTATCTGCTCGATCTAATGATGTTCTGTGTGTCAATCCTATGCATTTGAAAGAGCAGTTGTCCCTAATCATTGTTTAGAGCAAGGTTTTTTCTCATGATTTTTTTTTTGAGGTAGGGAAGAACTGCCCATCATCGATCACTGCCCTATCGCTGAACACTTTTTTAGATGCTCATCATCTTTGCTTCATTTTGAGTGATTTAAAATCTTATGGGAGCCCTACTTCAAGCTTGAGAAATCATCTTTGAGGTACAAAGGAAAAGAGTGATTTAAAATCTTATGGGAGCGCTACTTCAAGCTTGAGAAATCATCTTTGAGGTACAAAGGAAAAGGAGTAATGAAAAAGTAGTAAGGAAAAAAAAAAGCTTTTCAACTCACAAAATGTGTTTTTTTTTTTCCTCTTTGGACCCCTCCTACTTTCAAAGCTTCTAACTTTCTCATTTCTTGTTCATTTTAAACGATTTAAAGTGCTATAGAAGTGTCACCTTCAGTTTTACAAATCATCTTTGAACTTTAATAACAACAGAACAACATACAAAAATGTTTTGCGTGTTCATGAACTGGCTTTGTAATGTTATGTGGTTTGTTTTTTTGAATTCTTGATCCCTTATACTTTGGGAATTATTAGAATTCTCTTAGATTTTTAAACATCATAAGGACCAATGTTGGGCAAATCTTTAGGTTTTTATGAGAACTATAAGGTTTGGGCTTTAGAATAGAGTGCAAGACTTACCATGGTCCTTTAATTAATTAAATTTTCATTTTCAAAAGACCCAGGCATGCTTTCAAATTTTTGGTACAAAATAATTTCATTTGGTTTTCAAAGTGCTGGTTCTCACATGTTTCATATCAATCAATTTTCAAAAATGGTTTTCACATTCTCATTATCAAAAGTTCTATTATTTTCAACAAGAAAATATTATGTAAAAAAAATTAATTGATAAAATATCAAAATAACAAAGAGTGAAAAAATATAATTTTTTTTCTTCCAACATTTTAAATGTTCACAACTTCATCTTATTCAAATAAAATTTCAAACTCCTTTAACTCTTTTAAATCTAGATTCTTGTGAATTATCTTCATCAGATTTGAAATGTTATTTATAATAAATTCTAAGATCACTTGGCCAATTTTTGTTCACACAAGTCAATTTCTTTAGATTGTTTGATTGTAAACAACATCTCTTTAAATTTACAAGGATGCTTGCTAAAGATTTTTTTTTCAATCTCAATTTGTGATCTTATGATGTTTAAGATTTGGTGTGCCAAAAAACCAACAATAACAAACAAGTTTTCCTCACCATTTGATTTTGCAAACTTGTGACCAAAATTATAAATGAAATGTTAGTATTTTCAATTAGTGTAATTCAAAGAAAATTCAAGAACAAAAAAATCAGATAAAAAAAAATAAAAAATTACATTGTCTTCATTGGAATATTTAGTTTTCTAGCATGAAGTTTGGAATCTTCAGAAGCCTTTTTCCATTCATGGTTGCCTTTCCTAAACTTTAAAAACCAAGTCATACATTTTTACGAATCTAATTGTGTAAACTTGATTGAAACAAATTTCATAATTCTTCAAAAAATTTCATTATTTGTAACATATTAACATGCTTTGAAGAAAGCATGGCCAAAACATGTACTTTGAAAACTTTGATTTAAACCTAAATTTTCACATTTCACAATAAATTTTAGGGCAATTGTCATGGTATTCAAATTTAATTTTTCATTTTTTACATAAACGACAATTTTTCTTTTTAACCCATATTGATCATTTATTCATCACTCTTTTTTTCATTAGATCATTGACTTCCTCTTAAAAAATAATTCCAATCATGCCATGGTTTGCATCCCCATGCTTTTTCAAAATAATTATTCCATAGGTTTATAATATGTTATTAAACCTTTACATTATTTAGTGCTTGGATTAAGTGCATTCATAACATTATTGTAGCAAAAGATGCATTTCATCATTTGAAGACTCCCCCTTTCAAAATCTTTCCCATCATTAACATAATAAGAGATCCAACATAATGCATCTAATTTTTGTAGGTTCATTTTTCTTCTTTCTTTTGCATTTCTTATGCATTGTTATTTTTTGTTTAGAGATTTGGATTATTTTTTAAGCCTTCCATAATTTATTCTTCTATTATATTTCATTTTCATTTTATAGCATTTTGCATAAGAAAATTACACAACAAGGCAAAGAAATGAAAACTTGTATGTTTTGCCAATATGTAAATTTCTAAAAAGTTTAATATCTATGTTATGGAAATCAAATCCTAAAAATTACATTCATTTACAAGGATAACAAACTCACTTCCTCTTTTTCATAGAAGAAGGTTATAATGTGCAAACTAGAATTGTCCACTCATCATTACCAATTGTAAACTTCCTCTTGACTCCCCCAAAACATAACCAAATGGTGATTCCTTATATTTATAAGCCAATACTCTCACCTTGTTTAAGCATACAAAACAAGATGCATCTTGTGGTTTTGTTTAGCTTATGGCAAAAAACTAACTTACATTTTTCAAACACAAAGTTTGAAGTAGGTTTAAGAACATTTGTGCAAATTTTGTGTATGAAGTTTTAGTTGATTTGCAAAGTCTTATGTGAGAGAACTTTAACATACACTTGACTTTTAAGAAGGTAAGAAGGTATATATTGCAAAGTGAATGCATCCCAATGACCAAAGGTCTGTGTGTTCATCAATATCACATTGGCTTGGAAAATCCTAAAGCTCCAATGCCCTATATAGTGTAGAATAATGTTTGTTGCCCACTTCTATGAACAATCATGTGTGAAAAAAATTGACAAGACGTATGAAAAAAAAACCCTGCACATAACAAATAACTTGACATAATTAACATACAAAAAACATATATAAAAAACAAACAACCAAGAAAAAACATACCTTGAAAAAAATTGATATTGAAAAAACTTGACAAAGGTTGAACTTGAGATTGAAGTTTGAAGCTCCTCCCAAACTTGCACAAAGCAAAAGAGAAAAGGGGTGGGGGAAAGTTTATTACATCATTGTTTGGCAACAAGCAATAACAACAACAACAAACCAAATCTTGTTGAAACAAACAATCGAAGTGAACAATCAAAACAAGTGAAGCAAACAATAGAAGCAAATAATATAAGTGAGCAAAACAAATAATAGAAGTGAACAACGAAAATAGCAAATGCAAGCAATGAAATGAACAAGCAACATAAGCCAAAAACAAAAGTGAGCAACCAAAGTGAAGAACAAAAACAAGCAACAAGCTTGAAAAAGACCAAGCAACCACAACAATG
>Ga0209611_10009107_pt1 | contig 15168 bp, 3 predicted proteins | sample S1TSphgellanicum_3_FD_187693 | JGI IMG/M metagenome (GOLD analysis project Ga0209611, IMG submission 187693) | Host-associated microbial communities from peat moss isolated from Minnesota, USA - S1T2_Fc - Sphagnum magellanicum MG (SPAdes) (version 2) | ecosystem: Host-associated > Plants > Peat... | reverse complement strand
CATGTCACTTTGGGTTTCTAAGAACAATAATGACAGAGTCACCACGAAGGAACATCTTGCTGATGAATCGATCCTTGTTCACAGGTTTGGCCTTTTTCTTTCCTTTCCCAGTTTTTGGCACCTGCAGAAACAAGAAAATTTGTCACTGCCAACCTAAGACAAAGGCAAATAAGAGAAGCAGACTTACACCAACAGAAAGCACTGAGCTAAAAATGACAGACAATGGTGATTTGCTGACAACAAGTATATGAGAGCCACCACAAACCTCTGTCCACATCTCCTTGACATTTTCCAGGACCATATTGCAATGGCGATCAAAAGCCTTCACACGGCCTAGCAACTTCTTGTTGTTCCGACAATTGATGAGCACCTAGTGCAGGAAGCCCACATCCTGTTAGTGACAACACTAATCCAAACACCTTGTATCAATCACCTAGGCAGATTGCCAGTGAGAAAAGTGTCTGCATCTACAAGCATACCATGGTAGCAGATGACAATCCAAAGACCTTGTATCAGTCTCAGAGGCCGAATGCCAGTGAGAAAAGACTCTGCATCTACAAGCATATCATGGTAGCAGATGACAACCTAACTGCAATTTGCTGAATGGAGCTTCTTCATCAGAATCCTGTAAACAGTCTACAAATCTGTCTCTCACAGTTTTGTCAAAACATCAATTCTCACTAAGAGAGCACATCAGCTCTCTACCCTATACAACACACCGAGACAAGCACACATACCTGGGTGTTGTTTTTGACTGACATTGTGAGTACTGAGAGGGGCCCAGTAGAGAACTCCTCCTCCTCTGTCTTTTCCTGCAAAAGTAAGACAAAACAGAGCACAGTTTTTAAAAATGTAATTAACTCAAGAAAAGTGGAACCTTCATAGTTCAAATATCCAGCAACATCCAACAGTGTTGTTGAGCCCTATCAAGGTTCAACCATTGGTAGCAAATTCTTGTGCAGTCTACAGGCCACATCCAGACTAATAAGATAGGAAGCTTGCAGGTTCTATACATAAAATGCAACAACAAAAGCAGAGAGACAGTTACCGTATCCTCTTCCATTGGCCTTGCCCCACTGCCAACACAAACAACAGATGACACTGCAGATGTTAAAAGTGTTGATTCTTATCTTTTTCCTAAACCCTAAACCCTAAACCAACTATCTGATGCAATCTCCTCAGTCCATAAAAGTTTCCAATTCCAACATAACATAAAACCATCTCCAAGACTTCTTCTATCCACAAGCATCCACAAGCATTGGCTAATAGAGAGTGCATACCTCGTGTATCCAGTCTAGAGTTTTTGCTAGTTTTCAAGCGTTCTTACACAACATTCACGATTGACAAACAAAAACAACAACAACAAACGTGGGAGATGTGCGCCATACCTCATGGTCACGGTGCAGGCTTCTCCTCCTTCCTTGCAATCCTCCTGCAATTGCGACGACCTGAAAGAGAAAGAAAACGAAGGAGGAAGAAGAAGACGACGAAACAGATGCAGCAAAAAGCTTGAGATCGCACAAACAGCAAAGACTCGCAGCTTACCCCGCAAGAAAACAAGAGGCACACAAAAGACACAAGAGCGTCGGTTAGGGTTTTGGATGGGCCTTTGGAATTCTGGAATGTGAAACCAACTGAATGAGGTATTTTCTTTCTTTCTGTTTTCGGGGCCGAATGGATCCGAGTTTTTAAGCTATTGGCGAATAGGATGGCTCTGTTTTGAAAAATTGGGGATGCTCTTGTGACATACAATTGTGGTCATTAATTGAGGGTACCTATAGGAAGGTAATGATTATGGACACCCATGGGCTTTATCCATAGTACAATGAGGAGGCCAAAGTTAAAAGAACCTAAACATACATAGATCACAAGGTCTACAAGAGAGAGTTGTTAGAGCGCCCCCACCGGTGCTGAGTATGGGACCCTGCAAAAAGACTTCTCACATCCAAGTTTAGTTATTTACTTTTTTGCAACTCCGCCCATAAGACTAAAACAAAGACTGCAAATAGGTGGGAACTACTAATAGCAAACCACCTGGACCAATCACTATGATTGGCCTATCAAAAACAGTGCACAGCAGTCAGATCATATTTATTACTCTTCTCTAGCAGTGCCCAGCTTTGCTTCGCTTTTTACCAGCCTCAGCAACTGAGCAAACAAGCAGGAGAAAACCATTTTCCTGAGCAAAACCGGTATATGTTCACTTTACTTCATCCACTTTTAGTGTGCGGCGTCATATACTGAGCACCGGTGGGTATACTCTTCAGTCCACTCGTTAACACTGGAAGGGATTTTACACCTAACATCCTTCTCTTTTCTGAGAGGAACGTTCATAAATACAAGGTGCTCTCCAAATACACTAAGGAAATTACTCCGAGTGCTTTACAGAGCCAAAGAGAACTGGAGTGCAGTACTCACTGAACGTGATTTTCAACATTTGAGGCACCTAGGGTAAGAAGTATCCACTTTCCCCAGCCTCCCAGACCATGGTTTCCATTAATGTGACGTTGTTTAAATACAAAATTGAAAGTGCTAAGGATCTCATAGGTTTCAGGATTCATGTGAGAGCGATGCTTGTACGACAAAGCCCATCTGATGACATTACAAAAGTAGGAAACCATCTCAATAAGTTGTGAAATTTGATGCATAAGTGATTAGAGAGACAACTTAATCAGGGGTGGAATTTGATGCTGTTCATAGCATCCTTCTTAGGCCCTGTTTTCCCTTCAGAGAACAGCAAACAATAATGCCACCATTCTGGGAAAAAAAAAATCAGCAAACTTTCACAATTGCAGGTGTATCTAGACCTCTCAATACGCCCTAGATATTTGCTACGAGAAAGGCTCTGGGAAATTAACCCTTCATTATGAAATGGGGGACCAATTCTTCAAATTCCTTGCCTGAGTTCTTTCAAGGAGGAGAGAGGAGGATAGAGGAGGAGAGAGGCAATAGGACTAGGAGAAAATAGCAAAACAGCAACAGAAACAAATTGGAAGTGTGCCCGAAGTGATGATGAACTCAAACCTGAACTCCAGATCACTACACATCACTCTATGCAACAGGACACAAAATTGCATACAGAATTGCATGTAGCAGAAAGATTTGAAGCTTTTTTCAAGTGTGAGAAGGAAGTGAATCAACAGAGAAGAAACTTGTATTGGACAAGATCACAGGTGTTCAGCTTGTGCCCCCACCCTCTAGGGATTTACCCTACAAAGAATATAATAATCTGCCCAAAATGCAGACAAAAAATTATACACAATCTGAATCATGACATTCTGTCACATTTCCAGAACCAACAGGAGACTTCGTCATGATGTTGGCTACCACAAATCGGTAATAAAGAAAGTCAATAGTATCCTCTTTCATTCAACCTGCAACAAGCTTGTGTGGGAAAGCTTGATTGCATTGTGACTTGTCAATGCCAGGAGCATAACTGCTGTGTACTAATCCTGATAACATTCTGTGGGGGCAATACTTTCCTAGCCACTGAGGAATGGATTAAGAAAATTTCAAGAAAATAATTTCACTTATTATGCCAAAGACAACCACTGCTGGCCATTTTAACCTAACAAGATCTGCACAAGAAGATCAAGAATGCTTGAGCCCTGAATCAATCAAGGGCTACTTATATACACACGAATGAATGAACGCACAAATTGGGGCTGAATTATTGCTAAGAATCATATGCAACTATGTTTTGAGGCTCAAATGCGGGTTCCCACAAACAAGCAAACGTGGCATGGCAGCAGCTGCACATACAGCCCCACATATCTGCCACCTGAAGACACTTGGCCCTGTGATTCGAGGCCCTGAACACACGCATACAGAGCCAAATCAGAAACTATGAATGTTCTGGCACATCAAACCCCAGAAGAAAATCATACATAATCCACATTCCTCTGAGGACTAGAGGCTGAAACCGCAATGGAAGCTGAGACAACCATGAAGGTTTCCAAATTCTTTTTGGAATCATTGACATTTGAACAGCACTCAATCTGCTAGAATTATAAACACTGACATAAGAAAGGCTGAGTAAGCGAGGGAGACCAACCATTGTGGATCGAGCAAAACGGCCGGGAGAGTAACACGCCACCTACACCCCCAACAGTGGTAAAGATACGCGCCATGCGCCCGCCAGTAATTGCATCTTCTCGCGTCAATGCCCCGCTCGATGCTCGTAATACTTCTCGCAGCGCCATCGCCAACAAAACTTCACACGCACACACACAGAGTTTTGGATTAGGGTTTTCCTTTAGGGTTTTGGTATTGAATTAGGGTTTTAGATTTCAGGTCATTGGGTTTGTTGCTTGATGCCAATGCTCCGGGCAACGTGTCACATGAGAATATTGGGTTATATGCTATGGGAACTTTTTTCAAATGGCATGCAAAAACAATAGAGTGCAACTTATTGAAGGAAAATGAATTTTACAACTTACTGAAATGTAAATAAGGTGTTTAGAATTGAATTATGAGAATGATTCAATGTAGAGATTGCATGTCCTTGGTACACTGAATGATAGCTTGGAATCTGTGTTTGCTGGGTACTAATCAATTGGGAGGAGCTGGGCTGAAACATGATGCATTACAGAAAGACTAGCTAGGAGAAAGCCTTTACTAAGTGTTTTCTCACTGAACTGAAATCTGCATTTATGTCTGCACTTTTGTGGATTTAAGTGAAACAGTAATGTTGTGTGAATAGTGTTTCTAATGCTACAACCTTGTCATATATTGTGCTAGTCAGAATCCTTCTGTGTTCCAGAAGCAAATTAGGGTTTTTCTCTACATAATGTTCTGTTGTACTTTGTGTTCCTTTGACAATGCTTGGTGCACAATTGGATTTGTGGCCATGTAATCTCCCTTCTCATCCCTCTCCATCTGATCACCACTGCTAATTCTTTTATTGTTCCTCATCGCATGGGTTTAGGGTTGTGAGCTGTGACTTCATTAAGGATATCACCAAATGATGACTCAGAGGCTATTGCATTCTGCAATATGTTCTGCAACCTAAGTGCAGAATATATTCCATGATATCTACTAAAGAGCACATCTGTAGTTCTTGGCTAGGGTTTTGAAAGTAGTTGTCCTTCTCTGACCTTCAGGACCTTTGCAATTGGAAGATGCATACACTGAATTCTCACTCTAAACTTTTTTGGTTTGGAGGAGGGTGAGGGTTTCCAAGTAATGCCATGCCTAAGGCTAATCAGGTGGCTTACTCAGGATTGGTTGAAGGCATAAGATAAATGGCTCATAGCATTTGGTGTCTCTGGCATCATGAGATCTAAGGTATACTTCTCCCATTGCTATTGTTACGTTTGCCTTCTAGTATTTTTTCTTGACTACTCCATGGTACTTTTGATGTTTTAGGTACATTCTTTCTCATTTCATCATTGAACTCCAATTAGTGCTCTTGGTGCTTGGCAATGGGTTTTATGATCTCCAATAGGAAACCCAATGTGTGCAGTCTTTGGTCATGTTATGAGCTGCAATGCAAGGGCAAGCTACTAGTGTTTGATACTTGCCTGGTGACCACTATGACTGATTGCTTTCCATTATTGCTTGCTGTCTGGTTTGCTAGAGCATTTGGTGACAATTGTGTAGGGTGTTGCTGTCACCTGTGTTGGAGGTGGTTGATGGAGTCTTGAAGTACTTTCAACCTTAGGTGACATGCATCTTTGTTGGAGATGATTTTGATAAGGTATGATATTTGGGTTTTGAATTATGGGTGTAGCTGAAAAATCATGGTTAATGTTTGGTTGTTTGAATAGTGTTCAGGCAATTGGGCAATGTGAACTTCACAATTTGGCAATGTGGAGTTGCCAAACAGGTAAAGTCAACTTGGCAAAGTAGCCAAATAACAATGTGGACTTAGTGATATGGCAAAGTGGACTTGAGAAACAGGACAAGTGAAGGTGGCAAAATAGCTGAGCAAATGGTATTCCAGAAAGACTCAGCGGGGATAAAATAAAAAAACAGAGTACAAAATGGCAAGAAGCCTTGGGGGTCCAGGAGAAGCTGGAGGAGCCCAGCTGGAGGAAAAACCACCAAAACAAAAGGCCTCAAAGGCTGAGCAAACAGTATTCCATATGCATCATCACAAGTGGAACTGGCAAAATCAAAAGTTGAATCAGCAGATGACCACCTGTCCCACCTATGAAAAAGCCTAAAAAGGTACATGAATAAGACACCAAAATGGAGCACTATAAAAGAAACGGCCTAATGCTGAATTGTAGGTCACCAAAGAGTAGTTAGGGCATTAAAGAATTGAGAAGCAGTTGGAAGATTTTGGGCATGTGTGTGTTTTGTATTTTTCTGTGACACTGCTAATTACCCATATTTGCACAGTTTCACAATTCATCATGGTGCTACGAGATGTTGAAGATGCTGTTTCAGGAGGGATGCTGGAGGTTTATGTACTATGGAATGGTCAAGCCCTTGCCAGGCCATAATGTTAGGTAAGGCACCAGGTGAGCCTGTTAGGATGAGCTAGGCAACTCACCCAACATACTTGGGAAGGACAAGGCCATTCCATGACATCAAGGTTTGAGGCGGCAGATGCAATAACTTAAAAAAGCAAATCATGTTTAACAAACACATTTTGGTCATTATTAAGAGTTTGTGATCAGCAGTGGAAGATTATGTCAAATAATGTGGTCATGAGAATGACATAATCTGCCATCCAGACATTAATGTTGAGGTTTATTTATCTTCAGCTCATGCTTTGCCCAGAGCCTGGATCAACCAGATTGTCAGGTGATTTACTTGCTGCCCATTGCCCATTCACACAATCAGAATCAGAGGTTAATTAACAAAATGGAAGAATTACAAAACACTAGTATGATAGAATTGTGGCTTGTCCAAGTTGTACACATCTCGAATCTGGAAAAGGTTGGGTGAATGGTTGTGACTGGAAAAGAAGCTTCTCCTTGTCATCATCACTTTGTTCTTCACCCAACTTCCAGACTTTAGGCAGCTGTTGAAGATATTACAACACAGATATTTCCTTTCAGTCCAGGCTTCAAGAAAGTTTGCTGACATGGCATTCATTTATTGGCTCTGAATAGGGCAGCTATGCCCACTAACAAAGCTCCTCTTCTAAACCTCGTAACCACGGATACACCAGTAGCTCAAAAAAGAACTTGAGAGATATCTGGCAACCTTGACTATGTATGGTAGTTGCCTCCTTTTACCTGACCAGACTGCACCAAGGCTCATCTACCTAGTCTTAGAAGCCGGGCCTCCTATGCCTCCTGTAGGAGGTAGATGGCCTGCTATAACCTCTAGCATGACAACCTTGACTATGTATGGTTATTGGCACCTTTCTGGTGACTAAGCTATACAACGTCATCCACCTATGAATTTTCATGGTACTCACCGCTTGGGTATGGCACTCCATCTATGTATCTACCCCAGGTGCAGGAGTGTCATGTATACCCAATCTCACACCAGGTGGGGATCTGGTCCAGAATCAAAGAACCACCCAATGCTCGTTACAACCCATAACCTTCAACCTCTGCTTCATTAGCAACCTATTAGTTAGCACAAGGTACCACCTTGGACCCTCATTGGCCCGATGATTCTGTTCTTGGATGAACATTTCATAACCGCTCTTCGCATGGTTGAAAAGACAGCATCTCTATTCTCATGAGGGATGATTATGTCCAATAACCAGTGAGAGGGTGCCGGGTACCGAAAGTAGTCGAGGTGTGATGTGATGAGACTATTTGTTGGTTACCCAGTCCATAAACCTCCTGTCTACCTCTATAACACAGACTTGGATGGTTGCAAAACAGTAATGGAAGAGTTCAGACATTTGTCCACAAATGGATCTCACTCTGTACAATGAGATGTTGCACAGACCCATTTTGCCTGGCAGCACAATGTGATATCTCAATCCCCAAGTTGGACACATGGAGTGCTTTTTGCAGCATTAAACTAAGAGTCTACAACTAGGCTACACCTAGAAGGACAACAAATAGTGATGTCCCTTCTCTGCAAAAGCTAAGTTTGTACAGAGACTGTTGTAAAATCATGTCAGGTTGGATATGAACAATGACCAAGCATGGAGGCACAAGTAAATAGTGCAGACTTTATGTAATTAAAAGACACATTTTTATAGATGGGTTAGCACTGGGTTATGTATATATATATATATCTGTGTACCAGTTTTTATCAACTACATAAACTTTGCTGTTGCATTCTAAATCATCCCCAATTTGTTTGTTGTCAAGGTTGTTTTGAGTTTCTACCTCCAATTGCATATGCATACTATTGTTGTTCAAAAACATGGACAATAATATCAAGCTGTTCAAACAGAGTATCAAAGCATTGACACATGGAAAGGAAAATGTTCTACAACAATTTGAACTTTGAAAAAGAAGATAGGACATTGTCATTTCAAATCATGCAAAGTCATGTAACTTCCCTATTGCAGGACAAGCTGAATCTCCCATATATACTTCAAATGACTACTAAATTGTGGAACAAAAACTTCTTTCTCTGATTGCAATTTAATAAGTGCTCAAGAATGAGAAAATTTTAGCCTTTTTACTCAACATTTCAGCTCACAAAAGTACACAAAAAACATGTAAAACCATATATGGTCACATGTTACGAAACATAAGCCTCAAAAACAATAAGGGAATTTACAGTCAGTAGTAATCTGGTGGGTACTATCAAAATTTCAGGTAGTACCAAAGTTCCAGGTACTGCCAAAGTTCTACTACTTTCAAAGATCTGCCAACTCAAATTCACCAGTTTTCACAAAACATTGTCTCATGATCTAGTGCAATTAAGAATTAGTTAGTGCTCTGGCAGATTTAACAAAATGCCTGAGCTTCTAGTGCAAGGAATTAGACTTTGGTGTTCAGGCAGATCAGCAAAATGCAACCTAATGGTGCGACAAAAGAACAGTAATTATGCTCTTGGTTCATCATATCAAATAGGGTTTATGTGTGAGCTTAGCACTAACTGATTACATCCCACAAGAAGAAGGTCTAAGCAAACTGAAGAAAAGGGTTTAGGGTTTATTTTGTCCCTCTTTTTAGTACATGACTTGCTTCATGTAGTTAGGGTTGGTGACAGGTAATTCCTCATAGTATGAACCTCCTGAGGAGCTGTAGTTAGCAGGGTAAGACTGGCTAGGTCTATAGTCACTGAAATAAGAAGCTTTTGGCTGATATTGAGAATCAGCAGCTGCAGATTCCCGGGACTTGTTGCTTGACATGTAATATGATTCTTGGGGTGATTGAGCTGAACCTCGCATTTCATGAGGAGGATCAAAACTGTATTTGGAATCATGTGGATCCATAGCTGGATGTTGGTGCATAATTTCTCTTCTCCGATCTGCTGCTGGTGGTCCTGATGCATATTCATATGCCTGCATTTGTCTTGCATCAAGAGGTGGTCGCATCATCTGATCTCTCATGTGATCAGCTGATGATCCCCTAGTTATCTCTCTTGGATTGGTATGCTGGCCTGCATCATCTTTCATAGACTCTGCTCTCCTGATCTTCTCTGATCTGGGATCAACAGGCTGCTGCTGCATCCCTCTCATCACCATCATCTGGTGATCTCTGGGATCAACAGGAGGTGCCCACATCGCTCTCATCTCTCTGGGATCAATAGGCCTCATCTCGGATGATCTCATGTCACCATGACCAGCAGTCGTACCCCTAGTCATCTGATCTCTCGGATCCACAAGCCAGCCTTCTCTCACCTCAGCTGATCCCCTCATCATACCTCTCGAATCCATAGGACCAGCTGCTGCCCTCATTTCTCTTGGATCAACAGGACCTGTAGGACCCCTCACTTGTCTTGGATCAACCATCCTTGGATCCATCATCCTGGGATCCACCATCCTCGGATCCATCATCCTCGGATCCATCATCCTTGGATCGGCCGACCTCATTGCCTCCAGGATCCTGGGATCAACCATTCTCGGATCCAGCATCCTCGGATCCACCATTCTCGGATCAGTCCTCATTGCATCGAGCATCCTTGGATCGACCATTCTCGAACCAGCTGCCCTAGTCGTTGTCTCAGCCATCTGCTTTGCAGGCTGATTCTGTGTTCCAGGTCCAGCTGCTGCTGCAAGTTCCTTGTCGTCGACGCCTTTTGAAGCATTTTCCATTTTCTTCTGATCTCCTGCTGATCCCTTCCCCGGCTGCACCTTCTCGGGTTTCTGATCCACGGCTCCTTCAGAACCATTCTGGGCGGGGGGTGAAACTGCAACGTCAGGGTTTGCAACCGGCAATTGCTGCTCGACAGGCCAATAGGTTGCCTTCTTGTGAACATGCTTCTTCAGTTTCTTGAGAATAGCTGCAGAATCTGCTCGACCCAGGACTGTTACTCTGCTCTGGCTTGGATCAGTGATGACAGACAGAACGCCTGCAGTACAACAAGAAGAAGAAGCAATGAAAACACAATTTTTATTTTGCAACAGTTACTTTGCTCTGTTGATGATCTAGAAGAAATTACTGATCATCTGGAGCAGGATTTAGAGCTGATCTTCAAGCTCACAAATTTTTATTCATGTATATGACTACTTCATCAGAAGACAAAATTATACTAGGTACTCACTCACCAGCAACTTCACCAGCTTCTTCCTTGGCTTTCTCCTCACATTTGTTGCAGCACATGTGCACTCGGAAATGCGTTTGCTGCATGCAGAGAGACATGAGAAAGTCAGTGCATTAGTACGAGTAAACTTGTGACGTTCAAAACCTCCAGCACTCTTCATCAATCCGCAAGTTTATACTAAATGCTCAACGTCTAGACGCAAGTACTATGCACGGAGTGCACAAAGCTGCAGCTTTACAGTCTTGCAACGACATAAATCTTAGAGACTAGGAGAACCCAAACAGCTTATGTGTTCTTCAGCAGCTTCAGACGACAACTTGTCTAGTGACGACACTTACTGGGATCTCGGGAGCCTTAGGAGCCTTGGGCTGCGACGCTGCCTGCTTCTCGTTACTGCCTGCAGTTTGTTTCTTTTTCGGAACCTGGATGATACCATCAACGAGTTCAACAATTCAGCGATCAATTACAAGCTTCAAACAGTAGCACTTTTTTCCAAAGAGTAGTGCACTTTGCAAAAACATTCACGAAGAAGAAAGAGAAATTGGCTTCTTCTGCCGGCCGACGACGACTTCCTTAAAGTGGTGAATCAATCTCTCGATGACAACTACTACGTAGCTTTCTATCGATCACCGGGAACCCTGAAGTTGCAGTTGTTGGGACCTCCCACAAACAGTGCCTTCTTCATGCACTGGCAGCTAACAAAACAACCCCAGTACTTCAGGCAGAAGCTACAACAAATTAGCCTAAGAAGATTTACCTCTCCCTGCTGCTGCTGCTGCTGCTGACTGGCCGTCATCCAGTTGGGATCCCGGTTCTTGTGACTCATTACCTGCAGCACAGAAGATCACCAAGACTTACGTCAAGCCGTGCACTGCTGCTGATCTCCCAGCATCTTGACAACAACTTACAACAGATCACCCGCACCAATTATGAAGCCGCTCAACAATCCCAACCCCCAAAAGGAAGAAAAAAATTGCAAGAAGCTAAGAACCCGACATCAAAACCCAGAAAATCAAAACACACCCGGGTCACAAAAATGATCAAATACGTACCTCATTGATAGACGCCATGATCAATCTCTCTACGACCACCCACGAATCTCCAAAACTCCCCAAGATCACGACTCACTCCTAAAAATCCTCCGTGCCCCGCGTCTCCGGTACAGAGCACTCAGGCTCTCAAAATGAAGCTCTGGTCGATGAACACTTTTGACCAAAAACAGGAAGCTACTAAGAAACCAAATTCAGCTAAAAAGAGGGAACAGTAGTAGGCAAACAAACCAGACTCCGAAAGGAATCACAAATTTACAAGTCCAGAAAACAAGCAAACAAACTAAGAAACAAACAAAAAACACACTAAAGAAGAAAGAAGAAGAAGAAGAAGATGGTTACCAATTGAGCTCATGAGCTAACAAAACAGAATTCCGAAACAACATGTGGAGCTAGTGATTACTCTGAGTGAGAGAGAGAGAGAGAGAGAAAGAAAGAGACGAAGAAAAGAGACAGGGGAAGGAAGGTTATATGGGCACAAGGCTTGGTTGCTGCAAGAGCAGCAGAAGCAGCAGCGGGAGGCAGAGATGGGGGGAGCTTGACTGATTCCTGCGCGTCGTTGCGTTGCAATTCAGAGCTTTGCTGGGCCATAAAAAAGATCTGGCAACTCACGACAAGGCGCGTGGGGCCCCAAGAGCTAACGTACTGATTTATTGGCTCTGGGCAGAAGAAGAGACTAGACGGATGGACAGAGGACGGATGACGGGACGGATGACGGGACGCACGGATTCAGGGGAGGCTTCATTACTAGGCTAACCACCATGTGTTTTCCAATTTACTAGTGTTGAACTTTTATCATCCTTATGGATGTCATTTAAAAGGGGGGGACACAGCCCTTTTGGCTAACCACCATGTGTTTTCCAATTTACTAGTGTTGAACTTTTATCATCCTTATGGATGTCATTTAAAGGGGTGGGGGGCACAACCCTTTTGGCTAACCACCATGTGTTTTCCAATTTACTAGTGTTGAATTTTTATCATCCTTATGGATGTCATTTAAAGGGGTGGGGACCATAGCCCTTTTGGCTAACCACCATGTGTTTTCCAATTTACTAGTGTTGAACTTTTATCATCCTTCTAGATTTCATCCAAAGACAAGCACAACCCCTTTTGCCACGTGCGCCCCGCTTGTTTTTGGGAAACTTCCTTCAACATTTCCCACTTTCCAACTGTTGTAGCTTTGAACTTGTCATAAGAGATGGGCTTGGGAGTGCTTGTTTTCTTTCCTTCTTTTCTTGCATAAGTAAAGAAGAAGAAGAAGAAGAAGGGTCAAGAATTTGTTTAGGGTTTGGTTTAATTGGCAGATTCTCTATCCCACTTTGATGATGCCCTCAACTTCCCCAAGCACTAAGTAGCTTAGGCTAAAAGGGCCACTATGAACCAGCACCCACCAACAACACACTATGAAGGATGGATGGCACATGGTCAGGAAACAGTTTTCTGTTGGATTTCAGTTCCCTAGCTAACCATGGTGGTTAGCTCAGTTGCTTTTTTTTAAAATTATCTACCTACCTGAGTTGTCATTAGGTAGGTAGTAAAAGCAGCCATTTACCTATGTATACAGCATCTACTTACTTAATAGTTACCTATTTTTCCTACCTGTCTACCTAGATATGACACCTATTTCTTACATAATTGGTTGCCAATGTGAAACCAAATATTAACTCAGTTAAGGTTCATCCACAACTTGAGTAATAATGGGCATCCAGTGGATGGTGAGCTTGATGGGTGCTGGCTAAGAGGGGTGATGAACATATTTGCTTAGAAACACATTTCAAGACTTCAAATTGGGTTGAAAATAGCCCTAGTATTTTAAGTACTTGTCCTTTTGAGTCATGTGGTCACAAGTGTTTTCTTTTTTTGACTCATGTGCTCACGTTTTTAAGTTGGCAAATTAAGTGTTTTTTTTGGTTTTATTTTTATTTTTATTTTATTTTTCTTTTGTGAATTCTCATGACAACATAAACATTATTTACTTGGGCTTCACACTGCTTTTCGCACTACCAATGATGATCAATTGACATAAGGTTATTTAAATAAATTATTCCCCCAAAAAAAAAGATATCAAACAAATTTTGTAAATCATGATAATCTAAATTATCCATGAATTCATTTCCATTTTCATTAATTTTACAATATGACTTTTATTTTCACCTACTAAAATTTAAATATATTTTTAGCACCCATGATGTTTTTTTTTTAATGCCTTTGATTGCCTCAAAAGCAATTTCTTAGGCCTTTCCAATGTTCCCCGATGTCCTTCCCATCATGCTTCTCAACATTCCCTTGTTCAAAAATATATATAAAATATGAAAATTTTCAACCCTAATGCCCACAATCTCCCTTATTTATTTTTTGTGGTGTCTTTCAACATTGTTCCCAACACCTTTAGCCCCTCATGTTTGGATGTCATTTATTGCTTGAAAAAGAAAACAATCATGTCCAACTTAATTCCCATTGTGTTTTCAACATGTTTTCCAACACCCCTACTATTGCTAGTTGTCATTTTGTCATTGATTGTCAACATTCTCATTTTCTTCTTCTTCCCATCTTTCTTCCCATCTTTCTTCCATGAAAAGATAATTAAAAAAAAAATAATTTTACCTCCAAATCATGTGTAGAAGTGATATTAAAATATTGGTAGATACCACTTCCCATAAATATTAATGAACTTGATGTTTAGAATGAGTTTATTAAGTGTAACTAATTTCACAAACATAACATTGATTTTTTTAAAAATGTAAACATGTCAACTTTCATAAAATGTTTTGATAGATATTTTATTTTCAATGTTGATTTGAATATGTTTTAGATTTTGATTAAAATGTGTCCACTACAATATTACAACAAATTAAAGTTGAAATTTAATGGTTTTATGGTTTCATTTTTCTAATTGATAAAAATGATCAATGTAAATTTATTACATGATTTTTAGTTTTGATTAAGATCATCATTAAATTGAAAATACAAAAATACTTGTTATATTGAAATGCCCTAATAATTCAATTTAAAAATTATAATGAAATTTCATATTGAATTATTTGTAAATTTGATTTCCAATACAAATCAAAAGCTACAATCATGTTAAATTTAGTGTTACCACTTGTTGGAATTATGAAAATTAATCCATATCAAATCCAATAAAAAATGTATGCATGGAAAGTGTGGTTTAATGGTTTGAAATACATCAAGACATGTTGTTCAAAATGTTTATGAAACAAAATGTTGAAATTTAAAACATCTAAAACGATTTACAATCATGATGCATAAATCAAAAAAATTAATTATAATGTTTTCAAGATCTTTATGTGATGCATAGTGATAGTAAGTTAAGAAACCTGTGATTTACTATTAACATGTGATTGATTTAAACAAAATATTAAATCTTTGAGTACTATAAATTTGAAATCAAGAAATAAACTTTAAGCAAGTTTCAACCACATAAAAAATGGGAAAAAATTAAATTTAAAAATTAAAAATTGTTGTGATCAACTTTTATGGTTTTATAGTCTTGCCCATCTCCATTTGTTCCCAATCT
>Ga0209611_10009105_pt1 | contig 15169 bp, 14 predicted proteins | sample S1TSphgellanicum_3_FD_187693 | JGI IMG/M metagenome (GOLD analysis project Ga0209611, IMG submission 187693) | Host-associated microbial communities from peat moss isolated from Minnesota, USA - S1T2_Fc - Sphagnum magellanicum MG (SPAdes) (version 2) | ecosystem: Host-associated > Plants > Peat... | reverse complement strand
CATAAAAAAAAACATAAAAAAAGTTTTGGAATTGCAACTTAGTTTGTGAGTAAGTTGTAATTTCAAAACTTGTCCCATATTGTTTATTCTCCATTCCTATTTTGAACATTATATAAACAAGAGGTGTGGTCATTCAATAACATATTAAAAAAATTATGCACATGGGATGAGTCAATAAAAAGGCTTAACCCAAAACAAAAAAATACATATATGCACAATTATAAACTACTTACCTCCCCAACCTACTTATCTACCTAATTAGGTAAGTATTTAATTTTACCTACCTACCTAAGATGACTTATGTACCTACCTATTTAAGTACTTACTTATATGAGTAGGTATTTAACCTAAGAAGGAGGACGTACTTATATGTCTACCTTTATATTTAAACATGTAAATAGGTATGTAACTTAAGTTTGTGGGCCCTTATTTACATACCTACCTAAGTACCTACCAACTTGATATTAATATTTTATATGAAATTCATTTTAAAGTGCCATGTGGCATATTGACATTGGGCCATGTGTCATCATATAAGATCGTCCAAACATTTGAATTAAATGTCCTAAATTATTTCCAAATAATAATAATAATATAAATAATAAATATTAGAACAAGTGGCAACAAATCATTTGCCCTCAATTGTGACCAAAATAATCGCATTTTATTAACATGTGACAATATGTATACAATGGAATCAAATGATGACTTTATATTTGTTGACTTTTGTTTTCATCTAAATATATTTGTTGTTTGTGAGTAATATCGCATGCAACTTGTCTAAGGCAACTAAAGGGATTTTAGTCACAATTGTTGCTCATGGCTAAAATTTAGTCACAAAGACCAATTGAAAAAATGTGTTTTTCTTCTAGTGCATCCATATGTAAATGAAATTAAAGCACTTTGATCTTATTCCAACAAATAAATATAATAGGTTGGGATTTATGCAAATGAAGAAATTTGACTTTGTTTAGGCCAATCTAAAAATATTCAAAAGTTTAGTTGATAATCAACTGTTGAAGGACCTCAATCTCGAAACAATATTGATGTCCCCGAGGTCCAGACATGGGAAAATGAGGATGTAATTGATTATGCCTATTTATGTGAAAAGGTTTTATTGAAACCCTTGTTGAAAGAGTGAGGACTCCATTTAAAACTTGTTTATAACAATAGAACAACAAGCCTCTTGATCAAAAAAATATTATTTAAGTTCTTGTGCTCTTTGGTCAATGGATTAGTCATTTGCAAGTGAAAGAAAAGAAAATAATTTATTATAGAGATACCAAAAGGGCCATATATACAACCACGAAAACTAATATGATCCTAAATATTAAGTAAGTCAATTGATCTACACTAGTTAACATGTCCAGGTGGGTGAGAGAAATTAGTTTACAAATGTAGGTGAAGGAAATTAATTAGATCACTAAATAAACTAAGACAATTCAATGACAATCTTGTGTTTTCCTATTTGTGATACGCTAATCCTAACTTGCTCCTACAAGTTTCAAACTAATCTACGGGGACTACTTTTGTAAGAATGTTAGTAGCCTTCTCTTTCATTGAGTAGTAGTTAAACAAAACTTCACTAGACAAGATATGCTCCTTCACAAAATGGAATTAGATATTTATGTGTTTTATGTGTAGGTGATGCATTGGATTCTTCAACAAAGCCAAATTTCTTTGATTAGTGTTGAATATGAAAGTTGCATTTTTTTGCATGTATGCCACTTCATTTAAGAACCTTTTAAGCCTCCTTGGTTGCATGAATGCATGCCATGTATTCTATTTAAGTAGAAAAAAAAAGACTAGTGATTGCTTCTTGCTAGCCCAATAATAGATGCTCCTACCAAAAGGAAAACATAACTAATTGTTGGTCTCATATCAACATCACCTCCCTAGTCCAAATCACAAAAACCAAAAAGCTCCAAGTCTTCATGTTAAAAGTATTAGAAGAGTATCGTAATGCAAGTTTTCTATGAGCCTTGTAAATATTTCAAAAGACTCTTGACTACTTGCCAATGTGCTAACTTAAGGTTATTGAAAATTTGAGCAACGACTCCCACTACAATAGTTACATTCGGTCTTATGCCAACCATGCAATATCTTAGGATACTTACAACCCTATTATATGGGACATCAGCTATTTCAAATTCTTTTTTCTTAGAGCTAAAACTTTGATTTTGGGAAAGTTTAACATCAATTTCTAGAGGGGTAATGATTGGATTGCATGCATCCATTTAAAACTCTTATTGTCAAAAGGTTTGCAATGTCATTAGATTGGCTTAAGGTAAAATTTAAAAGCTTATATCCCACATCAAGTGGAGTCCCAAAATGAATTGAACCTCTCCTAAATTAGTCATTGAAAGTCTTTCACAAAATATTTTTTTCAACCATTGAAAATCTTTTGCACCTTGTGCAAAAATGAAAAGACCATCCACGTATACAACAATGATTGCATGTGCATTGATGTAAATGTTACAATCAAATTATAACATCCTAAGCCTATTTTTATATAAAGAAATTGTCTAGTTTTTGGTACTAAACTCTTAAATTTTGTTTTAATTTGTACAAAGACTTTTACAGTTTATAAACAAGCTTTTCTTCACATGCGAGAACTTGTTCATCCAATTGCACCATGAAGATGACTTTGTTTAAATCCCCATTTAAGAATGCACTTTTGAAATCAACTTGATATGAAGTAAGCTACTTCATGGACTTAGACCCTAAGCCTAAAACCTAAAGTTGGAACTTGGGATGGTAAAATGTCTTTTTCCTACACATGCAAATAAAACCCAAGAATTTCTTACCACAAAATGAATGTTATACTAATAAACTTAGAAGCAAACATGGGGATGAATGTAAGCATTCATCTTCATTATGGATGAATGATTTTTTTCATTCATATAATGTGTGGATGAAAAAATTAAGTGCATTTAGATGTTTTCAATAAATAAAAACTTCCATTAGGATTATGGATGAATTTTTTATTTTATCAAAAAATATTTATTGATAATTTTTTTCCATAATTTTAATCAATTAAAATTTCATGAAACACAATTTAATTTTATATGATATAAGATTTGTTGCATAATATAGTGTAAATCCCATTATATATGTATTTCATGGCTATGGTTTAAACGTCATCACTTTCAAAATGTTTTAATTATATTACCAATATTATGCTAACATCCACCCCATGGTCATTGTTGGTTTTTTTTTTTTTGTTGGGGGCAAATTGACCTAAGGTCATTGATGATGATGGGTTTTCCTTCCCCTTCTTATAAAAATATCGCGATTTCTTTCAAACCTATTTATAACTATTGTTAACAACAATGGGATTTTTTTTTCCATTCTTCATCAAGGGTGCCATGATTTTTTTCAAATTTAACCAATGTTGTTAACAATAATGAATTTTGAATGTTTTAGTTTTTTTTAATTATGTAATGTCATTGGTGATAATGGGTTGTGGAAAAACTAAAATTGTGTTTGTGCACCTTAATTAACTTTCTTTAAACATCCTATTATCATAGATGACAATGAGGTTTTTTTAATAATTATTTATTTTCAAGGCACCCAAATTTTTTAAGAAGTAAATATATAATACTATTGACAACAATTGAGACAAGGGTGACATTCATTCCCTGATAATATTTTTTGAATTGCTTAACATTGTTCATGAAAATGATTTCTTAAACCAAAATTTTAAATTATTTTGGTTCCATCTTCATATTTTCCCATACTATCACAATTTCATTATCCATAATTATTAAATGACATTCAAGTTTGAGGTATTAATACGTAGACAACAAATGGGGATGGATATAAATAATTTTGAATTAATTTATCTTCCAATCATGGATGAATTTCATCCAATGATTTATTTATTTAATCCAAATCATAAATGGAATTCATCCATGCAAAAATAACATTCAACCATATGAAATCATTCAACTATGTACATATTCATCCATGTAGGTGGATTAAAATCACATTAAGCTTTACGTTCCAAATTCAAAGCTCCAAGCTCAAATTTGACGTTCATGCACAAGCCATCCTTGACTTGGTACACCTTCAAATCTTATAATGTTGCAATGGTTAACAACACCTTTATCAAAGTGAGCTTTATTATTCGAACAAATGTATCACTAAAATCAATTCCATGTTTCTATGTGCATCCTTTAGCCACAAGCCTTGTTTTGTGATGCACAATTTTGCTTTCAACATTTTTCTTGGTTCAAAACACCCACTTACATCTAATCATTTTGTAATATTATAGCAACCTCAACAACACCCATGTGCTATTCTTTTTCAAAGACTCCATCTTTTCTTTTATTATTGCGTTCCACTGATCTAAATCATTTCATGCTAAAACTTTCACCAAAGTTGTTGGATCCTTTAGAAAATTTGCTAATACATTGGCGTATTCAACAATTGCTACAAATTCTTCTAGTTTTTTTGGAAATTTTATTTCCCTTTCAAGCCTTTGAGGTGTTTATGCAAACTCTAGATCATGGATGGTTTCTTCTTCAATAGTAACTTCAGATTGAAGATCTTTGTTGATTTGTTGATTTTCAACAATTTGGTTATCGAGTTTGATGGTGTCTTCCATTGAAAACATGGGAGTTTGTGGATTTTTGACCACCAAAACATCTCTACAAATTAATGCATAAATTCGTGTGAATTGGAATCCACACCCTATATGATTTCCTTTTGTAACCCATAAACAAACCTTGGGTGGTCATGCTATCCAACTTTGATATTAGCTCCTTTGGTTTATGCACAAAAACCATGTTACTAAATTTTTTGAGATGGCCTACATTGGGCTTTTCTTCACTCCAAGCCTCCAATGGAGTTACTCCTTCCAAACAATTATTAAGACTCCTATTCTTCAAGTATGTAGTTGTGGCTTGGTTTTCACCCATAGTTAGACCCTTGTTGTGAAACATGCACTATGCCATCTCCACCAAGGTTTGATTGAACCTTTCTGCTACACCATTCAATTGAGGGGTATATGGCATAGTGAACTATTGTTGAATGTTTATAGCCTTGCAATGGTTATTGAAGGCCTTTGAAATGAACTCACCACCATTGTTGTTACAAACAACTTTGATTTTCTTTTCCAAGTTGTTTTCAACCATGGCTTAGAACTTTTTAAAAATCACCAAGGCTTCTGACTTCTTCAAAAAGTAAGTCTAAACAATCTTGGTGTAGTCATCAGTGAAGGTCATGAAGAATCAAACCCCTCCCATTGAAGTAACTTTCATCGATCTGAACAAATTTGTGTGGACCAACTCCAAAGGATTTTGCCACATTTGCTTGGGATCTCCCTTTTGGAATGGAATCCTACATTGTTTCCTATTAGCGCAACCCACACAAAAAACAAGTTAGCAATCAAATTTGGGATCCATTCCAATGATTAAGTTTTTCTATACAAGGAGGTTTTGGTTTTGCTTGCTTAAATGACCAAGTTTCTTATGCCAAATTATCAAGTTGTATTCCTTTTTAACAACTTGAGCACTAACACATTCTAAATATTCTACAACTTGAACATTTTTTTGAATTCGCGAACACATTAACTTAAATAACCTATTTTTTGATACCACTCTTGCAAAAACCTTTCCAACATGTTCCAATGATATATTATGAACCTTATTGTATAAAAAAAATCTTATAATTTTGACACCAAATTACATTACCACTTTTAAATGTGAAAAACTAAACACTGGTTACACTTGTTGTGGCTTGTGTTAGTGTGACTGCACCTAGAATGCCCATGTAGATGGACGTTTGAAGATGCTCTTGTAGTTAGAAAAGAAATCTTTTTGAAATGTCAAATGTTGAGAAGCTTTCAAGTCAATGTACCAAGATTCGTTGTCTAAAGCATTTGTCCTTGCAAAAAATGTTTGTTAATCTATGGTAGCTATTTTTTGGGTATGTCCATGCTTCTTCAAATCTACTACCTTTTTCTTATAGTTTCAAACCCAATGGTTAGGTTTCTTGCAATAGTTGCATAGACTTTGTTTCTTGTCCCTCTTAGTGGCCACCTTTTGATATGTTGTAAAGTTGCTAGATGTGGCTTTGGATGTGCAAGCAACCAAAATAGACACTTCATGATTCAAATTTTCAACATTTTTCTTCAACTCCACATGAAGTAGTTTAGTTTAACAATCTCAATGTTTAAATCAACTTTTGCCCTTGACTTTAGAGCTATTATTAGTAGGTTGTTATTAAACTTTGGCAAGTTGCACAACAACATCATCACAAGGTCATTTGCTTCAAACTTCACCCCTATTGTTTCAAGTTGCTACTTGATGGACTTAACTTCGATAATGTGATCCAAACATATGTCAGTAACATTCATTTTGTAATTAAAAAATTGATGTCTCAAAAACAACCTATTTGTTAGACCTTTAGCCTCATATACTTTTAGGAGCTAATTCCAAGTTTTTTTTGACTATTTTTGCTCTAATGACGTTTTGGAATAAAAAGTCATGCAAGCCCATGATAATGAAGGTCCTAACCTTGCTATTTTTATTTTTCATGTCTACAAAATTCATTGTCAGTTTAATCTTTGTCCTTGACACAATGCCCCAAAGTTCTTTTTTTTTAACAACATTTACATCTTAAACTTCCAAAGATGCAATTTATCCCCTGGGTTCAACCATGCTATTAGGAGCCACACGTGCCCCCTTAGACCATTGCTTTATTTTAAAAATATTTTAAGAATTTTTTTAATACATCTTTTAAAAAATTAAAAAATCTTTAAAGTTTTTTTAATACTATTATGTTAAGGTGTATATTTTTAAAATCCAAAAATATGTCATTAAAAAATATTTTCAAATTGTGCTTTTAATGTCAAAATTGTTCTTAAACTATTTTTATGTAGTTTTTAACAATGGTTACAACAGGTTAAAAATCTTTATATGTATTTTTCATTCATCAAATTGATTCCAAATTTTTATGATAGGTACTTAATGTATGCACAATAAATTTTTTATAATAAAAAATATTTATTATTATTATTATTTTACAATCCAAAAAATTCAAAAAATTAAGCAATGGTTATAACTATTTTTGGTACATGTTAGTATGACTACACCCCCCTACAAACCTTTTTTTTTATTGATGTGAGCCACTATGGTATCATAACCTATTGAAAGAATGAGGATCCTATCTAAAACTTGTTTGGAGTAATAGAATAACTAGCCTCTAGATCAAATTTTTTTTAATCTAAGCTTTTATGTTTTCTATTCATTAGACTATCATTTACAATTGAAAGAAAAGAAGATAATATTATATAGATACAAATGAAGGCATATATATAGCCATGGGAATTCATACGATCCTAAAGATTAGGTAAAAGTCAACTACTCTACATTAGTTAGCAACATGTGCAAGTGGGTGAAAGAAATTAGTTGGCAGAGGTAGGTGAGGGAAATTGGTTGGATCACTAAATAAACTAAGACATCTCATTGTAATCTTTAATAACCCCAACATCTAAGGAATGGGCAATGTTGTCAAAAAAAAATTTCATTTACAAATTTGATGGTTGAAGGATCATCTAATTTGGAACATTCTTTTGGAGATTTTGAAAATGAACATGGAGGTGATGACAAATTGGAGGAGGAAGAATGTCAAGAAGAAGTAGGTTTTGATTGTCAAAATGAAGAAGAAAAGTGTAGGGTGCCACCCCAATTTGAAAACATGTCTATTTTGTCCCAACAACATTGAATAAAAATTGATTTTTGCATTCCTTCTTAACTTGATAACACTTTAGTATATTGCAAAGGGTCATGTTTGTAATTTTTTTCAATCATGAACATAACTACTCAAAGGCTGGTTTCCTTTTAGTACTAATCATTTAATTATCCAAATCCTAGACTATTTTTATAAGTGTTGTTTCCAAAGGGTTCAATGAAGGTCTACAATGGCTAATTCATCTTATATTACTCCTACCAACAGAATTCATTACATAACACATTGACAGATTATAAGAAATTTGCTTGTTTTAATGTGCAATTCAACAAAGGTTTGAAAAACTTTTGCCCACAATGCTTGCAATTCTAGTCTTCAACATCTGATTCGATCTTCATAAATTAGTTTTCATCATATAGGAGAAGGTTTTGGATATAAGGCCTTTTAGATTTTCACCTTTCCCCTTGGCCTATTGGCCTCCGGATTGGACTTCAAATCTAGAAGGCCTTATATCCAAAAGCTTCCCTTTTGCAAAAGTAAAACACCTACTTCCAAAGCTATAGATGGTTGGAGTGTGAAGAATGAAAAAAATTGTTTCATGTTGTGGAGGGTCAAAGATGGAAATCTAAAGACACTAATAGAAATGAAACACATTCTACTATCTTGGACAACTAATTTATGAACTTGCATTTAATTTCCCATACTAGATTCTATTGTAAATGTATGTCAATTACATGCATACATGAAAGATAATGTAAACTCAAGGATGGAAAAGTTGCAATTCCTAGAATTGTTCTTCTCATAAAGGATGTAGAGAGCAAGGTGGCATGCCATGGGAAGACATTATCACTTACTTGGAGGTTCAAGCCACATTATCACAATGAAACAACATTGTACTTAGTTTAGAGATAGTTGGGTATGCATTTTTCCATGGATTTTTTATGTTGTTTTTGTGATTTTTGGTGAAGGAAACCAAGCAATACATTAGAATATTGATAACTAATACATTTTGTGCATGGATTCACATAAAGGTGGTGTGGTGAGGCTTAAAGGAAATATCAACAAATTGGGGACAATAATAGAAGATGTTTATGTTAGTGTTGTAGAATGGTCTTGGGAACATGTGGAAATTGATCAAACATGTATTGATTATTCATACAAATTATTCATCCAACTTGAGATAGATTTCATTCATTTGCTCTTGTTTGCTTTATGACAAATCAGTTAATTCTCTTCCTTTTAGATTCTTCTATGACTTGTGTATATATGCTTGCTTTTGTTTCTATGCTGACCTCTTTTATCAGTTTTTTAGATATATATATTTCCCACAAAGAATGATGTGTTTTTATGTGTGACCTTTTATAATCTATTATTTTCTATCTTTTGTTCTTTCATTTTCAGATGACACCATTTTTTGTTTAGTCTTACACTCTTCATTTTATTTTTTTATTTTATTTTATTTAATAGGTAGGTGGTTTGCAGTAATAAAACTTAAAAGCAACAATGTCAAAGGATAGTTTAGTTCTAGTCCTTATTGATGCTAAACTAAAAGGTTCGTCAAATTATTGTTTCTAGAAGCACATGATTATACGAGCAACCAAGAAGGAGGTATTATGGTTCATTTTAAAGGCGAACCCTAACAAAGGAAAAGGAGTTGCACCTTCTAATGTAGATGAAAAAAAAAGAATATTTATTGTACGTCATGACACAGTCAATCAAATCAAGACTTCTTGGAAAACTTCTAGACTTTGATGATCCCAAAGAGTTGTGGAATTTTTTCAAGACTAATTTTACAATTTCCAATAATAGCCACAAGTTTCATTTTTGAAACAAACTCAGTTTATCATGATGATTGAGGAAAACACCTTTGAATAATATTTCTTTGAATTCATGAGTGTCCTTGCACAATTGTTGGAGTTACAAGTCAAGGTTCTAGATGTAGACTTGGTTTAGGTGATGATGAAGGCGGTACCTAATAGTTACGATTCCTTCATGCAACAATACACTAGCTAAGCTAAGTTTCCTAGCTTCCAAAACCTACAAATTACCCTATTGCTTGAAGAGAGTAGACAACAAACTAGAAAGGGAATTCAAGAGTTACTAGAGGCTCTTTATTTACACTATAGTACATCATCGAACAAAAGACCAACATTGAGACCACTTCATGGCATCAACACACTGCCACTAATTAAGACCACTTCTTGATGTTAACATTGTATGTCCCACTTTCTACGGTGGCAACAATGACAATCCACAAATTTTGGGACCATGTAACTATTGTGGATGTCAAGGCCATTGGAAAGGTCCTTGCCCAAAACATTTGGTTGAAATTAGGAATTTAGAGGTTGAAAGGCGTGAAAAGTTATTGTTAAAACAAAAGATTTCATCGAATGTTGTTAAAGGTGAAAGCTTGTGGACTCATGAAAAAGGATTACTAGATGTTGTTTTTTCAAAGAATGATAATTTCAATGAAGATGTCTTTGAAGTTGCAATTGTAGCATTTGATGTCAAAGGAAAAGATTTTGGTTGGTATTTTTGATTTTGAAGCCACAAGAAGATATGAGAGTAGGACCAAAGAACATTTTGATAGCATAGAAAGTTGTAGTGGTAATTTAAAAATAGATGGAAGGTAGAGTCATGTTATTGCAAACAAGGGAACTGTAAACTTCTTTTTACCATCAAGAGAAATAAAAAGTGTGTTCAAAGTTTTGTACATCCTTGGTCTATAGAAAAGAATTCTTTCCATAGGGTACATGATTGAGCAAGGTTGTGTAGCTTGTTTTGATGATAAAAAATGTTTGTTAGTTAATAAACATCATGGAAAAATTATAGCTAAAGACAAGCAAAAGAAGCTACAACCCAAAGCTAAAATTGGATAGTTGGTAAGGTATGATGTGAGGAAACAAAATGATACCATTGTTGGATGCCTAAAGAAAAATAATCATAATCATGTAGAATGTTAAATTTGATGAATCAACTATCTTACACATACAAGGATATATATTCATTAGTCATTCCCAACTCATCACAACAACACTTGATTAGTGGAGTTTTTGGAATAACAAATACCCTAACACTATTTGTGGCATGTGACAACATTGTTTCGACGATTGCGCATGTGCTTGATCTTGTTGAAGATTCAAACAACCTATCTTCATTTATTGTTGTTTCTTTGTCATATGCACAATTGGCTCCCATTGATTTCGTTGACATATAGGTGGCTCTCATTGAATTTGCTATAACACAATTAATTCCCATTAATTCCGTTGCACCACATACAAACAACCAATCAATCACATCATCTAGTTTTTTGATAGCCCTATTTAGTGACATATTGTCTCTTAAACCTTCTCAACGCATTTTACCAACCTACACTCACGATATCTCTTGTTGTCTATGTGATAATGTTATCTATGCGATTGAAAAAAATTGCAACAAACAAATTAGTGAACAATCACTGAGTTCCTTGGATGACTTCATAAAAGTTTATTATTATTTTGGTCTTGTAGAAAAATCCACTGAACCTCTTACGTTCACTGAAATTGACTTTCATCCTAGGGTGGTGATAAATAATGGGCGCAAGATTTAATCCTACAGAACAATACATGGGAAATTTGTGATGTTCCTAAAGGTGTTAATCTAGTAAGTGCAAAATGGGTGTACAAGATTTAAGTTGTTTCCAACGGTAAGCCCACCAAGGTTAAAACTCGCTTAGTGGCATGTGGATTTCAATAAAGAGCCAAAATTAATTACAATGAAGTTTTTGCACAGGTTGTGAAATGGAATACCATTCGCACTATGTTATCCATGGCATCAAGTAACAATTGGGACATTCTACATTTGGATGTCAAAACTGCATTTTTGAAGGACAATTTAAAATAACCAGTTTACATATTCATCCCTAAATGATTCAACTACCCAAATTCTTAAAATAAAGGTTGTTGATTGTTGAAATCTTTCTACAAGCTCAAACAAGCTCCAAGGGCTTGGTTTGAAAAGATTGATAATTATTTGCACGAATAGGGACTCTCCTGGATAGAAGTAGATTATAACTTTTATCACATACATGATGATGGTGGGCTATTGCTACTAATCCTGTATGTTGATGATCTTTTTATGACTGGTTGTAACAAGGCAAAATTGAGTTGGTTAAAACACCAACTCCTTAACAAATTTTAAATGTATGATCTTGGCTCTTTACGTTTCTACTGGAGAGTTGAGTTTCTTGTGTTAAAAGTTGGATTGATGCTCATTCAGCATGCATACATCCTATCCATATTGAAAGAATTTTGGATGGATGATGTTAATCTTACTTCAATTCCCTTTTCTAGAAGGTTTGAAGCTAGGACATGAGTTAGATGCTAAATTGTTTTAACGCCTCTATTTATTGTAGACTTGTAGGAAAACTCATCTACTTGTTCAATAGTCAACCAGATCTCTTGTTTGTTGTAGTTCTTAGCACATACGTGCATGACCCAAAGGAACAACATTGGCAGGTTGCTAAACACATTCTTTGATATCTCAAGGGAACTATTGATTTTGGGATTGTTTATGGGCGAGATGAAAGCACAACTATGATGGGCTACATTGATAGGTTGTGTTTAAATCTGTAGGTGGTCCCATCACATGGGCATCGAAAAGGCAAAAGACAGTCTTTATATCCTCCACTAATGCAGAAACCAAGGCCATTGCTAAAGGTGTGAAGGAATCAATCTGGCTTCGCACTTTGCTTGGAAGAATGGAAGGAAACACTTGCTTCAGCAGTGGAAATTGAATGCTGGATTTCTGCAGATGAAACACTTCGCTGCTGCCATGACTGTTTTGTCTGCTTTGCATAGTGTGCTCAGTGGGGATCCAACATGGAGACATAAGCCCAGAGCATGTGATGTGGTTTGTAGTGGCCAATGGTGAGTATGATTACATCCTGACAGATTGGGGGCATGCTGTGTTGGAAGAGAGATATAGCCCTGCTATTTCTCCAGAGTTTTCTTCCACATCTGCTCTTCACGAGGGAAGGCTATGCCCTGCATCTGATGCAGAGCGCTTGCTACCTCCTCTCTTTTGTATCTGGGTGTGCCATTCCTGAATTTGACAGCATGGAGGCAGCCTTGCGCTGGAGGAACAGAGCTTGGGCTTGAAGGGCAATCCAGCAGCAGCTAGGGGAGGTTTCTGCTGTCTTGAAAGCGTTTGCTGATTATGTAGATAGTCTCTGTACCGCACCATATCCAGATGATTATGACATCTGGTTGCAGCCCTTGAATCGAGCCCTGCCTCATGGAGACCCCAGAAGAATGAATGATTTGTCCTTCGAAGGCTCTGACTTTGCACTGGAGTCTTCAGGAACACCTTCTGTTATCTGAGGAATAGACAATTAGTACACAGCCAGTGGTTAATTGTGGAGTTGGATTTAGAGTTGCAGTTATCTTGCCTTGATACAACATCACAGTGTAATTCTTCAATCTGAAACTATACTATATGTGATGCTCTATGCGGCAGACTGAATTAGCACATAAAGAGACCCTTGAACTTGGCAAAAACAAATGGGGGGTTTTTGCCTCGGTATGAGTGTGGGTGCTGGAACTCACCCAATCCTACACGGTAACAATAGCAACCTTGTTAGTATGAGCTATTTGTGATTTGCATCTTTCAGAACTGTAACTACTTAACCTTGGCATGAGAACTTTCTACAGAGACAATAGGGCCTGAAACTTGGAAGGGGTGGTGCTTACAGGTGTAGAGTTTTCATAACTTTCCACACACCACAATGCCAGAATGGGTCTTTTCTTCACGGACAGGAAACATTAGCGTGCATCAAAAGTATGGTTCTATTCAGAGCATTTTCGAGAGCATTTTCTTTTGAAAGAATGGTTAACTTTTCACTGAAATTGCAATCAGAATATTGGTTCCTGGGTTCAAGAAATTAGCTACACAGGATTTTGCAGTGCACAATAATTAACAACCATGCAATAATATTGTAGTTTTTTTGTATTATCCTTCTTATTGTGGTTCTATAAGTTGTGCAATGGGATGGCGGGTGTATATGAGTCAGAAGGTTTTCTTTTGTGCACAAGCAGTCAGTCGATGGGGCTTTTGATGCAGCTGAGAAAACCTTTGGATTTTGGAGGGGAGAGAGAGGCGTTTAGGATTTCTGGAGGGACTTTGCATACTTGAGGAATCCCTAGCAATTTGCAAACCGAAAACACAGAAATCCCAGAAATTTGCCAACAAGAAAGAAAGTTCCAATTACTTGAATAACCTTTCAAGCACCACGGACCCATTGCATTGTTCCACATCGAGGGGGAGACGAACAAAATCGGCACAACAAACAAAGAGAGGAGAAACGAGGGAAGAAAGCGGCCCCGGTTCTGTTCTCCCATATAGTTAGTGCATGGAGATTTGGAACTTGGGGTATATATACCCTTGTCGTCGGTGCGTGAAGTACTTACCTGGGCGGGGTCTGTAAGTGGTCACGATGGCTGAAGGCCTAGGGAAATCTCATTCATTGCACTACGGATCGGTCGACTCTACCATCTCCCTACGGGAAGAATGCACGTCGTAATTTGTGGCAGCAGGGGCTCGCGTTCGCGCGGCCCCTACCCGAAAAATTCTTAATCTGAACTGTACAACTTTGTTCTAAATCGAAGATCAAAGTTCCTATTGTAGGTGTTCCTTAGTCCTGCTGCAAAAATTCTTAATCTGAACTGTACAACTTTGTTCTAAATCGAAGATCAAAGTTCCTATTGTAGGTGTTCCTTAGTCCTGCTGCGTAATAATGGTATCTTCTAAATCCAAGAAGCTGTTAGTTAAAGTGAGCAAAGATCTTGGGTGGATTTGTTGTCTATTCTCTATTCCACAAAAAGGAATTCCCAAACTAAGAAACAAAGAGGATTGATTATCTTTGGCAATTCTTAGTTTTTCAGATTCTTTACTATGAGTTTTTGCAGGCAGTGAAATTGCAATGGTAATCAAATATTGAAATGGAGAAGTGAATTTTGTTGTCGTAATACAGTTTGTTTAGAGATTGAGAGAGATGACCATTATCTAATTTGCTCCACTCCCCGGGTTTTGTCTTTGATCGCAAAGCCATTCATAGTTTAGAGACCATTATCTGTCTATTAACCAAAAGCATGTGAAATAATGGGTTTGTAGGCAAGTACAGCCAGGTCTAAGAGGAATTTGCATCCATTGACAGTCACAACATATCATAGGAAACAGGAGATTATATACATGGCCCTGAGATTGCATGTATATCTGAATTTCTGCTAAAATTTGATGCATACTGTTTGAATTTCTAACATGGTAAAACTGCTAACCTCATGTAATGTTTCACAAGAAACAAGAAGTTGCAAACCCCTTCTCAACAGGACAATGATGAATGGGGGCTGCATTATGTGTGAATATAATGAGGATTTCCCTATGTTCATATATTCTGTAAAAGGTCATGCAATTTGACCACTCATCTATCTATTTCTCA
>Ga0209611_10009104_pt1 | contig 15171 bp, 15 predicted proteins | sample S1TSphgellanicum_3_FD_187693 | JGI IMG/M metagenome (GOLD analysis project Ga0209611, IMG submission 187693) | Host-associated microbial communities from peat moss isolated from Minnesota, USA - S1T2_Fc - Sphagnum magellanicum MG (SPAdes) (version 2) | ecosystem: Host-associated > Plants > Peat... | reverse complement strand
AATCAAAACATGAGTTAAAGCCAAAATTTGAACATATGGAATTGATTACACAATGTTATTACAATTATTCATTCACAAGATATTCACATAAATGATTAACAACATTGTTATTTATCAAGGAAGATTACAAAAAATTCACAATGTTCAACTAAAATTTGTTTTGCCAACAATTGTTGGATTTTAACAATACCACATGCATATTGAAGTTTTTAAACCTTTTTGAATGTGGGATTAAACAAATTCCCGTTCACTTTTGTGATAAAACAACAAATTAAAAAAAAAATGATATTTCCAAAAGTGACTATAAGTCAAGTTATGCAAAGATGGACGATCAATTTCAAACTTCACCCACATAATAACCACTAATAGTGATTGTTAATAATAAAAGGGAAGACTTTAATGGTTGGGCTATAATTTTCAATATAGGACCATCACACACCTAGGGTGCACAAGGTATTGTAGTGGTGCATTCAAATTCCTTACTATTAGTGCCAAAACTTGACCTTATTCCACTCTACACAATGAAATGACATTGAATTTGTCATTACATTTGTAGCTATATAGAAAAAACCTAACAAAATAAGAACTCATTAAATTAAAAAAAGGTTCACATGGGCAATGTTCATAACCAAGAGTTGTGATAGAAGCATGGTTCTTTTTGTTTGTCATTGAAAAAACTCAATTGTCATTTTCTAGGTGCAAACAATTGTAAGTCTACTATGGCCAACAAATTGTCCCTTTGTAATTAATGATCCTTTATCGATGCTTGAATTTACACACACCCACAACAACTCCATTCAACATGACTCCATGAAAGAATATCTTGTAATTAAGCAAAATAATCAAGAACTTTTTCTTTTTAAAATAAATTTGTTGCTCAAAAGTTCAATGATGATGAAACATATTGTTTGGTTCATGATGAATAGTAGATAGTCAATGGATACAAAAGTGTCACCATATTTCTTCCACCTATCATCCAATGTGTTGTTGTAAAGCTTTAACAAAAAACCATGTTTTCCTTCTTTGATTAACATTTAACCTACATTTCACAAATAACAAATCAAGTAAGATTTTAAAGAGTGAACATTTGTCACAAATAAATGTTTAGATGTGTTCTAACCAATAGTGTTTTTTAACTCCTTATGATAACTAATGATATACAATGCATGTAAAGAAAATTTTAAAAACTTTGAACTAACATAAAATGTTTTTATTAAAGGAAATATAAAGGATATGCATGTGACCAACCTATTGACAACCCTACACATTGGCCATGCCTTTGAATAACATATTTAATGCATGTGTAGATAAAATTAAAAGATTGTTGCATTTAGGGTTTTATGGTGCCACCTACCATGGTTGAAGATGTTGTTTGCCAAGATTGAAGACAAATGTGTGTTAAAAAATAAACACAAAGATCAATGACCATTTATGCAAGTTTCACCTTTAAACTTAGGTCAAGAATAAGATTAGGGACAAATTTTTGAATGAAGGGCATTAAAAGACATAACCAAGAGCAAGATTGAAAACAAATTTCTACACAAAAAACAAGGAAAATCACAACAAAAAAATCAAAGGAAATGTAATTTAAATGTACCTTGAAGCAAATTCACTTTTCCCCAAAGGCCTTACATTTTGCATTATTTGTAACATTCAAGTTCTTGAGCTTTGAATCAACAAAAAAAACTAGAGAAAAAGTGATTACATATTGGAAAAAGATGAATGTTGGATTTTGTATTGGGAAGTTCCCATTTCCAACACTTTGCCGTTGCAACTTTCGCCACTCCATTTTTCCAAAAAACCAAACATCCTTGATACAACATTAACGCGACTTTAATTTACATTGGAGCTTAGTTGAAGGGGACTTCTACATCTTGAAATAATATATGCCATAATAATTTTTTTCAAATCACACATTTTATAATGCACTATATTTGCATCTTCATGTAGTTCATATTGAAATTTATTTAAAAGAACTTTTTGTTGAATCAATATTCCAAGCAAATAGGGATTTTTGGATGGATTGTATATGTCTAGGGTAGAGCAGCCCATCATCGATCATTAATTAATCACAAATCACTTTGGCAAATTTTTTTCAATTCTTTTCCACTTTGAATGATTTAAAATGTTATAGGAATGCCTTCTCAAGCTCTACAAATCATCTTTGAAATGTAAAGCCAAATGAGCAGCCAAAAAAGAGCAGTACGTTTTTTTAAATTACAAAATGCATTTTTCCCCCTTTTTCTTCATTTTGACCTCTCTTACTTCACCAATCCATAACTTTCTCATTTTTTATTCAAATTGAACAATATAAACTATTTTGAAATCGCCATCTTAAACTCTACAAATTATCTTTCAACTTTAAAGGAACAAATAAATATTTAAGGATTTTTTTAAAGATAAAAAATAGGCTATGAATTATTCGGTTCAAATTTTTTTGTAAAAACGACCCCCCCCCTACTTTGGGGGGTCGTAACTTTTGCGCCTCTAGTTCATTTTTGGAGATTTTTATTGCAATAGATGCGCCATGAGGAGGTTCCATCTATTCTTTTGACACCATAAACAATGGGGCCCTCCTACAAAAATGATGAGTGAACCTTACCTTAAGTGATCGTTTGTGGGCTATTCTACCTTGATCAACCCAACAAATCAAGGTGCCAAAAACACATAGATATGTTATTTTGCAACTTGTGCTTTGTGTTGTTGTGCATTACTAATGATGATCAACTAGTCAACTAATGAAAAAATGAATTGATTTCAATGTGAAAATTAAAGTTCATTTTGAAATGAAAATATGAATGACATTAAATGCAAACTCAAATTCTTAAATTAAATTCATATACATTAGCTTGAATCCAAGAACTGGATTAAGATTCAATTGAATTGAATTCAAGTTCAATGAAAAAGAAATGAAATGCATATGAGTGGTAAATCTGTTGAAAATCTAATTGTGAATATGGTGCTAACCTTTAATAAGACACAATTTTGAAAAGGTACTTCACCATTTCTCTTTACTTGAGAATAGGTTAAACATATTTTAGTTCAGATCTATTGATGTGACAATTATAACTTATAAAATTTAAAATTATCTTTCCTAAACCAACTCAAATGATTCATTGTCATTAGGATTATTAAGGAGATATGTGGAAAGATTTGCCTATATTTTTAGATAAAATTGTGGGTAAGGACTTAGGAAACGTCTTTTCTTGGCTTTTGGTTAATTTCAATCAAAATTAAGCAAATCAATGACAATCTATTCAATCATCACATCCTAGTAACAACACCATTGTGGATTTCTTGAATAATTTACATTCACAATATTTTCAAGAGTTAATGCGATCCAAGACAATGAAGTATAATTACCATGGGTCAATACTACCTATCACTTTTCTTTGCCCTAGCATCAATCCACTAATGAAAGCAAAGTTGGGAATTCACAATCAAGCTACAACCCATGAAAAGGTCTTCACGTACAATGGCCAACTTATGAGCTCATCTATTGTCCCATTCCCCTATGAAAAGTGGATCATCCCAACTTGCTCAAGTTCATGCACCTTCATTTCCCAAAACTTCCAAAGGCTACGTACATACCGTTGTTTTTCCATTCACTAGGAGAAAGTACTAACGACTTCCCTAGGGTGGCCCCAACCACACACTTTCTTCAAGTACATTGCTTGTCTTTTGTTAAAGAAGTGAAATCTACTTTCTTGGATTTCCACCCATTTGGTAGTTTTTCCAAATGTTGTTAGAAAATTGCATTGAACTTCCTCATGTTTTCTCCCACTGCAATTTTTTTGAAAACTACGAAACCATTAACATAAATTGACTGCTGATGATGCAAATAAAAGTGGGAAGTAAAGCTTCAAACCTAGTATTTTTCATGCCTCATGTGGCATTTTTTTGCATCATTCTGTCAAACTAGTGAGGAAGCATGACTACAATGCATACAACGTGGATGCCACGCTATGATTTTGTGATAATTGTGACACTAGGATGATTAGCATAATCTATGTGGAATGGGGTGTGTGGCATTCGCTTGATCTCCAATTGTGGATACCCAATGCCATTAGGGTTGAGTTTGTGTGTGGCAAATGCCCATTCACTGCCAAGCAGGTTGGCTGGTCCATCGAGGCTTAAAATGGCAAGGGACACAACAAAGGAAGAAATGGGGCTTTCGTTACAAACTATGAAAAATTTCATCAAAGGATTGATCATCCCATGACCCAATGTGCTCTTTAACTCCCATGACATCATTTTCTTAGTTTTATCTCTACTAGCTCAATTGAAGCTCCATTCACTAAAGACCTCTTTGATGTAGGTAAGATTTTGAGTGCATCGATAAGTCTTGTACATTGTAAACCCCATTTGGCCATCAAATATTCCATTGAACGATGCCCACTACATGCAAAAGATAGCACAAAAGTCTCATTAGAAAACCCCCATCTGCTATCTCAGAATGTGTAGTTCATTAGCAACCAAACAATACAACAATCAAAAGGTTGAAGGAGACAAGAGAACATGGATTGCAAAGTTCTAAGTTAGAGTACAGGTTTTGGGTTAAGGTGTTGGAAGAAGCTCTCACCTACGGCGTTGATATGTGGTGATGAAAACAGAATCTTCCATGTCTTGCAACAGGAATTTCACTGTTGCAAATAGGTCATCAAAATCTGCACATCCATCTGCTCAACAGTGAATTCCAAGTAGAGGAAAAGCAACATGCAGTTCCATATAAACCTGTCCTAAAAAACAAGAATCAATTTGATCATGAGACGCAGAGTTTTTGGAATTGCTTGCAGTGTGCTCCTCAAGTGCTAATAGATGTTGAAGATCCCTTGTCTTCTCACTAGGAAAGCAACCCTCCCATCCTGAGAACAAACCTCTGAGCGATGGATAGGAGAACGGACCTCTACTCTCATAAAGTACATCAGCACCCAATATGATCTGAGAAGGTCGTCGCACAGTGAAAGAAGTGGCATCCCATTGACCCCATGTAAGACCTTGAATCTACAGAATCCAGAATTTGGGGCTTTGTTATCAAGCAAATCAGAGCTCTATCTCAACTCTCAGCTGAAACACAAACAGTTTGCATCTCTGATCGAATTCTAGTATCCATATCAGAAGCATGTGTGCTAAAATCTCAAAGAGTTAGAAGCATACCACACATTCTACTTGGTTTAAATTGCATGTCCTCTTCATGTTCTCTAAAACCTTGTGCACATCCCAGCCAACCCAAAAATCACTTCTTGCCACAGAACAGCACTGACTTGATGACAACCACAAACATGCTGCGGCATAGGCAAGAACATATACCTGAGGTTGATCATCACTGTCTGTCAAGATCACCAAAGCTCCAACTTTTGCTGCCACTATTCCAGGCAATGCAGTCCCTGCACCCAACTGCTAATCACACATCAGACTCTGTAATTTAGGTCCACGTTCCCCTCCACATCACAACCATTTCACAGAGAAAATGTAGGGTTTACAATGTGTTCCAGGTTCCTCTTTATCAGGGGGATTACTGCTAGCTAGGCTGCAATTGTGCAAGAAGTCTACTGAGAAAAAACTCATAAACAGCAAAAAGGAGACAATGATGAGCAGAGAGAGAATCAAAAGAGCAGGAGTCTGCAATTCAGGAGGGGGGGAAGTTTTTGCAACCAAACCTCAAGCACAAAAGCTCCATGAAACCGTTCCCAATTCTGCCAAACGTACTCAGCCAACACAATGCTGCATGGCCACACATATAGACCATAATCCTTTTGCATCACCTGCAGCCCCAATGAACGAGCTGAGCTGTGGCTTGTATACCTGGTTTTTCTCTAGCTGCCATTGGGAAGAAGCTCGGGCTTTCTTTTCCACTAGCTCAAACCTGGGTGTAATTGCAATGCTGCTCAATGAGATGGCTTCCACAAGATCTACTCTGAGGTCATGATCATGGGTTTGCATGTGCTGCTTCCCACACATTTCTGGAGACATTTCATTTGTAGTCTCTCCTCTGAATGTGACAGATGTGTGGGGGAGGGGAAGGACTGGATTCAGCAGCCTTGCAAGCATGCAGATAAGCGAATTCAACTTGTGAATTCTTAGCAACTGAAAAAAGAATGTGCATAACAACTCTTGCAGATGCTATAGTGAGGCAATTGTTGCAGATACAAAAGAAAATGAATTCGTCTGCACTTGTTCCATTGCTGTCAAGCTCAATGTTCCTTCAAAGATGTATTCAAAGCAAGCGGCACCCCACCCACATTGCAGGTAGATACAAAAGCAGCAATGCTGCTGCCAAGGAACAGTAGTAGGACAGAAATTTTACTTCGCAAATGGAGACAGAGAGACGATCAGAACCATGGGAGGAAGAGGAGGAGGAGCGTCGAAACTGATGCTCGGAAACTGTCATCATCTCCTCCCTCTCTCTCTTTTTCTTCTTCTTCTTCTTCTGCTCCTCTTCTGCCACCGCCATTTCCATCTGCATCTTCACTCAGAAAGCAACCCACAAACCAAGAATTTTTTTTCTTCCCTCCGCAAGCTCCAAGATTCTAAACCAAGTAACACACCCCTGATGATGACCAGACACAAGACCCAGCTCGCAAATTAGGTCAAGTCTCGACTTTGGACACATGGGTCTCTTTCATTCTGGACACGATCGACCCACCACAGACCGCTTTTGATCCAGGAACCCAATTCTGCTGCAATCGAGAATCCCTCGCGGTGGGTGAAAGAAAATCGCAGGTGGGATGAAATTTCACAACCCACCCACAAGCACTTCTTCTTCCTCTTCGCTTCCTTGAGGGCGTCAGGATGATGATGTGTCCTCATAAAAAGGCAAAGCTTCTTCGCTGATCGCAGATTTGGACCCTTTGGTGAAAAGGCTTGGACGGTTTCTCTCTCTCTCTCTAAAAGATGCTACTTTCCAGAGACGGCAAAATCAATTCTTTGTCGCAAGGCATAATGGGGGCCCAAGGTCTTTGTAAGTGGTAGGTCTTCTTCTTCCTTCTCTTGCTCTACTTCTTTTCTCTCTTTCTTTGAATCCTTGGTTTGCCTCTTTGATAGTTTGTTCTGTTTTTCCTCCTGTGTGTGTGTTTCTGACCTGTTGTTGATTCATTAAGAAATCGGCTTTGCTTTGCTTTGCTTTGCTCTCTTCCGCGTGTTTTTGATGGTAGCGTTCGTTAGTGCTTTTTGAGCTTATGTTGCTTTCTCTTCCGATCAAGGTCGGTGTTCCCTTGCTGCTAGGGTTGAGACTGGAGACATGGGCCAAGAGTCTGAGTGCTTGCTGTGGTTTCTGATCAGTTGAGTATCAAAGCATTTGGGGGGGCAAGAGCTCAGTTTTTCTTCAAAGCTGGTTTTTCTGGGGATGATGAAGTTGTGTGTTTTGTTAGCGGGGTTTCTGAGATGCAAAATCAAGCACTCATGATAGACCGGAAGTTTTGTGTTGCTCCTGCAGCTGTTGCTGTTGCCCTCAGGTTTCCATCCCAAGTGTGTACCCAAAGCTGTGGTGTTAAGGGTTCAATCAAAGCAGTGCCAACAAGCTGGAAGCTTTGACTGTATACAGTCTGTATTAGTCCTTTGGCTAAGGATTTGGAAAGGGGTGCACAGATGGTGGTATAAGCTTGGAATTCTCCACAAATCTGTTATAGTAGAAGCTGGAGTTTGGTGGTGCCAATCTGGTACAGAAGCTGGAGTATGATGATGTAATTTGGTGTTGACATATTCTTTCCAGCCACAGTGACACGATCAGATTCAATGACAGTACGGTGTGGATTGATGTCTGCAAGGATTAGAAGCAGTGCAGAGGATGGATCAGGATGTTTTGAGTTACTGGAATTGCCAGCAGATACTCTCACAAGTGTGCTTCAGAAGCTCACGTATGAGGATTTGGTTAGGGTGGGTACAACATGCCGCACACTGCGGCAATTGGTGGATGATGACATGATGTGGATTGGTTTTTGCAAGCACTGGGAGAGGCAATTGGATATAACAACATGGCATCCAAGGATGAAGTCTGCAAAATCCCTATTCCGGCTGCTCAGGTCCTTTGATAAATTGGTGGGGTCATGGCAAGCCAAGCATCAGGGTCCTCGTGGAGGTCTTCTCTATATCACTTGGGTAGATCCCTCAACTTCATCAAAAGAGAAGAACATTGTAGTCCAGATAATGGGACTGTTTTTAGCTGCTGTTTTGTGTCTGATTTCTGGAACCAATTTGTGTCTCTGCACTTTTCACTTGGCTGTTGCTACAAGTCATAATTGTAGCTCAAATCTTAGTGTAATTTTATCTAGTGGGGTTGAATGGTAGAAGAGTTGATATTTTCCTGGGTGGTTGCAGGGTGATGTATCCTTGGAAGCACTAAGAGTCTTGCCTCTAGCTGCAGGTACACTTTACAACTTTTACCTTGCAATTGTGTTTTAGGTCTCAATCTCCTGCACACATTCATCTTGGTAGGCTTTATATGCTGTTTCTGGCTTTTCTCATGTGTTGTTTGAGTGACAGTAGTAAAGAAACAATATCAAAGCCTTTTTTTTGCTTGTGGCATTTGTGTTGGTCATAGTGATCACGTCACTGATTATCTACCCTGATTTTGAATAGGGGATCTGAAGTTTGTGCCACTTTTCCAAGTGGTTGGGATGCTTGATGGAACTTCAAGGGTGGAGTTGCTTACCATGCGTGGTCTGGGGAATCACTGGGAAGTTTGGCTACCTGGAGCTGTGGTTTGGTCCCCTACCACAGCCAATGAATTTCACTTGGAAAGATTTGAGCGTGGTCATGAACTCCACAGACCTGCAGTAAGTGCTTCAATGCAGACTGTCTTCTTCTTTGCTTATATATCTCCACGCCTCTCTTCTCTAACTGGCAAAGAGAACGTAAGATAATTGCAGGAGGAAAAATCTAAAATTGTCATTCCCTGGGAGTTGAGGCACTTCTTCTCAATGGGTGAATTAACTCAGAGCAAAGGTGATAACACTTTTCTGTTGACAAGCTTTTGTGGAAGTGTATTCATTTTTATGTTGGGTTGACACTTCAGCTATGTGACAGCTCATTTAGTTGCAGTTTTGGTATTTTCTCTTGTTGGCATTTGAGCCAGATTGACCTGTAACTGCCAATTTTTGTTGAATCAGGCAGCAGAAAACAAGAATGATGTCACCAGGAGGCTCCAGGGTGATGATAGTGAAAGAGAGGTGGATGGAGTGAATGGAGCAGTGATCTGGCCTGGTAGGAACATTATGGGTATGATGATTGTTGATGAACAGCAAAACCACATGATGCGCTTACTGCAGATGCAGCAAAGGCTGACAGTTCATAACTTGGCTTTACGATCTGAACCTGCCATAAATTCAAGGTCGTTGCCTGGTCATACCATGTCTGAATATGGCCAAGTAAGGGTTTTCTCCTTGCAAAATGATTTCAGATGTTTCAAGCATTTTATGAACACCAACATGAGAGAAAATGTGGGTTGTTTGGGGGATTTGTTGAAGTGCGTGGGAGTTTTCACCCACTAGAAAAGGGATTCACAGCAATCAGCAGAGTGGAAATGTAAATTTGCAGGAGGCTCATTGGCATCTGATGATATATTTTACTACTTTGCTTTTTTGACAAAGTGAGTTCATTTAGGTTTCTATATGTTTGATGTGAGCTTTCAAGGTGACCCATGTAGTGTTGCCTTCTGAGCAATTTGGTGTGTTAATGGGCAACCCAATTTTGGCATATGCAGCAGCTGCCAACAAGAAGACGAAGGACCTTGCAGTATCTATTGGGTCTTGATCATTTCAGAACCCACCCATCTGCAGATGCTGGTATTCTCCACTTCCTATCTTAATCACAGCAAGTCACCTGAATGTGCTATTGCTCTCATTTGAGATTAGGAGCCTGTCTGTGCTAGTTATACAGAAGAGAGTTCAGCTCCAGCTGGAGAGCTCAAAGTTTTAGATGGAGAATTCATTGCTCTGTTAGCATATGAAGAGAGTATGGTGAAGATAGTTGTTAAATGAGCTGCATCATTTGGCTGCAATTGACAACTTGAATGGTGGCTGGTTTAGGAGGCACTAGTGATTGCAGCCAGCAAGGAGCACAGGTATGCAGATCTGCTTATGCCAAACTTTCTGGCATTGATGCACAACCTGGGCAGGAGCTCAGAGGCTTGTGGAGTGCACTTTATGGTCCACATGGCCTTGAAATTGTTACTGTTTCCTACACCAAAGACAACATAGTTGCGACCAAGATATTAGGTAGTGTTTCTCTATTCTTCTGTGTTATTTGGTCCATTTGCTCTTTGATCTAACCTGATCAATTGGACCATGATCTCCTTTTCCTCTTTTATCTCTCTCTCTGCCTCTGTTTATAAAGCTGTAAATAGTCAGACAAATTCAGGCTGTCAACTAATTTTCAACAGACCCTTCATCGAACCCCACAAGGCTGTTGCGCCATGTGTATAAGATTTGCATGGAATGGACAAGTGCAGCAGTTGGGTCGAGCTCTGTATTTCATGTTCTTTAGTGAAAGCATCAAGGCCGAGTGGTTGGGACTCATGATTGCCTTGCAAATGGCTGTGGGTTCAATTCACCACTGGGCACTGCTAGATGTTGGCCTTGCTAGATGTTACCTACTATGTGGGCTATAGCAGGCATCATTGGACCAACTAGTCAAGGGCCCTGTGTGTATCAACAGTTTGTGCTAAATTTCTGTATCTAAATGCAGGTGATCCAAATGTCCCTGCTGGAGAAGTGACATTCCGTGCAATGCTCTCAACAGAAACCTCTGAAGTTCCTGTGGCCTTGCAAGATGTGCTAGCCTCACTAACCACAGGAACCCATGACATGAACCAGCTGGAGAAAGTGTAAGAGTATTTTTACACCAATCTCTACTTCTTGGTTTTTTAGATAATGCAAGGAGCTAGCTCTTTAGTAACACCCTTGGTGTAGTGATGGATTGCTCCCCAGTTGTTCATCAATTGATGACTGTCTTTAATCTCTGATAGTTAGCTAATCCCATGTTAACATTTTTGCAGGTACCAGGGGTTTGGACACATTGCAAATTACAACTTTTGTAATCCTCGCTGGGTGCCAGGTCATCTCCTGGTAGACTGCACAGGCCGCATGTCATTTCTGTGGGAAGATAGTATAGTCATTCAGTTCCACCGGCTTGATTTGCCATCTCTTTATACTGCTCAGAGAAGAGCTTATGCATCCTTTCAGGCCAAGGAAGAGCACCAAGTTGTTTCCTAGCAATAGAGCTCTGCACTTACATCTTCACTTGTGGCTGCTATGCTACATGTTTACGCTTACAAGTAGAACTATGGTTTTTACACACCTGGTTGTTCTATAACTGTGAAGCTTTTTTCATTTGGTGACACAATGGTTGGAAACAAGGTGTTTACTGACCTGGAAGCCAGTCTGTGAATATCAAGAATCTTCAATCAAATTCTTTCCCAAGTATCAAGTGTTGAATGGACGCTGCATGTAAATTTGTGCCCAATCACTGCTCCGGGAAGATGGTACACCAGCAGTAGGTCTTCTCTCCCACATTGCTGACAAGTACTGGGGTCTGTATTTGAACTGAGGGACATGGTTGCAGTCCTGAATGGTGGAGGTTGACAGGGCAAGTACCACATCATGCAGCACCATTGAAAGGATGTCAACAAAATTTGTGCAATGAATATTAATGGTTGCATGGTGGTCACCAGTGGTGTGCTTAAAGGATATGTTCAGGGTGCAGGAGGCCCCAACCACTACCCTACATATAGGCCTCTTTGTCTTTCAGGCATAGATGCTTGCATATATAGGGACATGCTAAAATGAAATAAAAGCTCTTTCCTTCAGAAGCTTGTTGCAGCTTGAATGAGGATACTCTTGACTTTTTTGATTAGTGATGTCTCTTGAGTGCAAGCCAACATCACGTCTGAGTCTTCCCATTGCTTCTGGAAAGGCAACAGAAACTCAGGACGCAGATTGTGTATAATGGTTTGCCCAAGTTTTTGGGAAGATTATTATATGCTTATCTACACCCACTGTTGGGAGCTGATGAACTCAGTGGGTAGTCATGGCAGCTTGTCACTGCCGTTCGTGATGAAGGTGATGGTCTGTCACTTTGTGAGCGACTCTCATGAGGTTATGACTGCACTCATTTTCATGTTACCTATAATTGTTGTTGTGGAGATTTCTCTGCAACTTCATCAAGCAAGCTTACATGGCAAGTGTTTCTATACCAACTTCTGCCAATTACCCCACTATAGTTTTGCAAGAAAGCAGGACCAGCTTCTATTTTGTAGCAGCTGCTGTTATGGTTTTCTCTTATCCAGAAATAAAATCTAATCTCTAAAGTTTTGAATAATTTGGAGCTCATGTCAAGCTCTGCCACAAGTGCTTGGGGGGGCACCAGTAGAAGGGTATCGGGATCGTGCTGGCCAGACCCAAGGAATGGAGTCAAGGTCATGACTCTGAAATTCTAGGCAATGAGAATAGTATCACCAGAAGTTCTTTACCTTCAGGATTGAGTTTGATCAGCTTGACCCATGCTGAACCCTAAACTATAGCCCTAGAAGCTCACTGTCAGATGGAAACGCTATTCTATCTAGTTTTAAATGGACAAAAATATGGTCACAAAAGAGATCTCAAGGCTTTGCAAAGATCTTCAGGCACATGAAGTCCAGATACAAAGACATCCAGGAAAGAGAACTAGAACCAAAGAAAGGAGAAAATCAGTCATCAAACTGTGGGATGAATTCGGTACATGGTAATAAACTCCCTTCTGTGCACGATTAATGCCACACACAAATCAATATTAGTAAGTGTATGTTATTGCAAATCACAAAACATGAGTACGGAAGAATTTTTTTTATATTAGTGTTTATAGATTCATAAGCTACCTGGATGATAATCAGGTCATCAAGGTATGTTACTGGATTTTGAACATTCAATGCCAAGCAGTTATCAATTTAACCAGTTGTAAAAACTCAAGCATCAGCTGGCAGGTTACTAATAACCAATAACAAACAGGTTGATAGCCAGATCAAAATTCAATACCAGGCCAACACTGGTTTTGACTCGCTGAGAGAAAGCCTTCAAACCAAAAGACCCACTCAAACAGATAGTTTCCAACATGGAAAACCCAAAGTTTCTAAGTCTAGAGAATGAAAGGAATGAATGTAAGCCAGGGAATGAAGTTAGTGTTCAGGATTACCAGCAAAATATCAATGTGACAGCAGAGAGAAACTCCACACAAACACAGAAGGTACACTGCCCTGATTCCATTCTGAATTCCTCAGCTCCCAACCATGGGTGTAGATAAGTTCAAGCAAACAATCAAACAAAATCTGCATCCTGAGTTTCTGCTGTATTTCTGGAAGCAAGCAACTTGAAGATGCAATTGTGATATTGGCTAGCAGTCAATAGCTAAGACAAAACAATCCATAGTATCCTCATTCAAGCTGTGACAAGCTTGTGCAGTCATAACCTTAGGTATGATCAGCAGAAGAAGTTGCAGAAGAGTCCAGTGTACGGTAAAGCTTGCAAGACAATTTAGGGTATGCACTAGGCACCACTACCAAACAGAGTCTTTTCCAAGGGTACATTGAATTTGAAGATTTAGGAATATCCAGCATATTCTTCTACAAAGTTCATGAGAGTGCCCTGTCCATAGAGTGCAAAGTAGAGGCATAGGGATAATTCAACAAAGCACCACAAAAGATACTCACAAGGGATTTGGAACATAAAGAGGCATTCATATGCCAAGTTGGTGCGTCTGAAAGTATAACCTGAATTAAGAAAAGAGACTCGAAATCCAGACTGCAATCCTTAGGGGAGGGGGGAAAAGAAGGCTGCAAACATGCAAGGGCATCAAACAAAGAGCATCCTCTAAAACAGAACACAATTGAAATGCCTGCCTTCTCAATCCCCATCAAAATGTTCTTGAATTCGGATATACAGAGACAAGTTTCTCATTTCAATCCTACACATATTCCCAGTATGGACAAAAGAGTCTGAGGCAATAACACTTAAACCTCAGCATTTTTAGACTCGGGAAACTCTTCGTCTTCATCACTTTCAGCCTCGCCTCCTGCATTGAAGCCTGAGAAGTCCATACCCTCCATTCCCGGCATACCACCCAAGCCACCTCCTAATCCTGCCATGGATCCCAGTCCATCCATTCCTCCCATGTCGAAGCTACTCACGGGCTTGGCTGCATCCTCCTCCTCATCCTCATCAACCCATTTATCCCAGTCCGCCTTCACATAAGGAGGAGCTTTCCCCTCCGCTTTAAGCAACCGCTTCCACCATCCCTTCTCCGCCTTCTGGAGCTCACAAACAGTATGACGCAGCCCGGTTGCGACCTTACTGCTTTCCACGTTCAACTTCCCGAACAGCTCCAAGTCGGTGCTATACTCCTGATTGCTGGAACCCTCCGTGGCAGAAAATGTGAACCTACCGTCCGGCTCCAGTTTCACTTGCGGGTTCTTCGCATCGGGCAACGACACTGTGATAAACACCTTGTCCGACCGCTGCGCCCACAGAATCTCTGGATGACGACTCATCTCTCCTCTACTCTCTCTCTCTCTCTCTCTCTCGCTCGCTCGTTGACACAAATGCCGATTAAAACCCTACAAATCTGCTGAAAGAAAAACCCACGACTTCACGAAGCTTAGCAAAAAAACAAAGAAAAAAAAAAGAAGCCACCAAAACCAACAAGCTTATGATGCAATGATGATAATGATGATGATGATGCAAAGACCTTGTTTGCCTCTCTTGTTTCGATCAGGGAAGGAGCTTGCGGAGACTGCAAAACACAAAACCCTGAAACAGGCACTGGATTCTGAAGCTCCAGCGAGAGCAAGGCTGCTGCTGCTCCACCCCCGCTATGGTTAGGGTTTGGAGCGTAGAAACTCCTAGAATTTACCTACCTACTTAAAACAGTTACCTACCCACCACTCCCTATACGGACCTGCAGCTACGTTCCTTTGAATCAAAGCTGGCTTGTTCGTTGCTACCTACCTTCCTAGCGGATTTCTGTAACCCGGTACCCACTAGTGGGCTGGAGTGAACCAGCAGCCACCAGTGCACCAGTTCAGGATGAGGTCGTTCAAACGTTTTGGGGATGAACCAAAAACACATCCTCTTCCCTTGCCCAGGGAGTTTTCAGCCCCCTTCTCTGCCCCAAAAATTTCCCCTCCTACCTACTTCCCCCCCCCCC
>Ga0209611_10009102_pt1 | contig 15173 bp, 12 predicted proteins | sample S1TSphgellanicum_3_FD_187693 | JGI IMG/M metagenome (GOLD analysis project Ga0209611, IMG submission 187693) | Host-associated microbial communities from peat moss isolated from Minnesota, USA - S1T2_Fc - Sphagnum magellanicum MG (SPAdes) (version 2) | ecosystem: Host-associated > Plants > Peat... | reverse complement strand
AGCCAAAATGGCCATCATCTGTAGGAAGATGTGGAAAAAGTGGGCAATTATCTGAAGGAAGATTTAGCCAAACCTGGCTACAAATCCAAACATGAAAGCACAAAGCGTTGGGGGTGGCTGGAGTGGCGTAGCCACGGGTTACCCACTAGTACTCTATAATGAAGCTAAACACTATATCCTTGCCTTGGTAGGCAAGGCCAACAATAAAAATAAGTCTTTCGTCAATGCACTAAATACTTCCCGCGTGAAGGACTTCCAGAAACGACAAACGTTACTCTCCAGTCTCTACCTACATCTCAACGACTTCGCACACGAAGACGACTTTATTTCGCAATTGAATGTTGTTGGAAGATCTGAACATATCGCATGCCTAGGTGAGAAATTCGTGTCCTTGTGGCTTTTGTTTCTGGACTAAGGGGAGGAGAAAGTTGTGACAGTGAAAGGAGTGTGTCAAAGATACACCGCCACATACTCGATCGGCTTCTTTTTAACCTGAACAGTTTTGGAAGCGCATCAGAACAACGACATTGAGAGTGAAAAGCATGGGAGATAGAAGTACCTAGTGCAGCAGTGCTAGGTGAGTTTTGATTGTTGTTGTTGTTGTAGGATTGAAGGAAGTGAGTGAAGGGGAGAAGTGCGTTTGAGGGAGTTTCGTTAGGGTTTGTGGAAGCAAGAGAGGGAGGAGCGGGGGGGAAGATTTCCTTGAGAGGAGAAGAGAAGAGAGAGGATCTGCTTCGGTTCTGAGAGAGAGAAGAGAGAGCAAGCAGGGATGGCGAAAGGATCGCAAAGTCAGGCGTCGTCGACGGTATCCAAGGGTGGCTCGAGTGCGGCGGGAGCTGGAAGAACGGGGCCTGCGGGACTGGGGCCTCGAGGAAGTGCAGCAGCATCATCATCCTCAGGCTTGAGGAAGAGGAGAACATCCTCTTCAGGAAGCGGCGGCAGTGGCGGCGGATTCGGAGGTAATGGAAACATGTTGCGATTCTATACAGACGATGCTCCTGGTTTGAAGATCAGTCCCACAGTTGTCTTGGCTATGAGCCTCTGCTTCATCGGCTTTGTCACTGCGCTTCACGTCGCTGGGAAGCTCTATAACTACAAATCTGGCAGTGCCCAGTCTTAGCATGGTATGTTCGTTGCCGGATCTTCTTCGATGCCAAAACTTCCAAATGCCCTTAGAATTGTGGCAGTGTTGAGAGATCTTTGCAAGGTTGAGGGACAAACAGAATCAACACTTTGCAATGTTCAGGAACACACAGAATCAATGAATTTTCAAGGTTAGAGAAGAAGCAAACAGGAAGGGAGCTACAGATTTCAACAAGTTAAATGAGTTCCTTGGGCAAGATTGTCGTCACAGTGTCTCTCATGATCTCAAACTAGGTTGTGCCTGCTTGGGTTTGGTTTGCTGGCAGATTGTTAGAAGTGATGAATTGTGGCAAAAGTAGTTGCTATAGGCAAATCCTAGTAGCTCTGCTTTTTGAATGAGAAGGAGAAGAAGAGGAAGAAGAACATTGTGAGGATGTGTGTGATTTTGACTTGGTTGGATTCTAGTCCTTGTAAAACCCTAAACTTCTGAAGTAGAATTGAAGTAGTCACAAGTTTCCAATGGTTGGATTGCAGCTCACATTGTGGCTTCTTGGGATTTTTGGACCTGCTCAGAAATCTTTGAAGGTGCACTGTTTGATTGAGTGAGAGGTTGTCTGTATGATGGTTCCTTTTATCAGAAACTATTTCCATAGAATGGTTCCACCTTTGTAGCGAAGATACCCTTTGCAATGTAGTCTAGGTATTGTGCATTCAACTGTGGCCTATTGATAGTGTTAGGATGTGAAGTTTTGGGAAATGCTCTCATCACACTTTTTTTTTTAATCAAGCCACAACCCCCTTGAACTTAATGTGTCCTGAAGATGATGGTTCAACACTTTTATTGAGCAATTCTCAGAAGGTTGTACATGCACTCATTATTGTGTTTAGCTTCAACAAAGTGCTATTGTGGAGTTTTCTCTGCAATCACATAGTAGAATCATACATGCTTGCTGATTCAGGCACAATGTGGAGAATTATGACATGCTTATGCCCTTGGTCTGCAAAAGCTGTGATCAGATGGTAATTGTTCCTACTGCATGTGATTTCTAATATTCTTAGACATTGTGTACTTTCTGTGCATTCTTTCTTACCTCCATTCTCTCATATCAATCGCATATTCGATTCCATGACTTCACATTTGGCCATCTCTGTAGTGTTTTCCTAGTCATCATAGATCACTACTACGGTGATTTTCCTCCCTAGCATTCTGTGATTCACTAATTTTGCTGATGAATTTCCAGAAACATTCAATGGAATTTTCTTTTGTCAATCCTTTCCTCATCTATTAGGCCCCAGAGGACTTTTAAGTGTCAAATGTTATCTGAAAATTCTTGATGCTTGATGCAGTTTTCCCAGATTGGCATTACAACCAGCAGTCTTATCCATCTGTGAGTGACTATTCCTCAGTGTTCAGACCCCAACACATGCCAATGTCATTACCATGGAGAGAATACAACCATGGCACAGTAAAAGAATGTTTCCAACACTAGGAATTCTAAAAGGAAGCTGTAAAGGTATGCTTCAGCAGCTCTTATGCTGCCAACATTTCTCTGGAGAGAAGTGTCCTTGCAGAATCCTTGCTAAAAGATGTCAGCCAACATTTATCTGGAGAAAAGTGTCCTTGCACAGTCCTTGCTAAAAGAACCTGTAGCCATTGCAACACTGTTCATCTTTACCGCTTCCAATTCCACTAAGAAAAAGCAGAAATCAGTGGTGGCTTGTACAAGGTATCATCACACAGCTCAAATCTGCTTCTGGAAACAAATGAATCACAGCTTTCTTTCATCACCAGCTTCTTTCATTGCAAGATGAAAGAATGTTCAGGTAGACCTTGTTGTACCATAAAACAGAAGTGATATGCAATTTCTTGACAGGCAGGAAACTCTTGAGATGCTGCTCCAGAACTATCTCCATGCTCTCCAGTGTTATAACAGCTGCTGCACATCTGCTGCATGCTAATTGACCTCATGACACATGGTGCCTGAGGAGACAAGAAGCAACAAAAACAGTTGGACAAAATCCTTCGCGGGCAGTTGGACACAAAGCAAGCAAAACAAGCATCATACAACTCCATCTTTGTGCAAACAGATGTGTCAGAAGTAGGACAATGAGTGTCATGTCCCAGTGTTTCAGAGCTTGGCACCAAAACAGTATTGGTTCCAGTCCAATTGTTTTTATGATTGCTCAACAATAGGTTGTGCAGACTCTTATAACGTGTGTGTGTGTGTGTGTGTGTGTGTGTGTGTGTGAGAGAGAGAGAGAGAGAGAGAGAGAGAGAGAGAGAGAGAGAGAGCATTGCAACAACTCGTCAATTGTCTACATTGTATGCTGATTGAAAGAAAGCAACAGAGCTAACCACCTACTGCATATGGGAAGCTTGAGAGTCAGATCCTCGGAGGCAGATGTAGCAACATAGCGGCAAATCAAGTGCCACCAGAATTGTAATCGTCGCGCGCTTCGCAACCGAACCACATGCAGCGCCGTGAAATAGCCGATGAATGAAACAAAGAATCGTAAACAAGACAACGGTGGGAGTGATCTTCAAACCAGCGGCAATCGTCTCTGAAAAACCACAACACACCGTTTCCACTTCTTCCTGCTGAAGAGACCGCCTCCTCCTCCTGAGACTCGAACTTCCCGCACTTCATCGAGGCACTGCCAGCTCCTCCGACACTCGAGCCGGCCCTGAAGGACGTACGCATGGCTCTTGTTTCGAACCTGCGCCATAGCTGCCTGTTCTGCTGAAACCCTAGCGATCATCGCTCCTGAAATCCTCCGCTCCCGCGCTTGCTTCACAAAACCCTAAAAAAGCCCCGTCTCCCTCAGTCGCACTGCACTCCCTTCCCTAATCTCACGCTTCCTCCAACGGTAAAATCGCATCGAGATTCGATCTCGAAAGCACAGGAGATGAATGCAGCTCACCCATTTGCCGCGCAATTGAGTCTCTTGTGAAGCGTTCGGCGTGTCGCGTCTCGGGAGCGAAAGAAAGAAAATCCAGCAAACTGCATTGTTGTTCCCGGTTTGACACAATGCTGACATCGTCGTTCGACATGATGGAGCAGGAGGCGCAACCTTTCAATAACGACATTATTAGGACTGAAAAGCTGGGCGGAGGAGAGAAGACGACGACGGCAGGGGGAGGAGGAGGAGCAAGAAGACCACGACGAAGCCGAGTGAAGGGTTTAGGGTCGCGGAGCTCAACCAGTTCCGGAGCTCAGCCGCCCACTGTGGGGGTTTCACCAACCCCGGCTGTTGTTGCGAAAGAAGGCGTTGTCTCCTCCAATTTCCGGGAGCAAGATGCTGCGTATTTCCATGCCTATTCCCATCTCGGAGTCCACGAAGAGATGATCAAGGACCGGGCACGCACCGATGCCTACCGAGATGCGATTTGCTTTCACGCGGATGCCATTCGAGACAAAGTAGTGGTAGATGTGGGATGTGGCACCGGCATCCTTTCCATCTTTTGTGCATTTGCTGGTGCTCGCAAGGTGTATGCAATGGAAGCCAGCAGCATTTCAGTCCAAGCAAGGGAAGTTGTGAAAGCCAACTCGCTCTCAGACATCATCACCGTCGTTCACGGCAGAGTAGAAGAAGTGGAAATCGAAGAAGAAGAAGGAGTTGACGTCATTGTGTCAGAGTGGATGGGGTATGCGCTTCTGTACGAGAGCATGTTTTCTAGTGTCATCAATGCAAGAGATCGTTGGTTGAAGCCTGGTGGTCTCATGCTTCCCTCCTACGCCACATTGTACATGGCGCCCATCACCAATTCCCTGAAGTATGCGCAGAGCATCGACTTCTGGCGCAATGTTTACGGCATCGACATGTCGGCCATGTTGCCTCTGGCTAAGCAGATCTCTTTCGAGGAGCCGTGTATCGAGACCATCATGGCGGAGAATGTCTTGTCATGGCCTGTTGTGATCAAGCACATCGACTGCAACAAGGTGACGATGAGGGAGTTAGAGACTGTGTATTCGGAGTTTTGTGTTTCCTCCATGATGAAGGCTTCTCTCCACGGCTTTGCTCTTTGGTTCGACGTTTCTTTTGGGCCCAGAAGCTCCGCCGCCATGGCCGCTGCAACAACTAATAACCCCACCAAAGAGACAGCAACAGCTGATATGCAATCGGACTCATCATCCATGGACAGCAGCACCACTCTCTCTGGTGGCGGTGGCGATGAAGCTCGGGGCTTCAAAGTTTCAATTCGACAGAAGGAGAAGAATCCTCGAGATGAATGCATCATCTTGTCCACAGCACCGGAAGATCCACCAACGCATTGGGCGCAAACAATCTTGTACGTGTATGATCCTATTGAAGTGGAACAAGATCAACTGATATCTGGCTCCATCGCACTGTCCAAAAGTCGAGAAAATCCGCGCTTCTTGAACATTCATTTGGAGTACACATCAGGGAATCGACATTGTGTAAAGGAGTCCGTGATGCAATAATAGATAGCAAATTCTCTATTGTAGCTTAAACTCCAGCAGCAGCAGCAGCAGCAGCAGCTTCAATGGGAAACAAAAACCCATTTGCTTCTTCAATTTTTAGTGGTTGCCTGTCGCTGATGAACATTGCTTTTTTTTTTGCTCTATTTCTTCACTGTGTCTTGAAGCCTGACTCTTGCAGAGACACTCAAGGTGTTTTAAGTATTCCCATTTCGTGCTTGAAAGCTTAGATGCTTCAGGGGTGACAATCACATCTTTCTTTGAACCTTTGGGATTTGTGGCATGGTTTCAAGCAGTTTTGTTGCTTTCTCCTACTTATCATTTTCTTGCATAGAAGCATCTGACACCCACTTCTGTTCTTGCTTGATGATGAGCTGCAAACACCAAAAGGAAATGGTGGACACTCAGATTATCTCGTTTGCACCACATACTTTCAGGCTAATGATGATGATGATGATGACTGGTCAATCAGATTCTCCCCTTGTACTGCAGATTTTCGGGCATGATGATGAGCTGCTACAATGCCAAAGGAAGTGCTCGCTCATCAGTCAGTCAGATTCTCTCCTAATACCACATACTTGCAGGTGATGCAAGCTTTTTGACTTGTCACCCCACTAGTGGTAGTCCTCAAGCTCTTGGACGAATTCAATGCAGTTGGTGGTGGTCCATTTGCCTCATGTAACTAATCACACAAGTTGTCTATTTTGGTTCTCAAAAGGTGATTAGAGAATTGCACAACTTGAAGAGCTTCCGGTCCCTTCAATTCATGCACAATTCTTGGTTGTACCCATCATAATAGGGATCACTTGCAGACTCCAGCAATGATGGACAGGTGATTTCAAACCACAACTACTTTCAAAATGCTCATGAATCCTTGCCAAAAAGTTATCACCTTTCAATGCTCTCATTCTTACATAACACATGTCCATGGGGTATAAACTCTCTTGTTGTGTTCCTTAAATGTAAAGGAAGACATTTTTGGCAAACTTGTTGGTCTTTGACAAGGCTGCCTTATTTTAAGTGCTTGGCAACATTGACCAATAGTAGGACTTGGTTGCACCTTCATCTTCTACCACTATTTCTTATGGTATCTCTTGCTTGAATGATTGCTTTTAAGAGCATCCAACCTTTGGTCCAACAAGCTTCTTAAATGTCTACCCACCAAGTGCTTCTACCATTGCATACTATGATGAGGCACATATGTCCTTTGTTACTATGGTTGCATTTAACATTCAATTTGCGAGCATGGTTTTGATAACTACCGTTTTGTTGTTTGAAATGCCTTCAATGCTTCTTTGGTTGGTGAATATTCCACCAATTACAATAAACTATGTTGTGCCTTGGGCATTATAGCATCCTCCCAATCTTCAAATTCCCTACCACCTCTTTTGTGGTTTGTTAAGGTTCATTTGGTCATCCTCCATTCTTGTGAGAATGCCTTTTGACCTTGGGCTTGATGCAATTTTACCATAATGCAAGTGATTTTTTTAATCAGTATGAATTAAAGACTTGCATTCTTTACACTAAATCCCTTTCGTTCAACAATGATCTTGGTTTGGGGGTTCTAGGGTTCATCATATCACAAACAACACCATCTTCCAAGTATGGTGACATCACCACAACTAACAACAACTACTAGTTGTTTAGTTAATTCAAACAACAATTTGTTTTTATCTTAACTCAGCTAACCCCTAAAAACCAAAGCCTTTATGTAGTCAAAGTGAATGCATTTTGAATGTTAAATTGCTGATTTTTTGAAAGGTAAATGAATCTTAAACTTAAGAAAATAATCATATGTATGTAAAGCCCAATTCGTCATGATGCTTATTTAAACATTTCACCTCATCGGAGTAAATGGTTACACTTGACTAATACATCTTTCACTTGCACATACATAAGTTGCATATCCATATAAGAAAAAAAAAAGATTTATCCTTACTTTGTCCTATGCTTTCAAATTGAGTGTCATAATTAAAACGACCCATACAAGGTGCATCTCATAAGACACATGCAAGAAACTCATAAAAGTGTGTGTATTTAAATAGTGAATTCGCAAAATTACACAAGATAAACATGTTCAATTTTTACTTATCTATATGAAAGCAATTGATATACCATCCAATGATTGTATCCTTAATTTTAGTCTCATGAGTTTAATGCCCTTGCCTAAAGGGTAAGGTTCCAAAGGTAAAGTAAAGTCTTCCTCTCTCCCCTTTTTTTTTCTTTTATGTTCTCATGTGGTTCCCAATAGTTCAACATTATTTATGCTAGATCTTTCATGTCCATGTATTTGTGTTGAGAAAAGGAGTTTTGTAAATAGGCTTGAAAGAGCTAGATTATTAAATGGTTTTAATATAAATATGGACATGAAAAGGAACATGGTAATTTGTCTTTTCATATCCATGTAGATGGGTGAAAGAAAGAAGCAAGGTATGTTTAAATAGCATAAAAATATATACATTATTTTCATATTATATAGATGCCCACATGCATCATAAGATTCTTTGAGAAGAAAAAGGATTCATTATAACTCCTTTAGCCATGTCTCCATAGTGGTGGAAAGATTATGCCTCTTTACCAAGAGGTATTCATTCCCATCCACATTGGTGTTGCCCTTTATAATTTGTAGCATGGTTCCCACACATCCTAATACATGACAACATTTGATTTCTATTGGGGTTGTGGTAACATCTTTCACCTTTTGGAATCCAAATGTCATGGGTAAAACTCACTTTGAAAAATAACAAATTAGCATCCTTATTGTTCATTTCTTTGCACATAGTAAGTATCTTCACTAGTTAATTGCTGAATGTTTATTTATTTATTTTGAAATTATGACAATGTAAAAATCTGAAAAAGGATTTAAACATTGGCCTTGTTTTCTAAAGGTTTAACCTAGTAGGTCACATAATACTTACACCCATTGAAATCTATTTTTTTGTTAGTAGTTGTTAGGAATCCTAAGAGTTGCTAGCATATGTCTTCACAACTATCAAGAGTTTTATAATGTTTAAGCAATTATGTTTTGGTTACATTAAATAAACTAAGTTGATGTGCAATTAGTTCCAATGTGAATGTTGTTTCAAATATTTAGATGTTTGGAGGGGGATAAAGCTTTGAATGGGGTGTTTCAATCCATTTTTTTAGATTTGAGATCATTGCATCATGTTCTTGTGTTATGTTGTACTTGTTTTTCAAGTTTTTATGCAAGTTTATGTGTTCATAAGGTTTTAATTGTGCTCGGATTCCTATGTATATAGGTGAGTTGTATTTTGAATCCAAAACACTTAGTTTAACTTGAGAATGTTAGAGCTAGATTTATTTTGTTTCATAAGTTGTGTTTGTGTTTTGCATAAGATACACCATGTAACGTGATTAGTGATTGTTGGTAAATTGTAAATTGTTTTGGTTAGTTGCATCACATTTCTAATTGTGCATCATGTCATTTTTTGCTTGTTGATGGTCAAGTTGATTCGTCTTTGGCAATTATTTTCATTAGATTACATTGTATCTTGTGTGGGCACTCCACAAGGGTTGGCACTATATTGATTTGTAATTAATGTTCAAAAGGTTGACATATGGGATGTCTTATGGCACCATTGAAAAAAATACAAATCAAAAAATGATTTTGTTTTTTATGAACAACATAAACTAAGGAACTTATTTTTGTAGTTAGATAATAAGGAATATTTCTAATTTTTTGCCATGATGACTCACATTAGGTTGAGGATTTGAGGATTGTAATTAGGCAATTAACAATGGGACTCACATTTGCACTTGGCCTACTTGCCACCTCACTTTAAAAACCAAGATATTAATTCTTGGGAATTTATAAGAGAAATTTTATACATTATTATTTGGCTTAGGGGGACCTTAGCCCCAAACTAGGGGACAATTTGGATGTGATGTGCCATTTGGAGTGATGTTATGTCATTTGGTTTATGTATGTGGACAATGATGTTTGTAAGTGTTAATGTCATAACACACAACAACAATTCAAATTTTTACTATGTTTAAATGGTTACATCTTAGTTACAATAAGTTGACTTGAAATTAATTTTAGTGTGAATGTGATTCCAAATATGTAGACGTTTAGAGGGGGATAATTCCCTAAGTTGGAGTGTTTCAATTCAATTTTTGGATTTGAGACCATGCCACTTTTTTGTATTGTGTTTGTTTTCCAAGTTTTTGTGCAAGTTTATGTGTTCACAAGGGTTTTGATTGTGTTTGAATTTTTGTGTATGTAGATGAGTTGTATTTTGGTTTGAATGTGATGCACCATTTAAGGTGATGTTATGTCATTTAGTTTATGTATGTGGACAACAATGGTTGTAAGTGTCAATGCTATATATGACACAATTTTTTCCAATTTAGTTGAAAAATCTTCTAAATTTTGGCCTTTGAAACCTCATGGCACTTATGAGCCATGGCCCAAGAACCTTTGTTCCAAATGTAAACTTGAATTGAATCAAATAATAAACCATAAGAAACCTCATGATTGTAGCGGTAATAATTTCATGGGGAAGTGGGTAACCATCAAAAGCTCCTTCCAACTTCACTTTCAAACAAATTCAATGTAGAATACACCTATAAAAGATTGGTTTTGAACTTTAGTTGCCATGGGCTATCACTAATTCCATCAAGCCCACCTCTATGATGTGGCAAGCACTAAACAAACACAACGCATTAAATGTGGCATTAAGTTTGACACATCTGTAATACAATGCCCAACAAGAAAAAAAAATGTTTGGATTTTTTTTATTATACTTGCAAATGATTAATGTCATAAATATCTTTTTTACATAGTAGTTTCAAAGAAAAAAATGTGATGTACTAATTAGAATCCTCCCTTCAACCAAAGGTCCAAGGTTTAATCTTTTTTCCAATTATTTTTTCCAACAAATGAAATGGATGAAAAAATCCATAGAACATTTAAATAGTTTTAAAAGTTAGTTGTCTTTGGGAAGTACCTTCCCTGAGCAAAAGAAAACTAAGTGTTAATCTCAAACGAATTCTCTATGGAGTAAGAAAAATTCCATGGTGAAAAAATACAACTTCTTCAGGGAGCAATGAATTTTCCTTGATGAAGGGCTCGAATTCCATGAGGAGATGGGCACCTCCTTTGGGGAACAATGTACTTTCCTCCAAGAAAAACCTAAATTCCCCAAGGAAACATATGTTTTGAATCTTTTTGTAATCACAATCATGTCATTTTTTTAAAAATATGTTATTGCAACCTATCATTGGAAAGGTTTCAAGGAGAGCTACAATTTTGTAGGTGAAAATATTTCAATCAAAATTTATATGCAAAAGTCACAATCAAACAAAATTTTTAACAAATTTATTCCCCAAGGAAAAAAAAAAGGCTTAAGTTGCTCCTTGGGGCAACTTAAACTCCTTTTCCTTGGGGACATGATTATTCCTTAGGGAAAAAAAAGTTTAAGTTCTTTGGCCAACTTAAATTCTTTCTCCCCATAGATATGATTGTTAAAAAAATTCATAACATATTTTTCCCCAGGGAATAATCATGTCCCTAGGAAGGAGTTTAAATTGCCCCAGGAGCAACTTAAACCTTTTTTTCCCAAGACCAATCATGTCTTCGAAAAGAAAGAGTTCTTTTTCCTTCGAGAACATGGTTGCTTTTTGGGGCAACTTAAAGCCTTGTGCCTTTGGGAACATGGTTGTTCCTTAAAAAACAACTTAAACTCCTTTTTACTTTGGGAATTTTTGTTCATCCATTTTGTTCGTGGATTATAAAGATAATTCCGAAAAAGGTTCAAACCTAGGACCTTTGGGTTGTAAGTGGGATTCTAACCATTGCATTAGTTTTTATTGAAACTAATATTAATTTTTTTTTTACCATTCCCCATTGTGTGGGTATAATAAAAAAAAATCTATTTTTTTTCCCCTATTGGGCACTATACTACTATATTGTACTATAATTGTGTTGAGCTCGGTGTTACATTTAATTCATTGCACATGTCTAGTGCTTGCCCTATGATGTAGGTTTGAAAAACTCCCTTTGAGCTTAAGACAACATAATCCACTTTAGTCATGTACAATTATGTGTGAATTTTTCATCCAATGTTATTTGCTTGAGTTATGGCCTCAAACTACCTTAATGTAAACCTAAAGCAAGAGACTCCTAAGCATCATGGACCAATGAAGACTCAAACTACCTTAATGTAAACCTAAAGCAAGAGACTCCTAAGCATCATGGACCAATGAAGACTCAAACTACCTTACTATAACACAAAACAAGAGCCCTGAGCATTATCAACCAATTAGTGATTTTAGATTGCATTGGGCCATTGCCTAGTTACTAAAGTGTAAACCATACCTAGTTTATTTTATGTGCAAATGGAAGATAACACAACAATTTTGGAGGCACTAATTGACATTTCAAACCTAATTGACTAACACAAATGGATGTAAATAAAATTTAATGTTGATTATTGAATGGTTGGTGGTCATTGTCAATGTTGGCCAATTATTGATTTTTCCCATAACGACTAGGCACGCGATTTTAATTTCTTTGGGAGTGCTAGGTAATAATAGTTGGTTATGCATAGGGGTAGGTTTTCACATAGCCAATTGATAATTGCCAATTATCAAATAGTTAAAAAAAACACTATACATACACACACACACACACATATATATATATATATATATATATACTGTGAAAATGGTTAGATTTTAAAGATTGATAGCTTATTAGGTTTTGAAAATTCAATGCCAAGTGGTTAGGTTATTAATTGGGTATAATATAAATGAATAACTAGTTGTCAGTTCTTATTAACAAGATTGATAATTGAGTCAAAACTCAATAACCGGCCAACGTAGTTGTTACAAGGTGAAGTAAATGCACTATCCAAGAAGATGACATCAACATGCATGACTTTCTTCAAAAAAAAGAATGTGGAAGGTAGAGGCGTCAAAATCCGAAGATGAAAATGTGGAGAAAAAAGAAATAGTCCAAACTTAATTACTAAGTTTGAAATCTCAATGATCTAAAACTAAAAGTTAGCCTTTAGTTAACTACAACATATAAAATATGTGAATTGATGATAGGTGAGGGGTTTGCACATGGTGGAATTTGAAAGGTAACTAATGAAATGTAATTGAAACCCATTGCAACAGAAAAATGGTTAGGATTGAGAGGAAGGACTTTTCAAGCCTTTCATACTTCATGCATTGGTGGGATAGACATGTAAAAAGTCTCTAGCTTATTTGTACAAATGATGAAAACAAATTATCATTAAAGGGAGGAATTGATCTCCTAGATGTTGATATTAGGAACTCCATTCCTTCATTTGGGTTGCCTTTGAAATTGCAAAATCAGGTGTAAAAATTGCTTGTGATAGAAGCTCAACATGCGTCAAATCAACAATGTCTCAAAAGTTGTAAACCCTATTTTTAGAGATAATAATGTCAACACATCATCTATATGTTTGGAGTGTGAGAGAGAAAAAAGTATGCAATTGCTCATGGAGCACATGAAAATGGACTTCCTTCACAATGGATGCAAATAGATTAGAATGCATCCTTTGTGTGTTCACTACCATGGACACCCAAGGGGTGGCTTTTTATCACAAAGTACAATTTTGGTATCAACACACATGTCAAGTTGGCCACATGATTCATGATCTCTTTCCTTCTTTTGTTTGAAATTTATTTGAATCTCATAGTTTTATGAGACCATGAAATTGCCTGAATCATCCATTTGCATCAGAAACCATTCTCTATTCTTGGCATCCCTGCTTGCTTACATTTTGTGTCTATGGTTAAGAATGGGCACTAGGCAGTTAAGATGCTCATTGCAATTGAAGAATTTGGTTGCAAGTTTTTCACTTCAACCACTTTGTGGACTTTGTGGACTTTGTTTCATATTGAGACTTTGAAGCAATTTTAGTGTAGGGTAAAGCCCCAGGCTGGGGGGGCAATCTCAAAATATTCATGCAGGTGACAGGTACTGGCATCCCCTTCTCTCAACACAAAGATCAAAGCTTGGTGTGTCTTTACTATCTCTCTTTGTAACTCCAAGCAATTCTTGTTGTTTGGGCAAGTGTCTGGTGAATGGCACAACTTTAGAGAGAAAAATTGCACTCATTACACCTGCCAAGCCTCACTAGACAAGCCAAATCTGCAATTGGGTGAGCATGTGTTCACCCTATCACTCATGCACAGCAGTTGGTGATCTTAGAAACCTGAAACTGTCTTTGTGAGCTTAGAGCAACTCCTCTGGTTCACTGTACAACCATCACTTTGTTGTATAAGTCAAAGCATGATGGCTTGGCCCATCATTTTTGCAGAGGATGCTGAAGCTGGCAAAAGGCATAGCAAAGCCTAACACTTGCTGTCGATTGGCTAGATGGTTTGATTGGTCCAGGTGGGTTGCTATTAGTAGTCTCCCACCTTTGTCAGTCCCAGTTTTAATTTTACGGGTGAGATTGGGAAAAAGGAAATAACTAATCTTGGATGTGAGAAACACTATTGCAGGGCCACATAGTAAACATGGGTGGAGCTGCTCTTACAAAGGAAAGAAAAACTGCAGTCTTCTTCACTAAAGCTGTGGACCTGTATATGTGACTGCAATATGCATGATCTATATAGCAGCTTTGATCTAACAGCTTTGATCTCCAATCTACAATTCTTTGGTTGAGGATTCTGGAGCTCACCCAGTGCAGTGGGTGATCTTATTAAACTCGATGCTGTGTTTTTTGAGCTTGGAGGAAACCCATTTCAAGCTTCATGTCCATCAGGTGAGTGGTTTGGATTGAGCATTCAATGCACATTTGTGCCATGAACCAACCCCCTTGATTTCCAAATATTGACTACCTTATCAATTCCCAATATACATAGTTTCCTGAAGGAGGTGGACAGATTCAGGGTAAAGGATTCAAATCAATACAGAAAATCATGTGTAATGGAAAATCCAGGGTTCCTTACAAACCACTTGCAAACCACAAAGTGCCAATCGATTCCACAACACTAAATGTGATTCACGCTGCGGAAACTTATGATGCATAGTTCTCTTTCTTGCTGATCAGGTAAGATAACCATGAAGGTTATTGTGTGAAGATTGAGGTGCTTTGTTGGAATAGCTAGAAATAGAACAGATTGTAATCCCAAGGAATTACCAAAGGTACAGATTTCTTGTGCATTTGTCTTGCTCACACTAATGGATGACGAAACTGCATTGGAAAATTTGACCTAATCAGACAGCAATTTTCTTGCAGGAGAAACAGAATACCTTGAAAGATGATGATATAATTTAGTCATTGTTCAGACTTTTTTCTGCATGCTGCAAAGAACAGAAATCTACCAATCACCATAAACTCCAAGCAGTTGAGTTCTGCACCATGTGACCAAGTCAGAGTAGGATTTCTTCAAAACTTCCAATCCCCACACTGAAGGCTTATTTGGATTCAACACATTTCAAAACTCGACAACAATGGGTATATTGGGTATTGGTTTTATGACAAGGTCAAGCAACTAAGATTCTGAAAAATGGCAATTATTATTATTATTATTATTATTATTTTCCTTGAAAAAAGAAAAAGGGGAAACAGAAAAGGAGGAAGAACAGAACCACTAATAAATGCATCTGAATCTGTATTCCAAGACTTCTCGACCATAGCACAA
>Ga0209611_10009100_pt1 | contig 15176 bp, 15 predicted proteins | sample S1TSphgellanicum_3_FD_187693 | JGI IMG/M metagenome (GOLD analysis project Ga0209611, IMG submission 187693) | Host-associated microbial communities from peat moss isolated from Minnesota, USA - S1T2_Fc - Sphagnum magellanicum MG (SPAdes) (version 2) | ecosystem: Host-associated > Plants > Peat... | reverse complement strand
AGCAGGAAGGAGAACTTCGACGCGGTGCCCTTGAGCTTGTAGAGGAACAGGTCCGGATTGCGCAGCTGGCGGCGGATCGTCTCGTCGAGCTGCGGGTGGCCGGTGTCGATCCGCTGGCGCGCCAGCTGCGTGCGCCAGTCGTCCTTGGGCTCGTCGGCCGCCGCCGCGTTGCCCGTCCCCGGGTCGCCCGCCGCCGCCTTGCCCGCCGCCGCCCCGCCGGGCGCCGGGGCCTTGGGGGCCTCGGCCCTGGCCGCGGCGCCGAAATCGGCCAGCGCCTTTTGCGCCATCTGCTCGGCTGCCTGGGCCGCCGCCAGCTCCGTCTCGGCCGAGGCGACGTCGTCGGCTTCGCGGCGCGCCTTTTCCAGGTCGCGCGTGGCCTCGCGCACCTCCTCCTGGCTGTCGGCCACGTTCTGCGTCAGTTCCGCCAGCACGCTGGCGCGATCCGCCCCCTTTGCGCCCTTGCCCTGGTGCTCGGCGGTCGTGAAGGACATGACGAAGAACAGCAGGAAGACCATGAACAGGAACAGCGCCAGCGGCGATACGTAGCGCGTGCGCTGGCCATCGATGTAGCGGCGCGTCAGGATGCCCGGACGGGCCACGAGCAGCGGCAGCGTGCGCCAGGCCTTGGTCTCGAAGTGCAGCACGCCGTGCAGCACCTCCTCCACCAGGTGCAGCAGCGAGCGGTGCACATGCGACGACTGCCCGCAGGCATGGCAGTAGGCGCCGGCGAGCAGCGCCCCGCAATTGGCGCACGCCGTGCCGGCATGGCCGTGGCTGCCCGCAGCGGCGGCAGGCTGGAGCGCATCGATCTGGGAAGCGACGAGGCCGGCGGACATCAGCGCGCCCCCGTCTTCCAACTCTGAGCTCATGATTTTCCTGCGGTCGGTGTCCGTACCCCGGTGGACGCGGCAGACGGTCGCCCGATTGTGACCGAAGGCGGGTCCCGGCTCAAGCACCGTTGCACCGGGCGCCCGAACCGCCGGCGCGCCGGCGCCCCGGGCCGGCGCACGCCAGCGCGCAGGCGCAAGCGCGCGGCAGCGTACAGACCCGCGCCCGCGCCGGCGCTACGGTGGCTGCTCAGGGATGGCGGCAGGGCTCCAGGCGCGGGTGGCGCCGTCCCGCCGTCAGCGCTTTGCCCTCGGAGGAGATATCCCATGTCGATGAGGCCCCGGGCCCGCACCGCACTGCTGCTGGGTGCGTGGATCTGCCTTGCCGGATGCGTGCTGGTGCCGGATCGAGGCGCAGGCCCGGTGCGCGACAACGACCGCCACGACCGCCTGGTGACGGCCCCGCTGCCGTTCGATGGCGCGCCCGGGCGCGACTACGCGCCGGCGCGGCTACCGTCGGCGATGGCAGGCCCGTTTGCAGCGCCGCAGCTGCGTCCGGCGATCCTCTATGCCTGGCCGAGGCGCGCGCTGCGACGGGGCGTCTGGGCCTAGGCCCCGTCGGCTACCCGCACCACCAGCTTGCCGAAATTCCTCCCCTCGAGCAGCCCGATGAAGGCCTGCGGCGCGTTCTCCAGGCCTTCGACGATGTCCTCGCGATAGCGGACCCGGCCGTCCTGCACCCAGGGCTGCATCGCCGCGCGAAACTCGTCGAAGCGCGCGCCATAGTCGTCGAAGATGATGAAGCCCTGCATGCGGATGCGCTTGCTGAGCAGCGTGCGCATCAGCAGCGGGCGCCGGTCGGGCCCCGGCGGCAGGCCGGTCGCGTTGTACTGCGAGATCAGGCCGCACACCGGTACGCGTGCGCGCGCGTTGAGCAGCGGCAGGACCGCATCGAATACCGCCCCGCCGACGTTCTCGAAATAGACGTCCACCCCGCCGGGGCAGGCGGCCGCCAGGTGACCCGGCAGGTCCGGGGCACGATGGTCGATGCAGGCGTCGAAGCCCAGCTGTTCCACCACGAACCGGCACTTGTCCGGGCCTCCGGCGATGCCCACCGCGCGGCAGTCGCGCAAGCGGGCGATCTGTCCCACGACCGAGCCCACCGCGCCGCTGGCGGCGGCCACCACGACCGTCTCGCCCGCCTTGGGCTGGCCGATGTCGAGCAGCCCCATGTACGCGGTGAAACCCGGCATGCCCAGGACCCCCAGCGCGAGCGAGGGCTGCGCCATGGCGGCGTCCAGGCGCACCAGTCCCGAGCCGTCGGACACCGCGTATTCCTGCCAGCCGCTGTAGGCGACCACCCGGTCGCCCACGGACAGGTCGGTCCGGCGCGAGGCGACGACCTGCGCGACGGTCCCGCCGACCATCACGGCGCCGACGGCCACGGGGGCCGCATACGAGGGCGCATCGCTCATCCGCCCGCGCATGTACGGATCGAGCGACAGGTACAGCGTGCGCAGCAGCACCTGCCCGTCCTCGAGGGCCGGCACGGCGACCGTCTCGAGGCGGAAGTCGACCGGCGTCGGTGCCCCCGAGGGGCGCGCGTGCAGGACGATGCGGCGATTGGCGGCGGGGGTGCTCGGCATGCGGGGTTCCTGTGATATCGCCTTCGAGGCCATCACCCACGGTACCCGAAGTCACGGAACCCGGGTCCGGTTCCGGGCGGAACCGTGCGCGCACCGTAGCCGGCAGGCGCGGCACCGTCGGTGCGCCGCGCAACGCAGCGCACCGGGCAGCCGAAAAGCCTAGAACAGGTGGGTGAACAGCCAGTAGAGCAGCCCGGAGAGCACGATGGCCGCCGGCATGGTCAGGACCCAGGCCAGGACGAGGTTGCGGATGGTCGACATCTGCAGGCCCGAACGGTTCGCCGCCATGGTCCCGGCCACGCCAGATGAGAGCACGTGCGTGGTCGACACCGGCAGCCCGTACATGTCGGCGGCACCTATGGTCATCATCGCCACCAGTTCCGCGGAAGCTCCCTGGGCATAGGTGAGGTGGGTCTTGCCGATCTTTTCACCGACCGTGACGACGATGCGCTTCCAGCCGACCATCGTGCCCAGGCCCAGCGCGACCGATACGGCCACCTTGACCCACAGCGGGATGAACTTGGTGGCGTCGTCGATCTGCTTGCGGAACGCCTTGAGGTCCGCCTTGGTGTCGGCGTCGAAGCTCACCTTGTCGGTCTTCTCGATCTGGCGGATCGCCTCGGAGGTCAGGTACATGTCGTTGCGCACGTTGGAGACCGCGGCCGGCGGCACGTTGGCCATGGCGCCGGAGTTCTTGACCTGGGCGGCGATGCTGCCGGTCATCTGGGTGAGCGCGTCCAGCACCACCGGCGCGTACTGCTTGGTGCGCACGTAGTCCGACAGCACGGCCCGGGCATCGGGCACCGTGGCGCCCGAGGCGGACTTGGCCAGGGCCTGCTGCGTCTGCTGCGCCACGGCGACGAACTGCGTCGTCTGCTCGACCGGCATCGCGCGGTTCAGGGCATAGGCCAGCGGCACCGTGCCGACGAGGATCAGCATGATCAGGCCCATGCCCTTCTGGCCGTCGTTGGAGCCGTGCGCGAAGGACACACCGGTGCACGTCAGTACCAACAGGCCGCGGATCCACCACGGCGGCGGCTGCTGCCCCTTGGGCTCGGCGTACAGCGCCGGGTTCTTGATCACGGCGCGCAGCAGCAACAGCAGCGCGGCGGCGCAGAAGAAGCCGACCAGCGGCGAGAGCAGCAGCGAATACCCGACCTTGGTCGCCTGGCCCCAGTCGACGCCGCTGGTGCCGTCGCGCCCGCGCATCAGCGCGTTGGCCACGCCCACGCCGATGATCGAGCCGATCAGCGTGTGCGAGGACGAGGCCGGCAGGCCGAGCCACCACGTACCCAGGTTCCAGATGATGGCGGCGATCAGCAGCGCGAAGACCATGGCGAAGCCCGCGCTCGATCCGACCTGGAGGATCAGTTCGACCGGCAGCAGCGAGATGATGCCGAAGGCGACCGTTCCGCTGGACAGGAGCACGCCCAGGAAGTTGAACGCGCCGGACCAGATGACCGCCACGTTGGGGGGCAGCGAGTGCGTGTAGATGACCGTGGCCACCGCGTTGGCCGTGTCGTGGAAGCCGTTGACGAACTCGAAGCCCAGCGCGATCAGCAGCGCCACGATCAACAGGATGTAGGAGACGGTTGTGGCGAGATTGGCCCCGGCATGGGCCGAGCCGACATCGGTGATGAGGCCATCGGCGGAGAAGACCAGGCCGACCGCGAGCAATCCGACGAAGACGATGGCGGTGATGATGCTGGGTTTCTGGTCGAAACTCGGCCGCCCCGTGGCGGCGTTCGGCCCGGATACGGCTCCTGCCATGCTGGCGTTGGCGCTCATGGACTACCTCGCGATCGTTGCCCGGATGACCGGCTCATCCGCAATCGGCAAGTGTGGGATCGATTTGTGACATCTCCATGTCACGCGCCGGTAACAGCGCCGGATCCGGCAAAAAAGCCCGGTCGGACAAGCACTTGCGTGCGTGCGGCGGGCCTGCCGTGCCCCGGCGGGCGGCCCGGCGCATCCCGGATCAGGCCGCCGCCGAGCGGCGCCGGGACTGGTCGATGAGCCAGGCGTGGGTTCCGGCGAGCGCCGGCCCGGCCGCGCCGGGCGCCGGCGTGGACTGGATGTCGCTGCCATCGGGCTGCATGATCCACGCCTGGCGCTGGTCCTGCAGCAGGATCTCGAGGATCTCCCACAAGCGTGCACGCAGCGCCGGCTGCTCGACCGGCGTGGCCGCCTCGACCCGGCGCGACAGGTTGCGGAACATCCAGTCGGCCGAGCCGATGTAGAAGTCCCCGGCCAGCGGATCCTCCGAGCCGTTGGCAAAATAGAAGACCCGCGAATGCTCGAGAAAGCGGCCGATGATCGAGCGCACGCGGATGTTCTCGGTCCAGCCCGGCACGCCGGGGCGCAGGCAGCAGAAGCCGCGCACGATGAGGTCGATGGACACGCCGGCGCGCGATGCCACGACCAGCGCCCGGCACAGGGCGACGTCCTCGAGCTGGTTCATCTTGGCGATGATCCGTGCCGGGCGCCCGGCCAGGCGGTTGGCGACCTCGCGCTCGATCAGCGCCAGGAAGCGCTCGCGCATCGTTCGCGGCGCCACCAGCAGTTTCTTGAACTGCGGCGCGCTGGCCGCCCCGGTCAGGTAGTGGAACAGGTTCACCGCGTCGCCGGTGATCTGCGGATCGCAGGTGAACAGGCCCAGGTCGGCATAGAGCCGGGCGGTCTTGACGTGGTAGTTGCCGGTGCCGATATGGGCGTAGCTGCGCAGGCCGCCGGCCTCCTTGCGCACCACCAGCGCCAGCTTGGTGTGCGTCTTGAGCCCGAGCACCCCGTACACCACGTGCGCCCCGACCTTCTCGAGCGCGTGCGCCCAGTGCAGGTTGCGCTCCTCGTCGAAGCGCGCCTTGAGTTCGATCACGCAGGCCACCTGCTTGCCCGCCTCGGCCGCACGGATCAGCGAGCGCGCGAACGGGGTGTCGTCGCCGACCCGGTAGACGGTCATCTTGATCGCCACGGTGCCCGGATCGTCGGCGGCGGTGGCGATGAAGCGCTCCACGCTCTGATCGAAGCTCTCGTACGGGTGGTGCACGAGCAGGTCGCCGGCGCGGATCACCGCGAACACGTCGGTGTCGTCGCCGGGCAGGCGCACGGGGGTGAGCGGGGCGAACGGCGGGTCGCGCAGCGCCGGCAGGTCGAGCGCGGCGATCTGGAACAGGCCGGTGTAGTCGAGCAGGCCCGGCGGATCGTAGATGTCCTCGTCGCGCAGCGAAAAGCGTTCGATGAGCGCGCGGCGCACCTGCGGGTCGGGCGGCGGGTCCGAGGCGAAGTCGACGCGCACGACCGGCTGGAAGCGGCGCTCGCGCACCGCGTCGGTCACCGCCTCGGCCACGGTCTCGCCCTTCTCCTGCTCGAGCTCGACCTCGGCGTCGCGCAGGATCCGAAACAGCGTGCTGCCGACGATCTCCATGCCGGCGAAGAGCTTGAGCGCGTTCTCGCGGATGAGTTCCTCCAGGGCCAGGAAGCAGTGGCGGGCGCCACCGGCCGGTGCCAGCGCCACCCACTGCGGCAGCACGGTAGGGATCTTCACGCGCACCGGCACGATCTCGCCGCTGAGCGGATTGCGCACCAGGAAGCCCAGGTTGGTCGAAAGGTTGGAGATGAACGGAAACGGGTGCGCCGGATCCAGGCCCAGCGGCGTCAACGCAGGCGAGACGTTGGCATCGAAATACGCGCTCGCCTCCTCGCGCTGCGCATCGTCCAGGTCGGTCCAGCGCGCCAGCACGACGCCGTGGCGTGCCAGCTCGGGCACGAGCACGCCGGAAAAACATTCGGCCTGGAGCGCTTGCAGGCCGATGACGCGCGCGCGCACCTGCGCCAGGTGGGCGCGCGCATCGTCCAGCGGCACGAGCGGGTCGCCCTCGTCGTCGTGGGCGTTGCCGGCGCGCAGGGTGCCGATGCGCTTCATCGTGAACTCGTCCAGGTTCGCGCTGAAGATCGCCAGGAACTTGATGCGCTCGAGCAGCGGCGTGCGCGGGTCCAGCGCCTCGTGCAGCACGCGGGCATTGAACGCGAGCCAGCCCACGTCGCGGTCGAGCCAGGCGTGCTTGACCAGGGCCTTGGGGGTCGGGCTGGGCGGCGCCGTGGGCGTTGCGCTCGGCGCCGGGCGATGAGACGGGCTCGGCGACGGGCTCGACGCGGCGTGGGCGGCGGAATCGGAACGCGGTGTCATGGATGCCTTCGTCATGCGGGTGGAGGACGGCGCAGCGGCCCGGGCGCTTCCCGGAGCATCCGGTTTTGACACAGCTTTACGACACGGCCGTGACACGGCGGTGACGCCGCCACGAGGCCTGGCGAACGGCGCCCGCTTCAGCGCTGCAGCGCCGCGTGCAGGATCGCCAGCGTGGCCGCCGGCGCCTCCTGGGGAAAGTTGTGGCCGACGCCGGGCAGGATGCGCCGCTCGTACGGGGCGAAGAAGCGCGCGGCATGGGGATCCTCGGCCGGGGGCGGGTTGAGGCCGTCATCGGCGCCGCACACGGCGATCGTCGGGACGGTGATCGGCGGCTGGCGTGCCAGCCCGCCCTCGATCGCATCCAGGGACGGATCGCCGGGGGCATAGCCGAAGCGGTGGCGATACGAATGGACGACGACGTCGACGAAATCGGGGTTGTCGAACGATGCCGCCGCGCACGCGTAGGTCGCGTCGGTGAAGTGCCAGGTGGGCGACCACAGGCGCCACAGCAGGCGGCAGAATTCGCGGCGGTTCGCCTCCAGGCCACTGCGTCCGCGCGGGGTGTGCAGGTAGTACTGGTACCACAGGCGATACTCCACCTCCGGCGCGCGGGGCGCCAGCGCGGCGGCGATATCCTGGATGTTGTAGCCGTCCCCGGTGACCAGGCAGCGCACGCGCTCGGGCCACAGGGCAGCGACGATGCACGCGGCGCGACCGCCCCAGTCGTAGCCCAGCAAGGCCGCACGGGCCAGTCCCAGGCCATCGAGCAGGTCGAGCAGGTCCTGCGCCAGCGCTGCCTGTTGCCCCGAGCGCGGCGTTGCCGCCTCGAGGAAACGCGTAGGGCCGAAGCCGCGCAGGTAGGGCACGATGACACGCAGGCCCGTGCCCTCGAGGCCGGCCACCACCGCGTCATAGCCACGCGGTGCGTAGGGAAAGCCGTGCAGCAGCACCACGGCGGCGCCATCGGGCCGCCCATGTTCCTCGTAGGCGATCCGCAGGCGCGGGGTCTGCAGCCAGCGCAGCGGCGGCATCGCGGTGCTCATGCGCCCGGCCGCCCGGATGCCGCGCCGGCGGGATGCGGTGGCGTGGAACCAAACGGCCGATCCATTGCTCCTACTCCTGTATTCGCTTCGACGATCACCGAACGAAGTATGAGCGCCAACGTACAGAATTGCAGCGCTCGTTCGCGCACGCTCGGTGTGGTCAAGAAACCTGGGAATCGCTGCGATGAAAACGGATGTTCATTTGCAAGAGGGCGTCAAGGCCGATATCGCGGCGTCGCTGCGGCGGCGCTCGCTGCGCCAGACGCAGGACGTCGCGGTGGACGTGCGCGGCGGCGTCGACAAGACGAGCTTCGCGGCCTGATCGGCATCCGCATGTCCGCCACGCCCCAGCGCGCCCGCCGCTTGCGCAGCCGAGCGGCCACGACGCTGGCGTTCGCCGCCGCCCTGTGCGCCGCCGGCCCGGCCGGCGCCGCGGCCGTCGAATTCACGCCGATCACGGAGCCCGCCAGCGGTGAGCATCACGTCGGCAAGGTGGTCTGGGAAGAACTCGTGGCGCCCGACCTCGAACCGGAGATGCATTTCTACTCGGGTTTGTTCGGCTGGACCTTCCGCCGCATCGCCGACGCGGCGCCCACCGGGGACGCGCCGGCTGCCGCTCCAGACGCTGCGCCCGGTCCATCGCATTACGCACTGGCCCTGCTCGACGGACGGCCGGTAGCCGGCATCTTCCAGCGCGCGCCTCGCCCGGGGACCCACCCGCGGGCCGCGTGGCTCAACTTCCTGGCCGTGCGCGATGTCGATGCGGCGGTCCAAGCCGCCGTCACCGGCGGCGCCCGGCTCCTCGCGCCGGCGCGCACCTACGCGCGCCGCGGCCGCCAGGCGGTGCTGGCCGACCCCCAGGGCGCGGTCTTCGCGGTGATCGATACGATGGGCGGCGATCCTCCCGACTACCTGGCCGAGCCGGGCGAGTGGATCTGGAATTCGCTCATCGTGCGCGACCCCGATACCGATGCGGCCTTCTACCAGCTGCTGTTCGGCTACGAGGCCTACGACCTCGCGCGCGAGGACGGCCTGGAGCACGTGGTGCTCTCTTCCGAGGACATGGCCCGCGCCAGCATCAATGCGCTGGCGCCGCAGGCTGCGATGCCGGCCGGGGCAGCGACGGCCGGTGCACCCGCGCCCCATGGTCACTGGCTGGCCTTCATCCGCGTGACCGACATCGGCACGACCGTGTCGCGGGCGGTCGCGCTGGGCGGAGCGATCGCCGTGCCACCGCATCCGGATCACCACGGCGGCCAGGTCGCGATCGTCACCGACCCGGCCGGCGCGCTCGTGGGGCTCATGGAATGGACCGTGGCACCGCAGCCGGGGCAGGTGCCGTGATGCGCACAGCACGGCCACGGCTGCGGACGGGCACGCTGGTCCCGCTCCTGGTCCTGGCGGCGCTGCTACCGGGCTGCGCCGGCCCGGGCTACGGCGACGGCGGGGGATATGGTTACGGCGGGTACGACGTCGACTACTACGAAGTCGACGGTGGCGCCTATGGCGACTACGGCGGCTGGGGCCACGGCTACCGGGGTGGCCCTCCACGCCGCGGCGACGCGCGCGGCGGCGGCGCTCAGCATGCCTTTCATCCGGCGCCCGCATCGCGCCCGACACCGTCGATACCTTCCCGTGCACGCCGCTGAGCAGGCCGGTCCGCGCGCACCCGCCGGCTGGCGCGGCAGCCGGCATCCTGGGTCGCAAACTGCCCCGGTGCGCCGCGCCGCGGCGCCGTGCCCCTCACGTGGCGGTCTTGGCCGGCAACAGGCGCGCGTACTCCTTCTTGACCACGCCGTAGCACTCGCAGGTACGCGCCTCCAGCGCGGCACGGTCGATCACGTGGATGTGCCCGCGCGCATAGCGGATGATCCCGGCCACCTGCAGCTTGAGCGCGCCGGCGGTGACCCCCTCGCGGCGCACGCCCAGCATGTTGGCGATCAGCTCCTGGGTCATGACGAGGTCGTTGCCATCGAGACGGTCCAGGCTGAGCAGCAGCCAGCGGCACAGTTGCTGATCGAGCGAGTGGTGCCGGTTGCACGCCGCGGTCTGCGTCATCTGCGTGATCAACGCCTGGGTGTAGCGCAGCATCAGGTGCTGGGCCGGCCCGGCGCGGTTGAATTCCTCCTTTATGGTCGCGGCGCGCAGGCGATAGCCCAGGCCGGCGCTCTGGACCACCGCGCGGCTGGGCGTGGATTCGCCGCCCATGAAGAGCGAGATGCCGACCAGGCCCTCGTTGCCGACCACGGCGATCTCGGCCGAGGCTCCGCTTTCCATCACGTACAGCAGCGAGACGATGGCCGTCGTCGGGAAATACACGTGGCTCATCTGGCTGCCCGATTCGTACAGGACCTTGCCCAGGGCCATGTCGACGTGCTCGATCTGCGGCAGCCAGCGCTGCCAGACATCGGGGGGCAGCGACTTGAGCAACTGGCTCTTGCTCGGGTCGGGGGTGGAATGCACGCAAGGGCTCCAGTTTGGAATCGCGGCCGAGCGGCTACCGCCGGACCGCCGCCGGAACCCCGCCTGCCTGGGGTCGTCAGCAAACGGAACCAAGGGGATTGTAGGTCCGAAACCTTGCGCGTATGTTCGTTGGCGACGACATGATTGCGGGTGTCAGGGAGGAATGCGCGAATGAGCGAAGCAGACGATGGGGGCATCAACGCATGAGGGGGTGGAGCCTGGAGCACAGTCCGTGGGCGTACCACGCCGACCTGGCAGCGTACGGCACGGCGGTCGTGCTGCTGGCGGGTTTTCTCGCCTGGGATGTCCCGCAAACGCGCCTGGCCGGCGTGTCGGCCTGCGTCGCCGGGGGCCTGCTCGGCTGGACCCTGGTCGAGTACATGATCCACCGGTTCATCTTTCATGGCCTGCAGCCGTTTCGACGCCTGCACGCGCTGCATCATCACGAGCCGACCAAGCACATCATCACGCCCACCGTGCTCACCGCGACGAGCATCGTGGTCCTCGTCTTCCTGCCCATCTTCGCGCTGAGCAACGTGTGGTACGCCGACGCCGTGACGCTGGGCATCCTGGCCGGAATGCTGGGCTACTCGCTGACCCATCACGCGGTGCACCACTGGCGCGGCGAGGGCGCCTGGCTGCTCCGGCGCAAGCGCTGGCACGCCTTGCACCACCATCGCGACGGCGTGCCCTCGTGCTACGGCGTGACCACCCAGCTATGGGACTTCGTGTTCCGTACCGGGCGCGCCCCGACCGAAACCTCCGCCGGCGACGCAGGTCGCCGCGGCCCTTGAAACCGATCAGGAATCCCATGCCTACCAAGAGCGAATCACCCCATGCCAAGCACCTTCCCAGCGGCGACCACGTGTCGCTGCTGCTCGACGAGAAGGCCATCGATTCGGCGCGACGGGGCCTGGCCCAGGGCGCCGTGACGCCGCACTTCGGACCCTGGCGCCTGGACATCATCCGCCTGCTCAACGACTCGCTGGCCACCGAACTCGTCTGCGTGCTGCGCTACCGGCGCCACCACTTCACGGCCCGCGGGCTGGCTTCGCCCAAGATCGCCGAGGAGTTCATGGTGCATTCCCGTGAGGAATCCGGTCACGCCGATCGTCTCGCCGAACGCATCGTCCAGCTCGGCGGCGAACCCGACTTCAACCCGCAAACCCTGCACAAGCGCAGCCACGCCGGTTACGACGAGTCGGCCGAGCTCAAGGACATGATCAAGGCCAACCTCGTCGCCGAGCGCGTGGCGATCGAGACCTACAGCCAGATGATCACGCTGATCGGCGAGAAGGACTCGACCACGCGGCGCCTGATCGAGGACATCCTGAGCAAGGAGCAGGAGCACGCCGAGGAGCTCAAGGACTGGCTCGACGAATAGCGGTCGGACGCCGGGCCCGCCGGGCCCGGCGCCGCGCGCACGACCTACCGGAAATGACGACATGAACTGGAAAGCGCTACGAATGACCTGCACGACGGCGGTGCAGCGCGCCGCGGCGTCCTGGGCCAGGCCGGCGGCCCGGGCCGCCGCGTCGGCGCCCGTCGACGTCGCGCACGCGCCGACCTACACCGCCAGCTACCGCTGGGGCCCGCAGGGCGAAGCCTACGTGGCCCGCAACGGCGCCCGTCCGCAGCTGATCTACGCCGGTTACCGCCCGCGCGCCTTCGACACCGAGCGGCGCCAGAACCCACGGGGCCGGGAGCCCCTCGCGCCCAGCGATCGCTGACGCGCCGGAGCCGCACCGGCTCCGCGCCTTGAATTCGAGCGCAAGCTTCGGGGTGCAGGGCCCCGTGGCCCGCGCTAGTCTCTCGCCCATGCCACCCCTCCTTCGGATGATGCGCATGAGAGACGCCAAGACCATGACCGCCCCCAAGAGCGCCATCGAGCGCGATCCGCGCTGGGCGCAGGTGCTCGCCCGCGATCCGGGCCCGGATGGACAATTCGTCTACGCCGTACGCACTACCGGCGTCTATGGCCGGCCGGGCGATGCGGCCCGCCTGCCGCGCCCTGAGAACGTCGAGTTCTTCGAATCGGCCGCGGCCGCCGAAGCCGCCGGCTATCGTCCCAGCCGCCGCGTGGCCAGCGGCAAGGACGCCGTGGCCCGGCAGCACGCCCGGCTGGTCGCACAGGCCTGCCGGTCGATCGAGGCGGGCGATCCGCCGCCCGGCCTGGCCGCACTGGCCCGCGAGGCCGGCCTGAGCGCGCACCATTTTCACCGCATCTTCCACGCCCGGACGGGGCTCACGCCCAAGGCCTACGCCGCCGCGGTGCGCACCCGGCGGGCGCGCACCGAGCTGGGCCGCGCGCCCAGCGTCACCGACGCCATCTACGAGGCGGGCTTCGGCTCCAACGGCCGCTTCTACGCCCACTCGGATGCGATGCTGGGCATGACGCCGACGGCGTTTCGCGCCGGCGGCGCGCAGCAGGAGATCCGTTTTGCCGTCGGCCAGTGTTCGCTGGGCGCGATCCTCGTCGCCCGGAGTTCGCGCGGCATCTGCGCGATCACGCTGGGCGACGATCCGGACCAGCTGCTGCGCGAGCTGCAGGATCGGTTCCCGCAGGCCAGCCTGATCGGCGCGGACGCCGGGTTCGAGACCCTGGTGGCGCGCGTGGTCGGCATGGTCGAGGCGCCGGGGCTGGGCCTGGACCTGCCCTTGGACGTCCGCGGCACGGCATTCCAGCAGCGCGTCTGGGCGGCGCTGCGCGCAATTCCTGCAGGCACGACCATCAGCTACGCCGAGCTGGCGCGGCGCGTGGGCATGCCGCGCGCCGCGCGCGCCGTGGCGCAGGCTTGCGCGGCCAACGCGCTGGCCGTGGCCATACCGTGCCACCGGGTCGTGCGCGGGGACGGCAGCGTCTCGGGATATCGCTGGGGCGTCGAGCGCAAGCGCGCGCTGCTGCTGCGCGAGCACGCGCAAGCGCCCGACCAGACCCCCGCACCCGGGCTTCGAGGGCGGCGGAACTAGGCGCTTGGCGTCCCCAGATTCCGGGCTGCGCTCCGCGCAGTCGGCTATTTATTCTCGGTTTTTGAAATTTGATTCGCGACTATTCGGTTTCTTATCGATATATCTTAGTAAATTCGATTCAATAGGCTTCCTCGTTAATTAGTAACTGTCTCGTTCCGCCGGCTGCAAGACGGCTGGTCCGGCAACACCATCGTGCGCAAGCGCATGGGAGGACCACCGTCCATCGCCAAGTGTCGTCCGCATCGTGCGGGCATCCGGCAGGTCGGGAGCCAACCGAGGAAGTGGGTAGCCGGGATGCAAGTGCAGCGTGTAGTACGGTATTTCGGCGCAGCGCTGGTGGGCGTCGCCGGCGCTCTGGCGTGCGCCGTGCTGTCCGGCGCGAGTGCGGCATCCCTGGCGGCCGGGCTGGTGCTGGTGGCCGCCGGCGTCGGGGCCAGCGTGCTGGCGCTGCGCGCCGATGCGCGCGAGCGCGCCGGCCTGCAGCGCTACCTGGAGAGCCATAAGCGCTTCAGCGCCGCGCTGGCGCCGGTGTGGTCCGGGCAGATCGAATCGTCGCGCAGCCAGATGGCAGCGGCGATCACGGCGCTGAGCGAACGCTTCGCCGACATCGCCGCCAAGCTCGACCAGGCGCTGGCGCCGGGCGCCGGGGCAGGCGACGGCGCCGGCAACCCGGCCGGGGCCTTGTACGCGCGCAGCCAGGCCCAGCTGGGCGAGGTGGTCGAATCGCTGCGCGCCTCGATGCAGAGCAAGGCGCAGATGCTCAGCCAGGTGCAGGGGCTGCAGACCTTCGTGGTCGAGCTGCAGGAGATGGCCGAGGCGGTGGCCCGCATCGCGCAGCAGACCAACCTGCTGGCCATCAACGCGGCGATCGAGGCGGCCCACGCCGGCGAGACCGGGCGCGGCTTTGCGACCGTGGCCCAGGAGGTGCGGGCGCTGTCGCAGCGCTCGGGGGCGACGGGGGCGCAGATCGCCGAGAAGGTGCGCGCCGTCAACGCGGCCATCGTGGCCGCGCGCGGCGCCGCCGAGGCCTCGGCCCAGGCCGAGAGCGCCACGCTGGGCGACTCGGAGGCGGTGATACGCCAGGTGCTGGCCGGCTTCGAGGGCCTGACGGCCTCGCTGGCCAACGCCGCCGAGGCGCTGCGCGAGCAAAGCCGCGGCATCAAGGGCGACGTCTACGAGGCGCTGGTGCAGCTGCAGTTCCAGGACCGGGTCAGCCAGATCATGAGCCACGTCAAGGACAACATCGAGCGCCTGCCCGCGGTGATGGCCGAGCACTGCGGCGCTTGCGAGCGCGACGGCCAGCTGCACGCGCTCGACGCCCAGGGCGTGCTGCGCGAGCTCGAGGCGACCTACGCGATGACCGACGAACACGCGGTGCACCACGGCTCGGCGCGGCCCGCCGCCGCGCCGGCGGCCGAAGAGATCACGTTTTTCTGAGGACCATCATGAGCAAGCACATACTCGTCGTCGACGATTCGGCCTCGCTGCGCATGGCCGTGGGCATCGCGCTCAAGGGCGCCGGCTACACGGTGACCGAGGCCTGCGACGGCAAGGACGCCTTGTCCAAGCTCACCGGGCAGAAGGTCAACCTGATCATCAGCGACGTGAACATGCCCAACATGGACGGCATCACCTTGGTCAAGAACATCAAGCAGATGGCCTCGTACAAGTTCACGCCGGTGATCATGCTCACGACCGAGAACCAGGAGGCCAAGAAGAAGGAAGGCCAGGCTGCCGGTGCCCGGGCCTGGGTGGTCAAGCCCTTCCAGCCGGCCCAGCTGCTGGCGGCCGTCGAAAAGCTGGTGCAGCCGTGAAGCGCGCCGGCAAGCGTGCCGCGGCCAAGGACGGCGCGGCCAAGGACGGCGGGGGCACGGACGGCGGGGGCACGGACGGCGCGAACCTCGTGCGCCTGGACGGCGAGCTGACGATCTACCGGGCGCAGGAACTGCAGCAGGTCCTGGTGGCGGCGCTGGCGGCCGGCGCCCAGGGTACGGCGCTGCGGGTCGACCTGACTGGCGCGAGCGAGATCGACAGCGCGGGC
>Ga0209611_10009097_pt1 | contig 15180 bp, 6 predicted proteins | sample S1TSphgellanicum_3_FD_187693 | JGI IMG/M metagenome (GOLD analysis project Ga0209611, IMG submission 187693) | Host-associated microbial communities from peat moss isolated from Minnesota, USA - S1T2_Fc - Sphagnum magellanicum MG (SPAdes) (version 2) | ecosystem: Host-associated > Plants > Peat... | reverse complement strand
ATTGAGTAGATACCAATGAACAACAGGCAAGTAATTATAAAGTTTGCACAAAGATGATATTTCAAGTTAAGTAGGTGAAAAGTGGCTGACCCTAGCTACCATGCAATAGTTCACTTGGTTTTGGGCATGTCTACCTTACCCACCAGGGAGTCGTTGTAGGACAAGAACCAAACCAGTGTCTGTGGAGCTTGAAACCCCACACACTACAGCATTCACTTAGTGGACCTTCAAATGTCCACAGCCTTCACTTCCAGTAACAATAACATATTAAGTAGGTGGCTTAATTACTGGTCACAATGTTATGAATCAATAGCATTACTTCTCCTCTTGATATTATCAGCCATTCAGCTCATAGCAATGGGGAGTTTTTGCAGTCAATAATATAAACATAAAACTCTACAAAAAATTTCCACAAAATGAGCTCCAATCTGAAAGTTGGAGTCTTCCCTGAGTGACTTACTAGAAAAGAATGCAGAATGCAGAATGCTGAGTCTTGTGTTCTTCTATTGTGTTAACAGTCAGATTAGGTCAGAGAGATGATATGCATACCTCATGTGTAAACACAAATTGGGAGCTTGGAAGTTGCTGAAATTGAATACTATGTATTTGAGTTTCCAGAAATGGCTAACATCAAACACAGAGATCAAATACTCTGACATGTATTTTTGTTCATTAAGACCATACTTTGACATGTCTTTTGTTTTTCCTTAACTAGGTCATGCTTTGAAATGTATATTTGATATTTTGAGAACTGTGGATTCCTTAGGTTTTGTATGGATTCTTCAGCATTAAAATTTGTTAGTTCATCTTTGGAAGTTAGTCATTAAACACATGTCAAGGGTCAAAAGAAGTTGAGAAAGCAAGGTCTACTTTGCTGCGCAAACAACATGGGAAACAAGCTGCAAGTGGATCTTCAATGTCAGCACCATTCATAAAGCACAAAATTGGTCCAATGCAGCATTTTTGTTCCCCCTTCTTTACGGATTTTCATGCAGAAGAAATAGACTTACACAGATTTTAAACCCAGAAACAAAATTACTCACAACTCATAAATACCTTGGCATTCAGGTCACAGCATCTCACAGGCATCAAATGAAAACAACAGGTTGCCCAAACAGGGATGAGACCCACAGCATTACAAAGCATTTAACAAATATCTAATTCAGGATGGTGTGCATGCATTTAAGCAAGTGTCAGTTGGTAAAAGAACCTCAGTGGATGCTTGCACATCTCTGCAAGACCTGCAGGCTATCATGGGTTGGATCATAATGTGTGCTGGAAACCTCCCTATTGAGTTTGAATCCTCCGACATTCAGCTCGGTGGAGGCTGGACATTCAGTGAAGGCATCATTTCAAGATCTTCTGCACAAGATCATCAATCACATGCTTCAGGAACACAATTAAGCTAGTTGTTTCCTACACAACTGCAAACACACATACCACAAAACTCTTTTTGTAAACTGATAATAAGCACAGATTAACCAATTTACACCCAGTAGCTGATCTTCACTTGGCCAATTTATTCAGTGCAACAAGTCAATCAAAACATTTCATCATACATTTCACCAGCTGAAGATTCTACTCTTACCACTTTTTCTCCACAGGAAAGGAATTGAGAGGAGTGCAAGGTACTGATGTTGCTACCTCTATGCATGGAAGCAAGAGTGCTTGCAGGTGCTGTATGACTCTGTTATTATGTCAGAGTATTCTCACCTGGTAACAGAAGTCAAGAATGCAAGCCGAGTCCCAGGTTTGAATTTATTAACCCTGCATGCACCTTCCTGGACCCTTTTCACAGCCATCAGTTTACCTGTTGGCAAGGAAGTTCTACACAGCTGCCAGAGTATGGAAAAATTGCATCCCAAACCAACCTCTTCAATTACAAGGTTGAAATCACAATCTTAGTTTGATGAGGCCCAAACAAGACTGCTTGCAACCACAAACCCAAAGTGAACTAGACAGATACAGAATTTCTACAAACAAGAAAATGCCAGCAGCCAGCAGAAGCCATACAGTTTGATCGATAATAGTTTAGAGGCTCCTCACATACCTTGCCTTAACCACAAGCACCAATCTCCTTGCCATCACTACAATCAATTGTTGCCTCCTTAAGCACAGGCACCCTTTTATTTCGGCACTTCACCATTCTCTCCTCCACCATTACTCATTGAAGCTGCAAGCCCATTGGTGCTCACCATTAGCATGTGATTCAGTGTGGTCCTAATCCCCATGCCTGCAAAAGCAAGAAATTAGTTTACTAACAGCAGCAATTAAGAGCCCCCAACTTGACAGGATGACTTACTGCAGACTGAAACCACTCCCATTGTGGAGTGTGCCGCCTTGGAGTACCAAATGGTTGCCTCATCTCTTCAAGCTTGTCCACCTGGCATTTCTACTGGCCTATACGATCAAAGCAGCAAGAAGCAGTACAATAACCATGCCTTCAACAATAGTTCCAAATGATGTCAACTCTGTTGAAGAAGCTGATGTTCATAGAACCTTGAACCAGTAACTCCATCCACCATAGATATAGTTGAAAGTTCTGAATTTGAAGTGGACAGATCAAGAAGAGTTCCAATGAATGGTTTCATTGCTACCCACCTGAATAAACATACAAACACAGGCCCTCATTGTAGACCAAAATTGAAAGAAATGAAACCTACAAACACAAAAGCATCTACTGGATATCTCATACTCAGGACGACAATCACAAACCAACCTCTCAGTATACATTTCAACCACAGTGGCATCCTCAACTGTCCTTTCAATGGAAGCAAGAAATGGTTCAGGTGCTGTAATGTGATTGGCCAATCCGATTTGAGGCTTGAGGAATCATGCAGACCAGAGTGTTGTTCTGAAGAATTTAGTCACATGAGCTAACAATTCAGAGCAGGATCGTGTGAATCAACAAGCAATAGTGGTGCCCAACAGAAATTCTGGGTACATTTCAACAATGGTACAAGTCAATTAAGGTACCACAGGACAACTTACATGATCTGCAGACAAGGAAGTTTGTCAAGTGATTGTGAGATCATTTGAGTGAAGGCATTCTTGTCAACCAACCTAGAGGTTATAGCAATTCCAGTAAACAAGAAATCAATTTTTGTAAGGTAATTCACAAGATTGACAGAGTTATAAATTCTCTCCACACATGTACAGATAACCCAACTTACAAGTCAATGAGGCTGAACAGGTGGAACACTGTCGGGCCTGCCACCTTGATCTGAAGCTTTCTGTTGCAGCACAACATTTGAGTAGGCTGAGCTCTAAAGAACCATACTCTGGGCAAGCCATATGCCTGCTCAGGTATCAACTAATGAGAAAAATTCCCCTTCCAACTTCAGAAGCTGCCCAACACATTCAGAAACACATATGCACCATGTGGGTTGGTGCATGTGCAATCTCTCCACTTTTGCAAACAATTGCAGCAGCATCATGAGGTTGATGTGGCCACAATGTTGATCCCTTGCCTGAAAAGCTCAGCCATGACTGCAGCCACAGATGGTGGTTTCAACCCAAGTGGCAGAGGAGTGCATGGATTTGCAAGAGCTTCACTGATGACAGCATCAAGAATTTCTTGTGGAGGCAGGAAGTCAGAAGGCTTACTGCAGGCTGCAGCTCCTGCAGCAGCACTGATATCAGAATCAATAGCTGTTGTCTGGTACAATGCTACAGGCAAGGACTCGTCCATCAACGATCTCTCACTTGATGTAATGCCTGGTGCAACCAATGGTGATGCACAAAATGAAGGTGCATATGGTGCTCCAAAGAAAGGGTAAGGGAATGCAGGGAAAATTGATGGATGTGTCCAAGAATCAATGCATGCAGGAGCTGTTTGCTGCCAGTATGTACTGCTGTCAGGCTCCTGTGAGAATGGGAGTGTGTTCACAGGTGGTTGGTGCCACATATGGGATGGAGAATGATCCACAGTTGGGTGCCCCCAAACAACCAAGTGAGCTCCCATGTGATGCCCATGTGCTGGGAGACGAGGTTGAATGGTAGGGAGTCCAGCAGATGCATAAGGATGAGCAGCAGGGAAGCTGGAGCTGGTTTGTATAGGAGCCAACCATGCATTACCTTCCCGTTGACTTCTAACCCATGTAAGAGGCCTGCGATGGCGCCAAGAAGCTGCTTCCACATCCCGTGCAATCATGTGGCGTCTGTGAGATCTATACTTCTGTAAATGGCTTGCAATGTTATGCCGGGTCAAGCATTGCACACCCATGAGCTCCAGAATCCGTGATGGAATGGCCTTCTCCACTCCCAGCTGCTCAACTGCTTGCACAAAGCGTCGGTGCAGCTCTTGTGTCCAATCCACCTTTGTTTTACGCCGCCCTGAGGAGGCTGCACCCTTGCTTCCCTTATTCCTACATTGACTGGAGCTTGTCTGTTCTACTGGCCCAATTGATTCCCTGTCACTGCTCTCATCTGCAGCTGTTGCAGCTGCAGCCAACAACAAAGCTTCCTCCTCTCCTATCTCGATGGACTCATCAGGCCCATTGGTCTCTTGGCCATCTACAGAATCCAGTGACTCAAAATCCAAACACAAGCTGCTGCTAGTGGCTGGAAGATCCAGCACTGTCGTGCAAGCGGCATCCATGTCGACATCTAGCTGCTCCCTTGCATCCTCATTGAATCCGCCAACACCTCCACCATTTCCAAAGTGAAAACCCTCTAGACTGTTGTCGCACTCCAGCTTCGTGCCTGATTGCTCCAAGAACTGGAAGTTGAAATCCTCTTCCTCCTTCAAGCTCGAGGAATCGATGCATTGCGTCAAATTCATGGAAATCAAAGAGTCAAGAATCTCCACTTTCTTCTCATCCACGTCCTCCTCCTCAACCTTCACGTGCGTCATTCCCGCCCATGTTGGCATTTCCTTCTGTAATAAACTTGAAGCTTCTTGTTGAAAAGCCTTAAGATCTTCTTCTTCCCCGGATGAAGCTTGCAAGCTTTGAATCAGCTGCTGCTGCCGCATGACATCGTCATCATGTGTCCATCATACAAGATCATGCAAATCCTCCATGTTCAATCTGCACAAAGGACTTCCAGTCCGGCATCGTACTGTAAGCAAACTTCAAACGCCGTGAAAACTGGAGTGAATCTGCGCAAGAGAAACACTGCACAATTCTTTGTCTCTGAACAACAAAACACAATCGAAATCCACAAACACCATCACCTCGTAATAAGCACATTACAGACGAGAAAACCACGGATTCCACAAACATAAGCACTATTATCATGTATCTGTTGAGGCTCTTGAAAGTCGAGCGAAATCAGAAACTCTTCTCAACTTCTAGAAACCCGAAATTGAGATAGTTCATGATATTATGTGTTCCAATACAGATTCACTACAAGGGACAATCAAATCTGAGAAATTAAATTCTGTCACAAACACACACACACACACACACACACACACACACAAATCATTGCTATGGAAAGGAAATCAAAGACACGCAGATTGCAGCAGAGCACGACAATACCGCGGGAAGCTACGACAAGCCGAACAACAGTGATCAAAACTGATTTGCTCTGTGACCGCCTTACCTTGAACAAAAGTTTTCTCGAAACTCCCTGTCGCAAGTGAGAATATATATCTATGGCATTAAAAAAAAATAGAATCAGTATCTGAAACAAGTTTGAATCCGCAATCACGACCACGCTCACGACCTCAATCACGAAACATTCATTTGCCTGTGGACGCCAAGAAGAACGCGGTACCGGAATAGGAAACGACGCAATTCGACTGAAATGCCTGTTTAAAATTTTGGGGAAAAAAAAGGAAAAATAAAAACCAGGATCCTCTGAAGGTCTAATGTAACAGCGACTCCAGATTCTTTGCCTTCCTCCCTCGTGGATTTCTCCAGCGACGGCGTCAGCAACAGCAGGATCCGCCGTCGGAGGAGCTCCTGCGAAACCATATCCTTTGCAGACAGAGAGACAGAGAGAGATGCAGCAGGAAGGGAGAGATCGAACGTTTGATCGATCGAAAAAGCCCAGATATCATCCACGAAAATTTCCCAATCCAACGTTCATCCGAAGGTTCTTTTTTCCCTCATTGGTTCCCCCGATAACGCGCACAATCCATTCCCCGCCAATCATTCGTCGATACCAAACACGTCATTTTCATCCATGTCTTTCATCTATCACGAATCCCAAGAACTCATCCAACTGCGGCTCTTTAGTCAATCCAAGTCTCCCCATCTTTCATCCATACATGGTGTGGAAAAGGAAAGGAAAGCACCAGATTTGCCCTTATTAAAAGAGCGTTACACTACTTTTACAAATTAAAAAATTAAAAACAATTCATCCATTTGTGAAGCAACTCCGGTATTTGCTGATTAAATTAATTTAAAATTTTTTGTTTAATTTTACTTCCCTCCAATTTGGGGTGGGGAGGGGTCCAGTTTTGGTGGAAATTATTATCCCTGCGCTAGTGGCCCCCCCCACCCTTCCCTCTTTTTAGCTATTATTTAAAAAAAAGCCTATCCAATTGGGGTTTATATGGTCCTGATTTTAAGAGCCTCCTGTTAGACCTATTCTCTAGATCAGTGATAGGCTCCATTCCCTCCTGATATTTTCGCCAATCCAACCAATCACATTGCAGTAAATCCCGAATTTGGGGGACGAGCAATGGTGGGGGCGCCTGCAAAGTTGATTTTGGGTTAGAAACTTCCCTCAAATTCCCTTAAAAATTGGCATTTATTACGTTTAAACTTTACAGCAGAATTCAATTGGTATCATATTAGGGTTTTTTTCCTTTAATTTTGTGATAATCAAAAACTTGGGCTTTGCTTTGCTTCACATTACCAGTGATAATCAATTAACAAAAGCTTTAATGTTAATATATTTAAAACTTATTTAAATGAATTATTTATAAAATATCTAATTATCAGACATTCATAATCTATGATCATATCTAGGTTGTTGATTAAATTATTTTTATTATGAGAGTTTATTTTTATTTTTTAAAACATTAACTTTTCTAGCATTCATGATGTTTTTTTTTTGGCATCTCTCATTGTTTTTATTTTTAATTTTTAAAAAATATTTTTTAATGTCATCAAACATCCTTCCTTCCATGCTTCCCAATGACCCCTAGTTTGAAAATTATATAAAATATAAATTATTTTCAACCCTAGTGTTGTTTAGGTGTGTTTTTGCTAGTGATCAAGTTTAGGTTATTTTCAAATTAAACTTTTGCATTGATCTGAATTTCCATTTGAGTTGTTTAGATTTGTGAATGTTTACTAGGTCGACATTTTCATTTTGGGATGTTCTTTCAAAACCTTAGCCTAGCAAGAATCATAACGATTTCAAAATTCAAAAAGCTTTGGAAATGTTAGATGGTTCAAGTCTTCACTAATCTTATGAAACGACCAAAATTAAAAGGGGAAATATATTTTATTGATTTGAAACATAATAAGAATTAAAAAGGGAGAAAAATATTGACCTATTCCAAGGAGAGGGTGGTTAAAAAAGGCAAATTAAAATGTCCACCATCAAATCATGTGTGGAGGTGATATTAAAAATTTGTTAAATGCCACTTCCCACTAAATATTAATGAATTTGATGTTTAGAATGATTGTATTAAGTTTAATTAATTTAATAAACATAACACTAATAAAAATAATGGAGACCTGGCAATAAAATATTATAATGAATATTTCATTTTCAATGTTGATTTGAATATGCTTCAGATTTTAATTAAAAAGTTTCCATTAAAATATTTTAAAATTAATGGTTTTATGTTATTATATTCTATTTATTTAGTAAACATGATTAATGTAAATTTATTATATTAATTTTTATGAAACCCGTTATTAAATTGAAAATACCAATACTGATTAGAAATAATAATTTATTTTTAAATAGCATTATAATGGAATTCCATATTGGTTTGTCTGTAATTATGATGTTCAATACAAACCAAAAGCTATTATCATGTCAAATTTAGTGTTACCACTTGTTGGCATTATGAACATTGTGAAAATTAATCAATATCAAATTCATTAAAATATATATGGATATAGATTGTGGTTTAATGATTTAAAATACACCAAGGCATCTTCCTTTCATATGAAACAAAATAATGAAATTTAAAACATCTAAGATAATTTGCAAACATGATGTGTGGATCAAAAAAATTTAATATAATTTAAGATTCATGTTCCAAATCATAAATAATTTAGTATGTGATAGCTCATTAAGCTTTAAAGAATAGTTGTTGAATGAAAAGGCAAAACACAAATGCACTTGAATATGAATCATGCACTCTTAAATAACAACATGCATAAATGAATTTCAAGATTTTTAGAACCTAGTGTGATACATAACAATAATAAGTTGAAAAACATGTGATTATTGTTAACATATAATTGATTTAACCAAAATATTAAATCTTTGAATAGTGTAGAATTTGAAATCAAGAGATAAACTTTGAAAATGTTTGAACTAAACAAAAAAATGGGAAATTATTATAATTAAAAAATTAAAAATTATTGTGATCAACTTTTATGGTCTTTACATTTTTGCCCATCTTAATTTGCACCCAATTTGCAAGGATTGGTGTATTGCCGACAAATTAGATCACTTCATTTTCTTCTTCCTTTTTATTTCCGCCTTCTTTGATTTCCTTTTTCCTTCTTGTAAAGCTTTTATGGCAACAAGTCATTCATGCCCACTGTATTTAATTCAATTAATAATGCACATTGAAAGAAAGTTGTAACCCTTATAACATATTCATAACATGTAGAAAACACACGTGATTTAATATATTCATAATATTCAAAAATAATAATTTTTTTTATTAATATAATACAAAAGCATCATCAACACATGTTTGTAAAATAATTAATAAATTAAGATATTCTATTTCAAGAATAAAATATTCTCAACTATTCCAAAAGATTATGTATTTTTCTTTTCAAAATTTTGTAATTTGAAAATTAAATTTTTTTATAAATGATATAATTAGTTTGAAGGATGTGAAGGTACTATATTAACAAATAAAATATAAATATAAATATGATATCCATTCAAAATAAATTGTGCAATAAACAAATGGATTGTTTTTTTCTAGTATATCATATTTGTATATGGGGATAAGGATCATCAAATGAGTTTTAAAAGACATGAAAATCATTTGATCTCATTAAATCATGCTTGTTTCATAATAACATTTTCATTTTTTTATCCTATTTGACAATGTCAATAATAATTTTAAGGGGTTTCATAAGTTGTAAGGATAATGTGTAAAGATGATATTATTCACAAATAACTTCTTCAACCATAATTCGATCTTTTTTTTGTTGTTATTGCATTTTTAATCTTTTACTTCATCTTGTTTAAATAATTTGACAAATATGTAAGTTGTAAGCGTTTAAGTATTTTTCCTTCCTTTTGAAAGATGAATGTGTTTGTCACTTAAAACATATTTGTACATGTGTAAATGGGTTGATGTCATATGGCTTGTCCTATATAGTAATGATGTGATGCACAAAACTTAATCAAATGATCGAAAAACAAATTAATCAAAATGAAAAATACATAGGAAAAACATAAAATAATACATCTTTCATTTTTTGGTTCACTAATTTTTCAATTGTTTCTTTTCACATAATGCACACCATAATGAAGTGAACATCACTTGCTATATAACACTTTAAGTGAATGCAAATCACAATGGACGAAAAAATATGTGCATGCCCAAACATAAAAAACTCACGATAAAAAATGCATCATAATAAAATCACAATCTATATGATAAAAACATATTTTTAATATTTTTAATTCTATATTCAACTTTCATTCTTGTTCTGTGTTCAAAACACATTTTCATAGAATCATTACCAAATTCATAATGTGTTTTCACATTTGCTCCTTTTTGCCCTTTGTGCATATAACTCCCACATAATATTTACATAATTGCAAGAAATCACATCAATGTATACAATTTATGATCTATGGAAAAAAAAGAAGTAAAAAAGAGAGTGAGCATCATGCGTAGCATCAAAACAATTCCATCATGATTTTTGAATTTCACTTTTTGCATTGACATTTGCTTCTTTATTAATAATTTTTTGAACAATCTCCACATATTCACATGAAGCCTACTTAAACAATACATGTTCATGGCATATTGAAATAACTTTGACATAAATGAATTTTGATCATAAGATAATAATGATATGATACAATGTTTAACATGCAATAAATACATTTTACATGTATTTATATTTACCCTTTTTTTTGGGATAAAGGGTATCAGTTATTTTGGTTATATGCCTTATCCGGTGCCATTTTGGGGGCTTCTTTCGTAAGAAATGTTACCTATGGTTTGTTTTTTAAAATGAACCATATTCACAATCAAGGGCATTACAATTGACTTGCACAATACTGGACCTCGAAGGCCATCAAAGATCATGAAAAATTGTACGACCTTTCATAGATGCCGGACTCCTTGGGGTCCATATAGATAAGAGTTTGGCTTTGAGCGAATCCTTTTGAAGGTTGGCCCAAGGTCAGCCCAAGATCTATTCCACATCAAAACAAAACTTGGAAATCATGAAAAGTCATGAAAACTTTAAACCAGGAATCCCGTAACCAAAGGCAAAAACAAAAATTTAATTCCGGGAAAGTTGGCGGAGGGCATAGTGGGGCCGTGTGTATGTCAAGGTTTGGAATATTTCCCCAATCCCACCTTGCCGATATTTGGGGTCAATTGTTTTATAGAAGTTTTTGGCAAGTTGTGAAAATGTAGAAAAGTAGTGAGGGGAAGTCAAAATTTAGGGTTTTCTTACTCCATGAAAATTTTGGGTTTTATTGCTACAATTTTGTACTAGACCTAATTTGGATCACACCAACATAATTTTCATTGTAATTGATTTTTCCTTCCAAAACCTGGTTTTTTGGAATTTATTTGAATTTTCAGCAGCAGCAGAAATCACTTAAAAATCAATATCTCCCATATTTTGAATCTAAATCTTACCAAATGTATTCCATTAAATCCTGTTCATCAAGATCTTTCCAACAACACCAAAGGCACATTCCAATTCCTCCAAAATTTTCAGCTACAATTTAATTTAGTTTTCAGTGAAGAAATCATTCAATATTCAAGAACTTCTACACCGCAAGTCCAAACACCATGAAACCAAGCTGATGCACCCCTCCTCGTCAAGAGCTTTCCAAAGAGACCAAGAACTTGATCTGAAACATCCCGGTTTGGTGGATCTCATAAGTACAAAACAAAACAAACTACCTTCCTTCATAAATAGATATGCAATCCTTTTTTTTAAACTTTTTTTTATTAGTATTTTCTATTCCACTTTTAAAATGTCAATAAATGAGGGGTCATCATACATACATGAAACCCATTTTTACCAAGCATGATTAGTGAAAAAACACATTTTTATCAATGGGGATGGTTCTTCCCATCCATTTTATTTTCCAACAAATATTAGGTACATTAATTTTAAATGCATGTACAATGCCATTTGAATTGAAAATTTGTATGGTAATTGACAACATTATACATATCTAATTACCCTTTTGCTTGACAAATGAGAATTTTTTAATGGTGTGACTTTGCATACTATAAAATGATGATAAAGTTAACCCATTGTTCCATAAATTTTCCTATTATCATTTATGCATCTTTTCTTTCAAAACCACTTATCTACAAGTCAAAAACTATCAACAATATTGACATTTAGTTTTATTTACCTTGACTTTTGAACTAGATGTATACATTTAGTTTGCACTCTCATATTGATTGAAATGGCTTAAATAATTTAATAACTTCACAAAAACATTTGTGCATGACTAATTGAAACAAATACTTTAATACCTTTTAGCACTTGAGTGTTGAATAATTATTTTATTTCTCAAAATCCACTTTGGCAATAAATAATAATAATTTATGAAATTTGGCAATAATTATAAATAGTTTCCTTGGCAAGTTTTCTTGACTTTGAACTTTTAACATAATAACATTAGTGATATTTTTTTTTTTCAAATTTCAGCAATTATATCATTGGTTAGCATCTAAGAAAAATTTAGCATAAAATGGCGACATGTTTTTAGAACCTATCCAAACAAGTCAAAAAAAACTAGTTGAGAAAATTGCTACCAAACTAAAAGCAAAATACAAATGTGATAAACAATTTCCAATATTTCTTGAAATTTGCAATCTCTTTTTGAAAAACATGAATGTTGTGACAAATATTTTTATTTTTATTTTTCTCATTTTCACAAAATGTTGCACCAAAAAAATGTTGAATGAAATTTTTACAACATTTTTTTAAAAAAATTTGGTAAAAATTAAGTTATGATTAAGTTAAGCTTAAGTTAGATTAGTGTAATTAAATATATTTTACCTCAGAACCAAATCAAATGTGAATGAAATTTGTGTGAGATATAATCTCAAGTTGGATGTTCTCAAATCATGTTTAAAGGTGATGTGTCGTTTAGCATGATTTTATGTAATTTGACTTATTTGTGTGCATAGTGATAATTATAAGTGCCAATATACATATAACAAAATAATAATACATATAACAAAAAGCTTTTAACCATCATTGTTAATATTATTTCATTTGAAGTGATCCCTTCATTGCTCCATGTTTTGAGAGGTCCCTATTGGACCTCCTTTTCTCTTTGACAAAAATAGACAATTGTTGTTGTCAATTAATTTGGTCTCCAAATGAGCAAAACAAGTTAAGACAAGAGGAGATTTAAGAAAAGGGCCCCCATGTTTGTGTGACTCTATGGGGCTTCTAATTGTTGGGCAAGGTAAGGTGCCTTATGTGGTATAGAGTCCAACACCCAAACACAATCTTATGTGGGAAAAAAATAAAGTTGATTTGGGATTTTTGTTGAAGCTCAGGTTTGATGACAACATCTGAGCATGAACAACAATAGCTGGTCATTCTTTGGCTTTTTCTTTGTTATTCTTTTCTCCTTTGTCCCCTTGAGAAAGTTGAAGAGACAAGAATCCCAATTTTCCTTTTGACCCTGAGATATTATTAATAATCCCCCCTTTCAATGGGCTTTGCTTATTTTGCTGATGATGCAACACATGTGATGCTTGTTGTTGAGAAGAAAGTGCACAAGGTTTGTACTTTACAAGGAAAGGGATAATGTTGAGAGAGAGAGAGATAGGGTCAAATACTCACTTATTGCTAACATTGCTTTAATATAGTAAACCAAGTAGTGTTTGCAAATACTTGGGTACACATGGCCTTTGCATGCATATGAAGCTTTTTTAACACATGCAACTTAAGACAAATCAAGTTGCAACACATCCAAACACCCAACACAAAAGAATCAAAGGTTTAGGGTTTATGCCAAGCACCCAACACATTAGAATGAAGGTTTATGGTTTATAAATACAATATTTTGCAATTTAAGAAGAAGAAGAAGAAGAAGCATTTGTGTAAGTCCTCAACAACAATGGCATTGATTAATAATGAAATGTGGCATTTGGGTTGGCCATTCTCTCTCTTCCCTTATTGTATGCTATGTTGTCTTATTTTCTTATTTTCTTCTATTGTGCATCTCAGATGGCTAATCCTCTTGAGGACTAGACTGCTTATTCTTGGTCTTCTGCTTTTCATCACCACTTGTTATCCTTAACCAAAACTGAGAGAGGCTCTAGGGCCCCTCTTGAGCAATTTGTAGAGAGACTAGAGACCTACAAAACTTCTAGATTAAAAATGCAGGTGCAATTGGAATCTCCTCCCCCCAAGCATCTACAGACCTATTGTTTCACACCTTGGGTGAACCAGGCACCTACACTGGTACCATGGTAAGAACCCTGAATTTTCTAGATTGCTTCTAACCATGGTACACATCCCCTCCAAAGATCCAAACACGGGTCTCTGAGTCCAAATTTAAAGGTTTCGTGGGTTAAATATGGCTGCCCTGTTGCTTTCTAACCATGGTTAAATGTTCCTTCTTCAGTTTAGATCAGGGTCTCTCAGTCCAAATTTAATGTTTCCTGGGTTTAATATTGTTTTGAATATGGCTTTGAACCTCTAAATACTCATACCTCACAAGGCCTACGAGAGCGAGGGTGCTTAGGTCTACTCCTAAAGAGTTTGAAAGAGTGAGTGGGAGTGTCTACTCCTAAAAGAGTGGGAATCATCCAGCCCCTTTTAAGTAGGCACAAGATCCCTAAAGAGTGTGAGAGGTCTTACAAATTTAACTATGTGTAAGATCCCTCCCAAAATCTTTAGGAGTAGGTATAATATCCCTCCTCTTTTCTAGGAGGGATATTTAGTGGATAAAAGGTTCCCTCCAAATATACTTAAGAAATTTCTCCAAGTGCTTTATGACACAAAAATAGACATGTGTTAGGAGGATATGGAATCAAGATTTCTTCTTTCATTGGGCACAAGATAAAGAGGTTTGTTGAACATTGGCATGCAACTTGTTACATGGGAGTACCAAGCAAATGGGGCCCCTTGGACTTGACCTCTAGACCCTTTATCAAAGCCACTAGACTTATGTTTGTTGCAAGCACACCCAGTCCAAAGGTTTCCCAAACCCCGGTAGTCCCTCCATCACACTAACAACAACAAATGAAGTGGGCCAATTTGTGTTCACAACCACAATTTTGTCTTAGGACTTCCAAGAGGGTAGAATGTGCCAACATAATGTTTGGCACGAGAGTGTTGTGCCCACATGAGACACAAAATATAGGTAAATATGAAGACCTAAATGTATGAAGATCCTTCTTTTGGTGATTGCTAAAGATTGGGACCAATGGATCAAGGCAATTGCACAATGTGGATACGACATTATCCAATTCACATATATAGATATACATTGTACATATCTTTGGGTAGACCTTAAAACACAACCAATATGCTCTCAAGAGAACAATGACAAAGTTTTTAGAATATGTGATCTATTATAGCCTTGCATTGCTTGACTATAATCTTGGAAATCTTAGGCATTGAATTAGATCACAAAAAACAAAGAAGCTCACCCAAAGGCTAAGAATTTGGTTCACCCCATTAACTCGACTCAAAGTAGAAAGTCAAAAAGCCTACTATCCACAACCAAAGGCAAAGCTTGCACATGTTGTACTTTGAGTAAAATGATTCTTACATCTATATCCAACAATGTTGAATATACCCATTAGCAAATTGACCAATAACAAGGCGCTCACTCAAA
>Ga0209611_10009096_pt1 | contig 15180 bp, 16 predicted proteins | sample S1TSphgellanicum_3_FD_187693 | JGI IMG/M metagenome (GOLD analysis project Ga0209611, IMG submission 187693) | Host-associated microbial communities from peat moss isolated from Minnesota, USA - S1T2_Fc - Sphagnum magellanicum MG (SPAdes) (version 2) | ecosystem: Host-associated > Plants > Peat... | reverse complement strand
TTGAAATCAATGAGGCCGTACTGCGCCTTGCGCTCGAAGTCATCAACGGCTTCCGGCGCCTGGTTGAGGTAGGAGGTCACGCGCGACGAGATGAAGCGCGCGGCCAGATCGCGATAATTTTCCGAGCTGCGCAGGATGGTGCGCTTCGAGCCGTTGAAGCCCAGCCAGAGCAGCGCGCCGAGCGCCAGCACCAGCCCAAGCAGGCTCAGCGCGAAAACCTGCCGCAGCGTGGGACGCCATTTCGGGGTCATGGGATTGGTATAGGCTAAGATTCCCGCCGCGTGCCATTTATTCCGGTCGCGCGCGAAAGTGCCCGGCCACGCGAACTTCTTGCGCCACCGCCCGGCTTTTGCGTAATATCGCCCCTCGCAGTTGAAGGGGAATTAGCTCAGTTGGTAGAGCGTCTCGTTCGCAATGAGAAGGTCAGGGGTTCGAATCCCCTATTCTCCACTTCTTCCCGGCTGCCGGCCGAGCCGCCGGGCCGTGGCCGGATTTTCGCTCTAGTCGGATGCCTCCATGGACAATAAAGCTGTTGAGCGGAATTCGAAAAAAGAGTGGCTTCCACCTTGGACACGGCTGGAGCACGACGCGCGTTATGCGTTTGCGGCAACCTTGGCCGCTGGCAAGAGGGTGGTGGATTGTGCCTGTGGCAGCGGAATCGGATCCGCGCAGTTCGCTTCTTCCGGAGCAATCGAGGTGCGTGCGATCGACTCCTCCGAAGAGGCCGTGATCGAGGCAAAAACTTGGGCGGGCTCGAGGCCCAATCTTGTTGTTTCCAAGGGAAATGCCACCAATCTCGAGCTGCCTGCGAACTTCGCGGACGTCTTCATTTCGCTTGAGACGATTGAGCACCTTGCGGACGATGCTGCCTTTGTGGATGAAGCTTATCGTGTGCTTAAACCGGGCGGTATTTTTGTTTGTTCGACGCCCAATCGCGACATGACCAATCCCGGCTCCGCCATCACCGATCGGCCCTGGAACCCGTTTCACGTTCGCGAATACAATGCACTGGAGTTCCGCGCCTGCTTGGAAAGAAGGTTTGTGATTGAAGGGGTCTACGGCCAAAACCCGGCCAAGCGGTGGCGCGTCGCCTTGGGCAAGCACCTGGCCATGCTCCTGGGCACCGGGATTGTCGTGAAGATGAACAAAGCGCTCAAGAGTCGCTGGTTCATTTTTCCTTCTCCGCCGCATCATGCGGTCCGGCTGGCGGATGAGCGGTACGAGTACGAGTTCTATGTTTTGATCGGGCGAGTGCCGGAAAATAAATCCTAGGGCGCTTGGGCTCGTTTCCGCTGAGACCTTCATAAATGCGGGACGCCTGCTTCCGCTTGGTTCGCCTTATCTTCGGCTTTCCTGGTTGGCGGCCGATGCGCGTTCAAGACGTTGATGGAGATATTATCGATGAAGGTGCAGGGGAAACCTTCATCGTTTCCGTCGCCAAGAGCCAGAAATTTGATTTCGTGCTTTCCAGCCGGCAATTTAATGGAATCCGTTGTCACCTCGACGAAGTGATCCGTGGCCAATGGTCCGCCGGTAAAGAGGACGTGTCCATCGATTGAGACGGCGAGTTCGTTGGGTGAGTAGTTCTGCCGTGCCTCGTAGCTGAAAGTGATGCTGAAGGTACCGGCAGGCAGTTGCACCATTTGACTAAGGGCGCTGTCTTTGAATTGGAGAAAGGCTGCCTGTCCCAAGGTGCTTCTCCTTCCGTCGTTGTCGCCATTGGCCGCGTTCGCGACGTAGAAACCGCAACCGTTGGCCGCGACTCCTGCATCCTTGATGAAAGTCCAAGGCGTACGGTTCGGCTCATCGGGAGGCATTTGCACATTGTTCGGATTGCGGATTGGGCCCCCAAAATAGCGATAGGAAAAAAATCCAGTTCCAACATCCTGCAGATCAAAACCGTCGTCTTCGGGATATATTTTCTTGTCAGCTCCCGATGCCGAGCCGACTCGATGCCGCAGATCGTTCAGTTGCGATTCATAGTTAGCGATCGTCTGCACAAGCTTCTCGTTGAGCTGGCCGATCTGCTCGTCTTTGAACTGGAGTTGTTCCTTGAGGGCTTGGATGTCCGCGTTGTTGTCCCCTTTGAGCGAATTGATAATCGTCTCGTCCGCGTCATGGAGCTTTTGATAAGCGACTTTGTCCGCGTCGAGCTGCGCCTGGTTCTTGTTGAGCGCATCCTTGGCGCTATTCAGTTTCTCCTGAAGCTCCTTGATGCTGGCCTCACGCGCATCGATCAGCCCGCTCTCTTGGGCGGCGAGATTATCCTTGGCCTTAATGGTTTCCTGGATGGCGTCGATCTGCGCATCCTTGGCGGCGATGATGGCCGAATCACTGGTGCCACGCAAAAACCAGAATAAGGCGGCAACGCCTGCGGCACCGACGAATGCCAGTATTGTCTTCATCAGCATCTCAGGATGAGTTTGCTCGCGTGACAGTTTCAATCTATCGGGGCGCTCGTTGGGTACAAGATATTCTCATATGAGAAGGAATCGAAAGCCAAGACGCCCAACTTTCAAAAATCGCGCGAACTTTTGGACAGGATCGCCAACAGGCGCTGGTTGGAAGTTCTCGCATCTCGGAGGTTGCGGCGATGCAAATCAGACGGCAGCTTAGGGCATGCGCTTTTACAATCTGCCGGCTTCGGATGGGAAAACGGTTTGCGTTAATTTCGATCATGTGGCGGCCGTGCATGTCCTGGCGCAGACGCTTGAATTGCATTTCGTCGGGAGCAGCGTGCCGACGCTGATTCCGAAGACGCCGGCCTCGCTCGTCCAAGTCGCGAAGGGCATGGATTTGTCGGAGAGCTCGAAGGACCTGCTCAATACGCTTTGACGTACGGACCTAGGGCCGGGTCATCTCCTCCGGCTTCACGGTGGCGTCGAATTCTTCGCCGGTGAGGTAGCCGAGCTTGATGGCGGTTTCGCGGAGGGTGCCGCCGCTTTTGTGGGCGGTCTTGGCGATCTCGGCGGCCTTGTCGTAGCCGATCTTTTGGTTGAGCGCGGTGACGAGCATGAGGGAGTCGTTGAGGAAATGCTTGATCCGGTCGAGGTTCGGCTCGATGCCGACGACGCAGTGCTCGACCATGGAGCGGCACGAGTCGCTGAGGATGTGGATCGATTTCAGGTAGTTGAAAATGATCAGCGGCTTGAAGACGTTGAGCTCGAAATTGCCCTGCGAGCCGGCGAAGCCGATGGCCGCGTCGTGGCCCATGACCTGGATGCAGACCATGGTCATCGCCTCGCACTGCGTGGGGTTCACCTTGCCCGGCATGATCGACGAGCCCGGCTCGTTTTCCGGGAGCGAGATTTCGCCGATGCCGCAGCGCGGACCGCTCGCGAGCCAGCGCAGGTCGTTGGCGATCTTCATCAGCGAGGCGGCGAGCGTCTTGAGCGCGCCGCTGGCCATGACGAGCGCGTCGTGCGCGGAGAGCGCGGCGAATTTGTTCGGCGCGGTGACGAACGGATAGTTCGTCAGCTCGGCGATCTTCTTCGCCACGCGGTCGGCGAATTCGGGATGCGTGTTGAGGCCGGTGCCGACGGCGCTGCCGCCAAGGGCCAGCTCGCCGATGTCGGGCAGGACCATCTCGATGCGCTTCAGGTCGGCGTCGAGCATGGAGACATAGCCGGAAAATTCCTGGCCGAGGGTGAGGGGAGTCGCGTCCATCAAATGGGTGCGGCCGATCTTCACGATGGGCGCGAACTCCTTCGCCTTGGCGTCGAGCGCGTCGCGCAGTTGCTTCACGGCGGGCAGAAGCGTGAGCTTCGTCTCGAGCGCGGCGGCCATCGACATGGCGCCGGGGAAGGTGTCGTTGGAGGACTGCGACATGTTCACGTGGTCGTTCGGGTGCACCGGCTTCTTGGAGCCGAGTTCGCCGCCGGCCAGCTCGATGGCGCGGTTGGAGATGACCTCGTTGATGTTCATGTTGCTCTGCGTGCCGCTGCCGGTTTGCCAGACGCGCAATGGAAAGTGGTCGTCGAGTTTGCCGGCGGCGACTTCATCGGCGGCCTGCACGATCAGCTCGCAGATCTCCGGCTTGAGCTTGCCGAGGTCCTTGTTCACCAGCGCGCAGGCCTTCTTCAGCACGGCGAAGCAGTGGATGACTTCGAGCGGAATCCGGTCGTGGCCGATGTCGAAATGGATCAGCGAGCGCGCCGTCTGCGCGCCGTAGTAGCGGTCGTTCGGCACGGGAATTTTGCCCATGCTGTCGGATTCAAGACGGTGACCGGCGGGAGCTTCTTTGTATTCGGGAACGTGGGACATGGTTTGCAATTAGAATCCGGAGAGCGGTTGTTGTCCAGCGGGCACTGGCACAAACGGCGGTGATCCACCAGGATCTGGACCGTCCCACGCCATCATGACCTCGATCCCCACCTGACGCTTGTCCGGCGACAGGTCAACGAAACCTCCATTGTGCGCCTTCAAGTGGTAGCGAATACTGCCGTCAGAAAAGGTCTCGGCCCGGCCCTCCTGCACCCCTGGAGATCGCTGCAACCAGCTCTCAATCACGTCGGGTCTGGCTTTGATGACCGCGCGCCAGGTTTGGGTCATCCACGATGCCCGGTGACGCGTCCAAATACCCACGCCAAAGGTGGGCAAAGGCGCGAGCCGTCCCATGCTTTCCATCACTGCAATTCTGCTGTTGTTTATCCCAAAATAATCGTCGATGTCGTCTGTCGGCAGGAAGAAGCATAGCAACAGAACCAAAATGAAAATTTTGCCCCAATGCCTTGGTAGAAAGTTAGTTTTGGGCGAAGTCATTTTGATGATTTGTGCGGAAAAGGAGAATTAGGCTCCGGCGTAAAATAACCGAATCAGCCGAACTGGGCGAATGGGGACAGAGCCGCAATAGGCGGCATGGCCGGAGTTCCCGTGAGAATCATGTTCATCGGCTTATTATCGCACAAATGGCCAACCGTGTGGTAGCGTTAGAGAGCTTGGATATCCTTTCTGCCCTAATATCTTAGGCGATCCTGTCGAATTAAGCTCTGCCCGGGCCGCTCTTCATCATTTGCCGGATTTTCCGATTTACTTGGGGAACCTTTCCGCTTATCAGCCTTTCGCCTTATGACTGCCCGCGCGCCCGTCACGATTGAACCACCCGAACCCGCCATTCTTCGTGAGGCGGCGGTGCGGGCGCTGGGCGAGGACCGCGGCCCGGCGGACATCACCACGCTGGCGTGTGTGAAATTCGAGACGCAGGCGCGGGCGCGCATTTTCGCGAAGGAAGCGTGCACCCTGGCCGGCTTGCCGGTGGCCGAGCTGGTTTTGCGCGAACAGGATCCGTCGCTCGTCCTCACCGCGAAGGCGCAGGACGGCATGGCGCTCAATGTGGGCGACACGGTGCTGGAAATCAGTGGCGCGGCCTCGTCGATCCTGACCGCCGAGCGTTGCGCGCTCAATTTCCTGCAGCAGCTTTCCGGCGTGGCGACGCAGACGCGGCGCTTCGTCGATGCCGTCGCGGGGACGAAGTGCAAAATCCTCGACACGCGCAAGACCTTCCCCGGCCTGCGGGCGCTGCAAAAGTATGCCGTGCGCTGCGGCGGCGGCGTGAATCATCGCTTCGGGCTCTACGACCGCTTCCTGATCAAGGACAACCACCTCGCGCTCATGGAAAGCAGCGATCGCCTGACCCAGGCCGTCCGCGCCGCGCGGGCGCTCGACGCCGAGGCGATTCTCGAGGTGGAAGTGGATCGGCTGGACCAGATTCCCGCCATTCTCGAGCAGAACGTAGACATGATCCTGCTAGATAACATGTCGCTCGATGAGATGCGCGCGGCGGTGGCGCTCATCGCCGGGCGGGTGAAGACCGAGGCCTCCGGCAACATGACGCTGGCGCGCGTGCATGACGTCGCCGGCACCGGCGTGGATTTCATCTCGGTCGGCGCGCTCACGCATACGGTACGGTCCATTGATTTCAGCCTGGAAATTCTGCCGTCCGCCTGACGACGTCCGGCGGTCCGTCCCATCCCGTCGTGTTCCCGGAGGAGTTGGGACTCACTGATGCATGAAAAGTTCCGATAGTTTGGTCGGAAAGTTTATCTTTTCAGGCTGGCGGTTCATAAAAGGTCTAGGTAAGACTAAGAACTCACGTGATTACATTAGCCATTTCCAGTCTGAAAGGAGGCGTGGGAAAAACCACCTGCGCCATAAACCTGGCCTTCTCACTGGCCAAACGCGGCCTGAAAACATTGCTGGTGGACGCCGATCCGCAAGGGTCGGTCGGCCTCTCGCTTTCGCCCAGCGCGCAATCGTATTCCGGCCTCTATGAAATCCTGAGCGGCACCATGCCGTTCGATCAGGCGACGCTGAAGACGAAGATCGAGTCGCTCAACATCGTCATGGCCGGCAAGATCCCGACCGCGGAAATTTCCAAGTGGTGTTCGAGCCTGGAAAACGGCGAACGGGTCAAACCGCTCTTCAAGGCGGCGGAGGAGGCCGGTTTCCAGATCGTGGTGATCGACACGCCGTCGGGCCTGCACGGCCCCACCGAGGGCATCCTGCGCAGCTCCAGCCACGTGCTGGTGCCGCAGCAGTGCGAGCCGCTGGCGCTGCGCTCGCTCATGCTCACCGTCGATTTCCTCAACCAGCTCCAGACCGAGAACGAGGATGCGTGCTCGCTGGTGGGCGTGGTGCTGACCATGGCCGACGCCAATGTCGAGGACACCAAGAAGATCGTCGACGAAATCCGCCGCGTGCTGCCGCCCGAGCTGGTCTGCCAGGCCATGCTGCCGCGCGACTCGGCGATCATTCACGCCAGCATGAAGGGCATGCCGCTGGGCCTGCTCCGTGGTGGCGCGCCGCCGGCCATTTCGTTGGTCTTCGATCAGCTCGCCGCCGAGATTGAACACAAACTGGAGTTGGCCGTCCCCGAACAAAGCGATGAGTACGTCTCCCTCGTGGTTTGACCAGGACAAGCTTAACCGCCTGGTCAAAAAGGTAGGCCCGAAAAAACTTTCCGAGCCCGCCGCCGCCACGCCCGCGCCCTCGAGCAGCCAGCCGCTGCCGCCGGCGCCGACGGACAACGCGCTGCTTTCGCCGGCCAGGCCGTCCGAGAGCCAGCCTTTGCCGCCCAAGCCGGACAGCCAGCGCCTGCCGGAAACGGCGCCATCGTCCAGCCAGCCGCTTCCGCCCGTGCCGGGGGCCGAGTCCGAGCAGGCGATTGCCTCGACCGCCCGCATCTCGCTCGTCTCGAAGCCGTCGTCCGCGCTTTCCGAGCATCGCTCGCTGCCGGCCCTGCCGCGCCGCACCACGCCGCTGCCGGGACTCAAGTCACTTTTCCAGAGTCCCCCGCAGGAGGCCGGCGTGCCGCCCAGTGGGGAGATGCCGTCCGTCATCACGCAGCCGCTGCCGGAACCGACCCGCACTCCCGAGTCCGGGCCGGAAAAAGAGATGGCCGGTTTGGGGCCCGTTGACCCGGAAACCGGTTTCCCCAAGCTGATCGATCCGCTTGCCGCGGGCGACGACGACCTCTCCGGCATCTGGCAGAAGATGGCGCTGCTCAACGAGGAACTCGCCCAGACCATCCAGGAACGGGACCACGCCCTCGGCGACATCAACCAGATGCGCGAGCAGCTCCGCGTCTCCGACGAACTTCTGGCCAAGAACACAGGAGGCGCAGCATCCGAAGAACTCGCACGGGTCGCGCGCGAACGCGACGAGGCGCTGGCCGAGCTGAAGGTGCTCAAGGAAAAGTTCCCTCACCAGCGCGCGTCGCAGGAGATCAAGCTGCCCGAGGGTGTCACCAAGACGAAGGAAATCGTTTTTCTCACCCAGGAACGCGACCAGGCGCGCAAGCAGTACACCGACCTGCGCAAGCAGTTCGAGGGGCTGAAGCGCGACCAGACGCCCGGCGGGCCCCCACCGTTGCCGCGTGATGACGTCGCGAAGGTGCGCAAGGAACTCGAGCAGCAGCTCGACGGTTTTCGCCTTCAGCTCGAGGAAAAGAAAAAAGAAATCGCCGCGCTCAAGTCCGCTGCCCCGGCGTTGCCCGCGTCTTTCGGCGCGCCCATCGAGCCGGACGAAAAGCTCAAGGCCGAGATCGCCGAACTCAAGGCCCAGTTGGCCAAGGCCCGGGAAGACGCCTCCATCGCCCAGCGCGGCCTTGCCCTCAGCCAGAAGGCCTTGCAGGAAACGCGCGAGACCCTGCGCGACGCGACCGAAGGCACCTCGCTCAGCCGGCACAATTTCGAGAATCTGAAGAACGAGTGCGCGTCGCTCACGCAGCAGAACAGCGTCCTGCAGGCCCAGAACGAGCAGCTCTCCCGCGAACTCGCCGCCGCCAAGCAGCGCCAGTCGGGCCGCGTGGGGATATAATTTGCCTGCAAGGCACCGTCAAAGAGCTTTTGACGGAATTACGGATGGGGTTGGTTTTGCCTCGTAATCAACCACCCCATTCCGTTAATTCCGAAAATTCCGTCATTCCGTTAAATCCATTCCATTCCGCCTCCAAGCAATCGTTATTCAAAAATTCCGCAAAAAACTTTGACACTCTTTGCGCTGCGTGGCTTAATTCCCGGCTCCCGATGAAAACTTTTAGCGCCAAGGCCGAAGCTGTTGATCGCAAGTGGTACATCATCGACGCGGACAACCAGATTGTCGGTCGTGTTGCGGAAAAAGCCGCTGTACTGCTGCGTGGAAAACACAAGGCCATCTTCACCACCCATGTCGATACCGGCGATCACGTGATCGTGATCAATGCCGAGAAAGCCGTCTTTACCGGCAAGAAGGAAATCCAGAAGGAGTACATGAGCTACTCCGGCTTCATCGGCGGCCATCACACCGAGACGGCCAAGAGCCGCCGCGGCCGCCATCCCGAACTCATCATCGAGGGCGCGGTCAAGGGGATGATTCCGCACAATCGCCTCGGCCGTACCGTTCTCCGCAAACTTCACGTCTACAAGGGTGACAAGCACCCGCACGAGGCGCAGGCGCCTGTCGCCGCCAAGCTCAAATAAGGATTCCCCATGGTCACTCCCGCCAAAGATGTCATCGTCGCCACCGGCCGCCGCAAAACCGCGGTCGCCCGCATTCAGCTCGTGCCCGGCGTGGGCAAGCTGGAAGTCAACGGCCGCGATTTCGACGATTATTTCACCACCCCGGCCATGAAGACCCTCGCGCTGCAGCCGCTGCAGACCGCTGACTCGGTCAAGAAGTTCGACGTGAAGATCAAGGCCCACGGTGGCGGACTCGTCGGCCAGGCCGGCGCGCTTTCGCTCGCCCTTGCCCGCGCTCTCATCCAGGTTGACCCGGCCCTGCGCACCACGCTGAAAAAGCCGGGTTTGCTTCGCCGCGACCCGCGTGAAAAAGAGCGCAAGAAGCCCGGCCAGCCCGGCGCCCGCAAGCGCTTCCAGTTCAGCAAACGCTAATTCTCTCGGTCCGCTCACGGAACCGAAGGAAGAAAGGCCCCAGTTGCAATCCGTACGCACGGCAGTGGTTGGTGCTTCCGGCTATTCCGGGCAGGAATTGCTGCACTACCTCGCGCGGCATCCGGTCTTCAAGCTCGTCCTCGTCGCGGCCAAATCGACCGCCGGCCAGAAGCTCGCGCAGATCGTCCACGGTTTGCCGAAGGACCTCGCCGCGCTGGAAATCATCGACGCCGCGGCCGACTATTCGCTCGCGGAGAAGGCCGAGCTTTTCTTCCTCGCCGTGCCGCATGGCATGGCCGCGCCCTACGTCGTCGCGCTGCGCGAGGCCAATAAGATGGTCGTCGACCTCAGCGCCGATTTCCGCACCACTGATCCCGCCGTCTATAAAGAGTACTACGATCACGACCATCCCGCGCCCGCGCTGTTGAACGAAGCCGTCTACGGCATCCCGGAAATCCATCGCGAGCGGCTCAAGACGGCCAGACTCATCGCCGCGCCCGGCTGTTTTCCCACCAGCATCATCGTGCCGCTCGCGCCCTTCCTGCGCGCGGGATGGATCGAGTCCGATTCCATCGTCATCTCCTCGATGAGCGGCGCGTCCGGCGCTGGCCGCAAGGCCGAGCTGCGACTCCTCTTCGGCGAAATCAGCGACAACATGTACGCCTACAGCGTGCCCAAGCATCGCCACCTGGGCGAAATCGAGCAGGAACTTTCGCTTGCCGCCAAGGAGAAGGTCACCATCACGTTCACGCCGCACATCGTCCCGATGCATCGCGGCATGCTCTCCACCATCACGGCGCGTTTGAAACAAAAGCGCACCGATGCCAGCGCGCACCAGCTCCTGCTCGAAGCCTATGGCAACGAGCCCTTTGTCGAGGTGCTGCCGCCGGGCGAACTGCCGCAGGCGCGCCAGGTCGCGCACTCCAACCGCATTCAGGTTGCCGCGCGCATCGACCCGCGCACGAACCGTTTGCTGCTCTTTTCGTCGCTCGACAATCTTGGCAAAGGCAATGCTTCACAAGCCGTTCAGGCCGCGAATCTGGCCTGCGGGCTGGAGGAGAAGCTCGGGTTGGAATGAAACGTATGGAAGCCAAGACGATCAAGGGGGGCGGTGTCACTTCCGCCACGGGGTTCAGGGCCGCCGGCATCGCGTCCGGCATCAAGCCGCGCGGCGAAAAAGACCTCGCGCTCATTGTTTCGCAGGTGCCCGCCGCGGCCGCCGCGACATTTACCACAAACCTGGTGAAGGCCGCGCCCGTCAAAGTATGCATGAAGCACATGCACAACGGCCGCATCCACGGCGTTGTCATCAACTCCGGCTGCGCCAACGCTTGCACCGGCGTCGGCGGCATTGCCGATGCGAAGAAGATGGTTGAGATCGTCGCGGAGCAATTCGATTCCAAGCCGAAGGAGTGGCTCGTCTGCTCCACCGGCCGCATCGGCACCCGGCTGCCCATGCCGAAAATCCGCAAGGGCATCGAGAAGGCCGCGAAGAAGCTCACCTCCGAGGGCGGCGTCGAGGCGGCCAAGGCCATCATGACCACCGACACGCGCCGCAAGGAATTCGCCATGCGCTTCAAGGTGGATGGCCGCAAGGTCACCATCGGCGGCATGGCCAAGGGCGCGGGCATGATTCATCCCAACATGGCCACCATGCTCTGCGTGGTCACAACCGACGCCGCGGTGGACCGCGCGGCGCTCAAGTCGTGCGTGGATGAAGCCGTCGAGCTTTCCTTCAACCGCATTTCCGTGGACGGCGACACTTCGACGAATGACACCGTCATCGTCCTGGCCAACGGCCTCTCCGGCACCAACCCGATCAAGAGCTACCACCCGCAATACGGCCTTTTCAAAAAGACGCTCATCCACGTCATGCGTAAGCTCGCGCGCATGATCGTCGAGGACGGCGAGGGGATCACGCGCGTCGTCGATGTCGTGGTCAAGGGCGCGGCCAGCTATCAGGACGCCAAGCTCGCGGCGCTGGCCGTGGCGAAATCCGAATTGATCAAGACCTCGTGGACCGGCGGCGACCCGAACTGGGGCCGCATCATGGCTGCGCTCGGCTACAGCGGCGCGCGGGTGCGCGAGGAAATGGTCGAGATTTTTTACGACGGCTTTGTCGCCGTTTCCGGAGGGCAGCCCGCCAAGACCCCGCTGATGAAGTTGAAAAAGGTCGCGCGCCAGCCGAAGTTTACCATCACCATCCAGCTTCATCTCGGCACCGGTGAGTATGGCATTTTGACCACGGACCTGACCGAAGAGTACGTGAAGATCAACAAAGGCGAATGAAGAGAAGTTCCAAGGCCGATGCGCTCCTCGAGGCGCTCCCTTATTTCCAGCAGTTTCGCGGCCGCACCGTCGTGGTGAAGTACGGCGGCGCGGCGATGGAAAATCCCGACCTCGTCGAGAGCGTGATGCACGACATCGTTTTCCTCGAGGCCGTGGGCATCAACCCTGTTGTCGTGCACGGAGGCGGCAAGGCCATCACCGCGGCGATGCGGCAGGAGAATCTCACCGCGCGTTTCGTCGACGGTTTCCGCTACACCGACGAACCCTCGATGAAAATCATCGACCGCGTGCTGACCGAGGTCATCAGCCCCTCGCTGGCGGGCAAGATCACCGAGCTCGGCGGCAAGGCCGAGGTGCTGTCCGGCAAGGAAGTGCTCGTTGCCACCAAGGCGCCGCCGCACACCGATTCCACCGGCGCGAAGATCGATCTCGGCTTCGTCGGCGACATTCTCTCGGTCCACGCCGAGAAGGTGCAAAAGCTCATCGACTCCGAGATCGTCCCGATCATCTCGCCGGTGGGCCGCGGCGCGGACGGCCAGCTCTATAACATCAACGCCGACATCGCGGCCGCGAAAATCGCGCAGGCGATCAAGGCGCACAAGATCATCTACCTGTCCGACGTCAACGGCGTGCGCCGCGACCCGAAGGACGAGGCCTCGCTCATCTCAACGCTCACGCCCGAGCAGATCGAGACGTTGAAGGAGCAGGGCATCATCGCCGGCGGCATGATCCCCAAGATCAACTCCGCGCTCGAGGCGCTGGCCGGCGGCGTGGCCAAGGTCCACTTCCTCGACGGCAAGCAGCCCAACTCGCTCCTGCTCGAACTTTTCACCGACGCGGGGATTGGCACGGAAATCGCCGCACACAAGGACAAGCCATGAGCATCTCGCTTCGCCATTTTCTCGGCCTGAAGGGCGTTCCGGAGACGACCCTCCGCGAAATGCTCTCGCTCGCCGCCCGCTACAAGGCCGAGCGCAAGTCGATCTCCTGGCGTCCGCTGGCCAACCAGACCTGGGCCATGATCTTCACCAAGTCGTCCACGCGCACGCGCGTCTCGTTCGAGGTCGCCATCCGCGAGCTCGGCGGCAACGCGCTTTTCCTCAACGCCAACGACCTGCAACTCGGCCGCGGCGAACCGATCGAGGACACCGCGCGCGTTTTGGGCCGCATGGTCCACGGCGCTGTCATCCGCACCTACGCGCAGAGCGACATCGTGACGTTTGCTGACTACGCGAAGATTCCCACCGTCAACGCGCTGACCGACGAGGAGCATCCCTGCCAGATTCTCGCCGACATCATGACCATCGAGGAAAAGCTCGGGCCCATCGCCGGGCGCAAGATCGCCTTCATCGGCGACTGCAACTGCAACGTCGCGCGCTCCTGGGTCTACGCCGCCGAGGCGTTCAAGTTCAACCTCACCATGGCCGGTCCCGAGGGCTACCTCAGCGAGACGACCAACCGTTTTGTCACGCAGACGCACGACGTGAAGGAAGCCGCCCGCGACGCCGACGTCCTCTACACCGACGTCTGGGTTTCCATGGGCCTCGAGCAGGAAAAAGCCAAGCGCCAGGCCGCCTTCGCCGGCTACCAGATCAACCACGCGCTCGTCGCCCTCGCCAAGAAGCACGCGCTCGTCCAGCACTGCCTCCCCGCCTACCGCGGCCAGGAAATCAGCGCCGAAATCCTCGAGGAGCACCAGCAGGAAATCTTCGACCAGGCCGAGAACCGCCTCCATGCGCAGAAGGGCGTCCTGCACTGGCTGACCGAGCTCCCGGTTTCGTAGCCGCTAAAGGCGGGCGTTGCTCTCACGCCTTTTCACCGTACGCTGAAGAGCATGGCTCTTCGTAACTTCGAGGTCCTTAGTCGCGGTGCCATTGTGGGACCGCTTTCATTTCGGGAGGTCATGCAAAAAGCGCGCCGGGGTGTGTGGCAACTCGACGATTCGTATCGGCGGGTTGGCACAACAAAATGGACCCGTATCGAATGCTTTCTGAGGAGATCCCGGACTTCTGGCGCTGTGTTCGCTGGGCTTTACGCCTTCGGAGGCATCCTTGGGGGGCTTTTGATGATTTCGTGGAGCCTCAAGCTCCTAAACTGTGATTGGCACTCGTCCGTGTGGCCGTCCACGATGGGGCGAATCAGCTTCTCGAAGATCGAAAATCGGGCCGGGAAAACTTTCGAGTACCATCCCCACGTTGGATATCAGTACGAGGTCGATGGCCACCACTATTTCTCGGAAATTATCTACCCGGAATGTTCGCTGGGTCGTCAATCCTGGGCGCAATCAGTCGTCGCACGGTATCCGCCACAGGGTTCTTGCCTGGTCTACTATTCTCCGCAACATCCAGGCTACGCAGTGTTGGAGCCGGGCGTTCATCCGCACTCATTTATCTTTACAGGAGTCGGGGCAATGCTGGTTTATGGCGGATCGCTGGCTGCGATCGCCATGCTGCGCGTGGCCCGCCGACCATTGGTGCCACCCGCTCTCAGAAGGGGCGAAGTTTTCGTGTGCTTGGCCTTAATTCTGAGTTTTTATGTCGGCGTCGCGGTCTTTTGCTGGCTGCCCTGACGCGTTATTTGTTCCCGCCTTTCCCTCATCAGCCTTCTTTGCAATCTTTTGCGGCCAATGTCTCCCTCCGACCCCGCCATCAACCTTGCCGACATCTGCGCGCGGCTCGACTGGCGCGAGATTTTCGGCAACGACGCGCCGGTGGAGCTCGATCTCGGTGCGGGCGACGGCGGCTTTGCGCTTGCGTATGCGAAGCTGCACCCGGAAATCAACCTGCTCGCCGTCGAGCGCCTGCTTGGCCGCGTGCGCAAGATCGAGAAACGCGCCGTGCGCTTCGGCTTGGGCAACGTCCGCGTGCTGCGGCTCGAGTTCGGCTACTTCGTGAAGTACATCCTGCCGCCGGACGGTGTCTCCGTCGCGCACATCATGTTTCCCGATCCATGGCCGAAGCGCCGCCACTGGCCGCGACGTCTGATCCAGGCGCCGTTCGTGCGCGATCTCGCCGTGGCGCTCAAGCCCGGCGGCGAACTCCGCTTCACCACCGACCACGCGCCGTATTTCGAGACCGCGCAGGAACAAATCCGCGAAGCAGGCGTGTTACAATCCGCACCGGAATGGGACTGGTCCGCCGATCCCAAGACCGATTTCCAGCAAACCTTCGACGCCGAGGGCCGCGCCACGCATCGCGCGCGATGGGTGAAGGTCTGACGGAATAACGGAGTGACGGAATCCCAAATTAACGGAATTATTTTTTTGGGGAGGTGGACAGGATTAAAATGATTAAGAGGATTGGAACGGATCGGGCGCGCGTGGGGTGAGCCCAATCCTATGAATCCTTTTAATCCTGTGCTAAAAATTCCGTTAATTCCGATAATTTTGTAATTCCGTTAAAGTCAGCGGCGGTGCGATTACGCCAAATATCCCCTCGAAAGCATTGCCTCGCTCCTCCGGCGCACCTATAACTGGAGCTTCGCCTCATGCCGACCCCCAGCGAGCCTTCCTTCCCTACCGGAC
>Ga0209611_10009093_pt1 | contig 15185 bp, 8 predicted proteins | sample S1TSphgellanicum_3_FD_187693 | JGI IMG/M metagenome (GOLD analysis project Ga0209611, IMG submission 187693) | Host-associated microbial communities from peat moss isolated from Minnesota, USA - S1T2_Fc - Sphagnum magellanicum MG (SPAdes) (version 2) | ecosystem: Host-associated > Plants > Peat... | reverse complement strand
TTTTTGGGTGGTGAATTTTTGCATCTTGTTGAGGACATGCTAAAAAGAAAGAAAAGAAAAAAGAAAAAAGAATAAAAATAATAATAAAGTAGAATAGGAACATTCTGTTTCATATTCCTTGTTTCCTTTAGAAAGAAATTGCCAACATTTTTCTTGATGAAAATTTTAGCCACATTTTGGAGCCAATTTTGGACTGAGTGTTTTTTTTGATTTGGGGCCAGAAATTTCTACTATTTGAACAGTTTTTAAAAAACATTTTGCCAAATTGATTGACACTAAATCTTCCTTAGGATGCTTACTTACTAATGATGTTACATTAAAAAAATTGAGCCCAGAAAAAAGACCAGAAAAAAAGCACTATGTTTCTAATCTGGGCTCTTCAAATGATTAAACTGTAAAATTAAAATCAAAATTAATAATAACTTACTTAAAATATTTATATTTAAATTTATAAATAAATATTTATATTTAAAAAAAAACCTCAACCCAGACCCAGTCTGGAAAATGGGTTCAGGTCCATTTACTACACACAGCCCAAGATTGAAAAATTGCATAGGTTCTGATGCTGCCCAAACTAAATAAAAAAAGTTGCCACGTAGCTGAAAAAGTACAGCCTTTGTGTGACCTTTTTGGAAAAAAGTGCTAACAGCCTCTTTGGAAAAAAGGGTACTTGCCAGTTCAGACTTTTGAAAAATTTGGCAAAATTTCGCCCAAAGAAGAAGCTAAAATTAAAATTTCGGAAATGAGGGAGGTTTTTTAATCGCCAGAAGTGAGGGAAAAAACAGTAAATTTCGCCACATTTTTATGAATTTGGCTTAAAGTCTATAATCAAAAATATAAAAGGATGATTAAATATTTGTACAAAATAAAGTTTTGCTATGCAATCATGCACGGTGCCACACATTTAGTGCCAAAGGCCTAATGTTGGGCAATGGAAAAAAGATTGGTCACCTGAACATTGTCGTCTTTATTAAGTTTTGAAATGCTCTTTCGACTTGATTTTGCTATAATTAAGGCTGTCATTACTGTAAAACCATATTTGGTTTATAGCCATATTTGGCTAAATTTTTTTCTAAATGATTGCCACTTTGGTTACAAACAAAAATTCCTAAAAAAACACATTGTTCCATTGTTCTTAGGAAAATTTACAACCAATTTTGACGTGACAAATATGATTTCAATCTATACAAAGGATTTTTTTATAGAAAAAATGACCCAAATTTGTCAGAATTGAAAGGAAAAAAATTCCATATTGCTAGATTTTTATGATGATGTTGCTCCAAAAGTGGTCATCATCAGCCACAAGATGATTTAGCCAAATCTGGCTACAAGACAAATAGAGAAGAAGAAAAATCTAGGAATACTATGACATCGTGGCAAACCACTAGAACCCAGTAGCTAAATATGGCGATTTCAAAAAACATTTAAAAAAATCCAATCCTCCAAAAATCTTGGCAATTTCAAAAGAAATTTCTCAAAATGTAGCAATTTTTTTTGAAAATTTTCCAAAAATTTCCGTTGACCATGTTGCTTGGCAATTTTTTTTTATAAAAATGGCAAAATGGCAAATTTTCACCACAAACAAAATCACTGGGTTCCAGTAGGTAGCCAAGAATACAGAAGGATTCTGTATTGTTTTTTATTATTTTAGTATCTAGCGTATAGCCAAATTTGGCAAAATGATTTTCTGAATGATCACCACTTTGACTACATCACAAAAATCCTTAAAAAAAAGATACACTACAATGTTCCATGTGGATCCTCCACTTGTTACAATTAAACCCAATTGTGGGACAACTAAATCTTGATGGTACTACAGCCCTTTTTTTGGCTGTATTTAAAATTGAAAGTGCTTTTTGAGATTTTCAATAGCCATAATAATTAGACCAAAATTTAAGAAAATTTGTCAGATTTCTAATACATGGTTCAAGTAGGTAGCCAGAAGAAATATACAAGGATGTTTTCAAAAAAAATTATTTTGATGTTTAGCTTGTAGCCAAATTTGACTAAATCTTCCTTGGGATTGTTGATCACACTCATTGGCCCATTTGTGACATAAATGCTCCCTAAGTGTATATTGTATAATATTTAATTGTTAATCTTTGAAGGAAGAATAAACATTTTAACACTAAATTTGGATGCAATAAATAAATAGTTATATATATATATATAGTCTCCAAATATAATGCATTGACGAAATTTTTCTAAGTATTGTAAATTAGCAACATGTTCGCCAAATGTGTTTCTTTTTATCATTCATTTGCACTTTCATTCATAAATTGGCATCCCCTTTAAAAAATGAAATTAATTCACCCTATAAAAATTAATTAAAAACCCTGGTTAACTATTAACTAACTCTAATAAATATTATTAGTTACTAATAATAATAAGGCGAATGAGCAACTAAGTAGGTAAGTAAATAGCCCATCATCATCATCATCATCATTATTATTATTATGAAAATATCTAGCTCTTTGGTAGTGTGAACAGGCGGTGCCCCCTCAACGAACCTTTTTTTGGCCGCTCGATCAAAGTATTAATTTTCCTTCCCTTTTGGCCAAAAAGTGGCATCCCATAAAGTGACTAAAGTGGCAGAGTATCCAATCAATGGCCTGAGCGTGTGCCCTATTTTCAGGACCTCATCGGCCAATCAAATTCTTGAGCTGAAGATAACACATTACCCTTGACCAATCTGAAGCGTCCATGAAACACTCGATATTTTCAGCCCTTCAGAGGCCACTTTTATGGGACCCACCAGCCCCCCCCCCCACTTGTCTTTTGACTTTAAAGAAAAGAAAATAATAATAATAACAATTACTATTATTATTATTATTACTATTTTTTAAAAAAAAATTCTGGAACTTGACCCTTGTAATTTACCTCTATTAAAAAAAAGAAAAAATGGTTTTAAAATAAAATTCCAGCCAATTAAATGAACAACTAATAATAATAACAAAGAAGGAGATGGATCATTATTGGAGGCACTTCATTTTTTATTTTCATTTCTTTATTCTATTTTTTAAAATGAAATTTAAAAATTTGAAAATGTAGGGCTTTGTAAATTGTTTTGTAGCATAAGAGTTTCTCATTTTTATTTTATTTATTTATTTTTTAGTTTTTGGCCCCCCAATTGAAAGTGAATAATCTAAGATTCTTGTTTTTCTCCTTTTTGGGTTTTATGGTGATAATGCACCCTTGGCGAATTCCGTTGAAAGTTTTGGCGAATTTTTCCAAAAAGAAATTAACAAAGTTAGTCGAATTTATTAACATTAGAAAACCAAAAAAATCCCAATTCTTTTGTTGTAAAAACAAAAAAAATTGTTTAAAAAGAAAAATCCTAACCATTGCAGTCAGTCCCCAGCAGGGTTTTTAAAAAACTTTCCCCAATTTTGTGATATTGCTACACTCGCGATCATGCACGAGGAGATTTAGCCACGTTTGGCTATAGACCATCTATGAAAGTAGAAATTTATTTAAATCCTCTTATATCCTGGCTACTTGCTTGAACTATATGTTAAAATATGGCTAATTGACAAAAAATATGACGATTTAAAAGAGGAATCTTCAACAGAATACTTTTTGAAAAAATGATTCGCCACAGAAAATAAAATAAAATAAAATATTTTAAAAAACGCTGGTCTCCACTGCCCACCCCCGTCCCATTCTTTTTAGTTTTTTTGTTTCTTTTTTCCCGAAGTTTTGTTTTGTTTTTGTTTTTTTTTGCTGGGGGCCCCGGGCAGGCGAAAGGGGGGTGAGGCTTGTTTCTTCTTCTCCTTGGTCTCCCTCTTCGTCCTCTTTGTTCCCATCTCCTTCTCGCAAAGGAGAAAGAAGGAGATTATTGCCGTTGTCGATCAAACTTGTCAATCAAAGTGTTTTCCAATCCTCGTCTTCATTGCCATCAACGTAGTCATGTGCAGTCTTAAAACTATCACGTTTCTGTGAGAAAAATCCAGTTTTGTGTACAAAAGAGCTTTTTCTTTAGCTGAAGAGGAGTTTTGTGCAGGGGCCCCTGCCGCGATAGCAAAGTACATATACTCTTAGTCAAAGATATCCGAAGAAATGGAATGATCTGCAGGAAGCAGCAGCCGCGGCGGTGTTTGGATTTCTCTTTCTTTCGGTAAACTCACGTCTGCTTCGTCTCGGCTTCTTGTTTGCAAGCGCTCTTGGTCTGTGGTTAGCCGGGGGCTCCAGCTCGATAAGAAGAAGTAGGTAACAACAACAACAGTCCCTGTTTGTGGCAACTGTTGTAGGATTTTCGTAGTTTTGATTGATGATGCCGCCGCCGTCGCCGCTGTACTGTTAGTTTCTCTAAGCACCAAAAACCTTGTGGCATCGTACTTGTACTATTGTGCTTCTGTCGATATCTCAAACTGAACTTGCGAGAGAGAGAGAGAGCTGGATTTTGCAAGCACATTGTTGTACAAAAGGTTCTTGTGTGACAAGCAATTTCGGCTGCATACGAAGAAGTCTTGTACATATCGATCTGATCGAAACCTTCTTCTCTGGACAAGGCATCGATCTGAAAGCTTTTGATCGCCACAAGTCTCGTGCGAAGGGCTTGCTTTGCTGCTGCAGTTGTAGATTTTCAAGATCGTCGGTATAGCTCTGTGTTCGGTTTTCGTCTCTCTCAGGTCAGTTCCGGTCATAGGAGGAGAAGCAAAGACAAACAGACAGACTCTTCGTTGCTTCTGGTGTTAATTTGAGGAAGAAGAAGAAGCTCGATTGATCGATGGATTGATTGCGCGAGCGAGTGCTTCATGGAAGTTTGGAAGGAGAATAATATGCACTCGCACCGCAGTGCCTGAGGCGCCTTCGGAATCGAGTGAGTGCCGGATCTGCAAAATGACGTGAAGACGGAGCTGTGACCTCTTCGGGAGTGGTGAGAGAAGGTCAACGTAATTTGGTCGGGTCAAAAGAGAGATTGGGAGAGAGAGCGCGCGCGAGAGCAGAAGTCAGGGATCGAGATGGCGACGAAGAAGAAGAAGATGATCATGACGACGAGCAGTGTGCAGGCGACAGCGATGGCGATTGCGGGAAGAGCGAGTCGCGCGTGTGATGTATGCGGAATACAAAGAGCTCGGTGGTACTGCGCTGCGGACGAAGCGTACTTGTGTGCGAAATGCGACACTACGGTTCACGGAGCGAATGCGCTCGCGCTTCGACACGACAGGGTTCGTCTCGAACCGCACGGCGTTCTGTTGCAGAAATCATCATCGTTGAAGCGATCTTCTTCTTCTTCTGCTGTTGTTGTCGTCTCCAAGCATTCCAAGAATGGCAGCGCCGCCGCAGCTTCTGCTTCTCGTCCGGCAGCGGCGGCTATTGTTGTTCTCACTACTGAAGCCGAGAAGCAGCTCTTGGAAGCTCAAACTCGCACAGCACCGACTTCTGCTGTCTTGGATTCCAAACCTGTGCAGCGATGTCGAGCTCGAGATCATCAAGTCTTCCCTTCACGCAAGAGATCGAGAACAAGTCGTCCACGTCCTCATCACTTGCGAAGCTTAACGACTTGCGCCAGAGGAGGAGGTCCTCCTCCTCGGTACAACAAAATCCAAAAAAGCAGCATCAAAGATGAAGGGATGGTGCAAGTGAAGATCGAAACCGTGAGCGATTTCATGGTACGAGACTTGGATCTGATGATCGACGACGACGAAGAAGCAGCGCGCAAGAAATCCTTCAATGGAGGAGGAGCTCACGAAGTCCCCGCCTTCATTACTGTTATGCAAGAAGATCACGGACATGAATTCGACGAGATCTCGCCGGGGGGAGGAGGATTCGCTCCCGGATTTCGTGACGGCCGCTCGGCTTCGTCGGATTCCTTCTCGCCGTTCTTCAAGGGCAAAGCTGCCGCGCAAGCAGCGCATGCGGAAGACGAGCTCAGCGACGACGCGGATCAATTCCTCGTCCCCGATTGCCTCGACAACTGCTGCGGCCTCGATGATTCCGGCGTCGAGATCTGCTGCGACGTCGATGGTACCATTTCGCTGGTGGTCGAAGAAGACTCATCGGTTGTCAAGGAAGAAGGAGACCAAGAGGAAGAAGAAGAAAAGATCAGCGCTGTAGAAGAAGAAGATGAGTTCAAGCTGTTTTCTTCCAAAGATCTGCTCCTCACCTCCAAGGACTCTGGAGGCGGCTCCACGGAATTCGAGTCGACGGATTTCGCGTCCACCGATTTCGGGTCGCCCGATTTCGGAGGTCCCAGAGACATAATGTGCGACGAATTCGGTTTGAATTTCGATTTTCCGCTGCCGCCGGGCTCCTCGGAATCCTTCGAGAGCGAAACCGAAGATCGAGTGTTTTCCCAAGCACACGCAGCAGCAGCTATCGAACAATACCAGCAGCACCAGCAGGAGCCCCCGAGTCCCTTTGCGAAATTCTTGCCGGGATTAGTGAAGCTGGAAGGCTTGTATTCTGGCAAGGAGAGGGTGAAGAAAGAGGCGCAGGAGATTCTGAGATGCTCTTTGGAAGCGTTAAGTGAGGAGGATCTGCGACAACTACCTTCTTTACGATTGAACTACGAGGATGTTCTGAATGCGTGGTCGGATCGAGGAGCTTTCTGGATGGATCCGCAACGAGCTCGACTGCTGAATTCAGACGACTCCAATGCTGCTGCTGTAAGTTTGCTCCTCCCTCCTTCCTCCGTCCTCCCCACAAGCTGTTGTTGTTGCAAGGATGTTGATGAACTAAGGGAAGTCGGGAATCTGAAGGAGTTTTCTGGATGTGTGTATGTATATATGTGTAGGCGCGCATGGAGGTACTAGGGATGATGGTGCCAGTGATGAGTGCGGATGGGGAAGCAGCTGCAGCAGCAACTGCAATGGCAGCTGCCGCTGCTGAGGTTGGAAGGCAAGCGCGCGTACTGAGATACAAAGAGAAGAGACGAACTCGCCTTTTCTCCAAGACAATCAGATACGAAGTTCGCAAGCTGAATGCCGAGCGCCGACCTCGCATGAAGGTCAGTCAGTCAGTCAGCAGCAATTCCTCCCTGTCAACCGACCCTTCTTCTAGTGTTCCCAATCTCTAGCCCTAAGACAGAGGGACCCACCACCACCATCACTGGAAAGACTAACCCAATCCTTCAGAGGTAGCAACTCTTGAAAGATTGTGACGGTTCTGGAAACCCATGGTGAAGCTTGCAAATCAAGGAACCATCACCACCATCACCACCACCACCATCACTCGAAACACTCACACGATCCTTCAGAGTTAGCAACTCTTGAAAGATTGTGGTTCTGGAAACACATTGTGAAGCTTGCGAGTCTTCTCTCCCCCCCCCCCCCCCCATCTCTCTCTCTCTCTCTCTCTCTCTCTCCACACACACACACACCGTCCTTCACAGAGTTAGCAACTCTTGAAATATTTTGTGGTTCTGGGGAACTATTTTGAAGCTCCCAAATTTCTCAAAACCCACCACGGCTGAAAACACAATTTCAGTCCATCTCTGATATTTCGTGCAAGCTTTGCAATCCCATCTCCATCTAGCAAGCTTGACAATCCATTGCCAATCTTGCAAGCTTCTTCTTGTTGCATTTCATTTCCTCATAATTATGTTGTTGCTTTTTAAAAAAATTGTGGTTGTGCAGGGCCGATTCGTGAAGAGGACATCAGCAAGCTCTTGACAATTTCTACTTACAACAGCAAAAGCAGAAAGCTTTCAAAATCCTTCATTTGAACAAGGCTTCCCTCCCTCTCTCCTCTTCACACCCCAAAAAAGAAAGTTTTGCAGCTGTCAGTTTTTCTCATTTTGGCACATTTGTAAAATAAAAAAAAGTAGGGTGTTGCTCAAATTGATTTTCAAAAGAAAAGAAGAAGAAGTAGAAGATGATGATGATAATGATGAGAAGAAGACTCAGGGGTTTAGCTTATGAAAAGCCATTTACCTTACTCTGTTGAACCCCAAGTGTTGAATACATTTTCAGTGGAGCAGCAGCAGCAGCATCAGTAGTAGTATTAGAAGATCTTTGGCACCACAGAGGGGGGGGCATGTTGCATTTTTCAACTCTGGATTTGGAGACAACACCCTCTCAGTACATACTCGATCAAAAGAACACACAACGGATGTAAGTAAACCCCCCAACTTCTTGTTATGCAGCATTGAAAGCCCACAAAACTAACTTCAATCTGAAGCAGGAGAAGGAACAGAGGCTGGCCTTTCATTGAGATCTGAAAGCAGAAAAAGGAGCCAAGGAGCTGGCGTGTCTTTATCTGAACAGGAAAACAAGACCATCGATCCATTCATCAAGTGTCCTGAATTGTTTTTTTAGTTCTACAACACAAATTCTTCTGCTGTGAGCAATGTACACCATTTGTGACATAGTCAAAAATTTCAATATTAGTTTCTAAATGTTCAGGCAGTTTCAAGCAATTACGCAGTTTGCGTAATTCTCAAACTGCAAGGGCTGTTTGTTGAATGCTTGTAAAAGTAGTGGTCACCACAGTTTTTCTGTACAGGATATGGGAAGTTCATGCAGCTCAAGCTTGGTGTTAGTTTTTGCTTTTAACGATTTCTGTAGAAATCTAGGTTGCTAAGATTGGCCCTTGTCTTCCATTGGGCAGTTTTCTCTGCAAATCACAGATTTCCACAACACATATGATCAGAGACTTTCTTGCTTCTAGGATATGAATGTCAAACAAGAGCATGTATATATGTATATCTCTTGGGTCTTGTAGTGTTTCCAATTGCTGGTGAAGTACAAAAAGGAACAAGCAGCAACCATTTGTCAGAAAACCTCTTCTGTGAACTCCAAAGGAACATGCACCAGAATCAAACATAATGAAAGAAATCAGGATTTTGCAGTGAAAGAAGTCAGGATTTATAATGGAAGCAGGAGAGCCTGTACTGCAGGGGTTTTTCATATTGCAAATCAAACAACAAATCACACAAGTGCACACTCTACAAATTAATTTTATGCTTCAATGTGCAGAGCTTCACCAACCAAGCAGATTTATCATTTCTACTCAATATGCTTTAGAAACCCTTTTCCCAAGAAGAGAACAGAACTCTCAGTATCGCTTCCAACTTGTGTGCCAATCAAAGAAGCACAATTGGAAAGGAACATGACTTATTTATTGGTTTTGTGTACATAGTTTTGTACTCGAATTGGACATGCATAAAGATAATGTACATCTTAAGAGTTACAACAAATGAGCTGCACAGATTGCTACATACAGAAGAAGGTTGTGTCCAGGGATTCTTACACACAGCTGCTCTGGCTGCTCTAGAGGCATAAAACTCCTGAGCAAGCATGTAAATACAACTATCAAATGGTTAACAAGTGATCATTCCGCAAGTCATTCTGTTGTTCACTGGCATGCCTTCAGCGGGGCAGGCAGTCTCAGTTCATCATCCACATTCACGGATGCCCAGGTAGCGGTGGCTCTTAGCTGCACTTGTTGGCTGGTGTCCTCTTCCTTGTGCCCTAAGCAGTCCATGGAAAAAACGCTGCTTTTGGGGCAGCAAGTTGCACCCCACTACTACCTTGGGAGTTCCCTCATGAACACATCTAGACATCCAGGATGGAGAGAGGGAGGTGGGCCTATTCAGACAAGTAGCAGCAGAAGCAGGCATTATTTCCAAAGATAATGCTCACTTTTGGTCTTGCAAAATAATGACCACTCTGAATGATCTTCATCTATTTACATCCACACCAAGCTTTGGTGACAAAAAGTCTAGTACCAGTATCTTATCATCAACCATGACAACATGAACAATTCTCAATGTCAAAAGAGAAGAGCTTTGAATACATGAACATCTGGCCTCAGGAAATGTTCATCATCTTTGGCCTCGGGAAATGTTCTTCATCTGAAACAGACACGTGACCGATGTATAATGACATTGAGAACAATGTAATTCTTCTCTGACATCCAAGGAACAACAAGGAAACCTGATCCCTGCTTGTCAGTCTGTAGCACACTACGAGCAGTTGCTGCAAACTTGAGCTTTGTCTTCCCCTTGTCAGCACTCAGCTCATATTCAAAATCATCCTCACGAGCAACATCCCCAAAAAACATGACATGTAGCGCACTCCCAAGAGGCTGTACATCATTGCATAGAACAAATAACTCATCCTCGGTTTTGAGCAACACAAATGAGTCATTTTTTGGGAACAATGTAACTGTCAACCAAGCACCATAGTCCAATTTTATTGTCCGGAATCCATGATTATGCCGAAAATGCTCAGGGAAGGCATCCGTTGGGCCCACGAAAGCACATCCACCACCAGTCAGGCATGTGAAGGGCATATGTTTGCATGAGACTTCATGATCCTTTTTCAATGAAAACTTGGGCATTTGAAGGCACCCATATTCAGCGTACTTACATGTGATGTGGAGGGATTCAATCAATTTTTCAAGTCCTAGGCATCGGATAATTCCAACTGGCTTTTGGCAAGATGGGCAGACATTGCTCAGCTTCTGGCAACAACTCGGACATGCTATATGCCCATTTACACACTGCCCCCCCACACCACCCCTCAAAAGCCAAAGTTTCAACAACCACAAGGAGGAGGTATCTTTACTTCACAGTATTATGGAGTTAGGTTTTCACTTGACTGTGAATACATTGTTGGAGCACATGCTTCCTCAATTTCTACATCTTTCTGGCTCTTGCCACAATCATTCCTAAATATATATTAAAAAAAGCAGAGTTGACTTACTAAAGAAAATTCTGCTATCACAAGTTCTATCAATAATCCAAGTAGATCCAGAAATGACAGCAATTCATTCCATCTCTAGAAATCCATCTCTGAGAATAACAGAGTGTTGGGAAAACTCAAAAAACATGGAGTCTCAATATCTGTGAGCATTTCAAATAAAACATACATACCATTGAAAAGAAAAAATATTCCCGTTATTCTCTCTGCTTTCCGTTGTGAGGAGGTCTAGAACTTTGATACTGAGCATGAATATTATGATAGAAGGGAAAATATTTCCTTTGATTGCATTCTTTCCAAAACCCTAGAGAGCAGCCAAGCACAAACTCCCCCTCCTCTTCTGTAAATTGATTCAGACAATGGGTTGTTTCTACACATGAAGAAGCAGCTATTGAACTTCCTACTACAAGTATGTTTCCCACACATACAGAGCCATAAGCAAGCATAATAAAAAGAAAGAAAGTTCTTGAGAGGAGAATTACCTGAAAAATAGGAGATGCAAGGGTTTCGAGGCAGATGTTGCAGTCAAGAACATCAGGGTCGAATCTGGCTGAGAAGTATGACTCTCCATTATTATTCCTTGCACCTTCAGCAACATGAGTTGGATGAGGAGAAAGAGGAGGAAGAGGAAGAGAAGATGAACACATCACATCCTCTTCCTCAACGTCTTCTGCACGGAATCTCTTCGATACTGGTTGCATCAACTGCGAAGATTGTGCTGCAAATCGCACCATTTCTGCTGCCGGTTGAAAAACAAGAACTCGGAGCTGCAAAAAACGCACAAATCCGCAAAACCACAAAACGACATGAAAGAGGGCACAATTTATACACTCAAACCTCCGACCGAATCTTCTGTCGCTTCTCGCGCTCGCAAACAAATTACATATCTAAATGGGGTTTCTGGAAACCCTAAAACTTCAAACCCTAAAAACTCGAAACCCTAAAACCTCTAGCAAGGGGAGTTGCAGACATGCATGCATGTGATGGGTGGGTAAGATACCCTACTATACCCAAATGGGTTTCACAAACTCTAAAACTTTGATGGTGGTGATGATGGCTATCTTATTCTAGTAAGTCTTCATGGTCCTTGTGTTGTTTATTGTCTCCAAGGTTTTCATGTTGCTCATTTTCTCTTTAGTTGTCCTCCTATTGTTCATCATCTCCTTATTTGTTGTTCATTTTTTTTTGCCAACCTCCTATTGTTCATTGTCATTTTAATCGTTCTCATGTTATTCATCATCTCCCTATTTTTGTTCATTGTTTCTTTAATATATAAATAAATAAAGCAAAAGCACTCGGCTACAGAACAAGAGAAGAAAAAAGAAATGACAAAAGTCCAAATAAAAGGCCACACTCAAAAATGCACAATGGGGAGCCTTAAGACAAAAAAAAACCTGAAACTTAGGACCTAGACCTATCACTAATAGCACAAACCAAGTTGTGTAAAGAAATAAGCAAAAAACTTGGAAAGACACCAAGCCTAAAAAAGGTCTCTCCTACTCTTGCCACAATTGCCCAATGCAAAATAGTGGGGGCCTGAATTCGCTAAAAAGCCACGAACACCTTCTATTTATAAATTGAACCTACAATTGAAAGAAGAGGACCTCCATAGCCCTTTGTTGACCATGCCATGTTGGCACATCCCTAAAAGAAGTCATCTGCATGCTAATGTAAACATCCAAATATCTCTATTACTACAGGGATGAAATCATCATCAAGGTGTCAATTGCAATATGACACAATCTTTGCTTGAATTGCAATTGTCGCAACCACTCTTCTAGAAGAAGCTGCTCATGAATCAAGATTTGCATGAGTCAGGTCAGCAATGAATACATTTGCCAAAGTGTAAATACCATCTATTGTAAGCACAATATCCACTCATTGTTGTGATGATTGGAAAGATGGTGTCAAAAGGACATGTGTTTACTTGCACAAAATATGGAACTTGGCATCCCTAACAATGGAGGTTAAAAAATCTCAAATTGCGTCATGTGTGGCCATATGTTGTCCCCCATGAACACAACAAAGTAAGTGCATCCCTATCAAATCTATGGCTTAGCCGCATATGCATCAAAAAAGACTATGAACCATGGGATGGGGGAGGCCCAATTTGGTGCATAGTGCTAAAGAGAAAATGTCACAGGCCATCCTAAAAGATGGGATGATTGGATGGGTAGAAAGCCATGCACCCGAGCTTAGGTTTGCACAAGATTTTAGCCAAATGTGATAATAATCTAAAGAAAACTTTGAGATGATGCTAGAAAATGATTGTTTATGCATATTCTTTGAAATGTTCTTCTAAAAACAATCCATTCCTCTCTCTTATAGTTGCTCAAATGGTGGGATGGAAATTTGAATAATTGGAGGTAAAAGGTCACGAACCCACTTAAGGTGAACTTATATTGGAAATGGACTTGAATTGCTCACCCCTATAGCCCTCAACAAAAATGGGTGGTTATCCTACAAAAAATTGGATACAATGATTGGGGCAATAAGCCCCCAATTTCCCAAATACGATGTACACTACCAGGACGATAACCTCCACATAGACAAAACTTATCCCACCTTTAGAGATAGGAAGAAAAACTTGTCAACAAACTAATGGAGGCTTTAAACACTCCAAAGAACTTGGCACTAAAAGTTTCCCAAATACTTGAATGAGGGTTGAATAAAAAGAAGTTAGTTGGTCTTGAAATTTTGAAAATGGGGGGAAATAATGAAAAAGGTAATAAAACCTTTGTGCGAAACAATGAATGAAAATCCCAAATGCCACTTGCACATCCCCCAACCTAGGAAGGGCATTTATGTGTTAAACATCATTGTCCAAAACATCTCAATGGGAAGAAAAAAAATGAACAAAAAAGACCCCAAAGGAACATCCAAAACCTTAATGCCCTAATAAAGGTACATAAACATGATGGAGGCAAAAACCTTGAAAGCAACACTGAAGGAGACTAAACAACACACTTGTGGGGTTGAACCGCAAGGCCTACCAAATTTAATTAAGAAGAAAAATGATAAAAAACCTGAAAGACAACTGAAGCAGGCCCAATGATATGGGTATCATTTACAACAGAAGGAAACAAACAAGATGGGAAAAAGGTCACTGAACTACAAAATGTGCATAAATGAGTTTGAACAAAAAAAGGACCACCCCTTGATGAATACCAATGAAAGATTGAATAACAAATAAATCACCTTGAGGGGAGTGGTGACTAAAGAAAAGAAGGGACTATGGAGCATAAAAGGAATAGACAAAAGGTATGAATTAAAACAACTACCCATTTGCAACATGCAACTCCTGGAATATAACCCTATGGGAAACAATGTTGAAAGCATTTGCAATGTCTACCTGTGATTCAAGTGAACATATAAGGTTGTTCGAATATTGTGCACCATTACTTCACAACCTCTTTTAATCATGACCATAAACTAGTGGGGGGAATAATTGAGCAACAAATGCATCATGAAACTGGAAATAAAAGGTCTTATTCACCAATCGATAAAAAATCTCGCCTATTGTTATTGGCTAAATGCCACTAGAAAATTTGGCCAAAATTAATAGTTTGGCAACACCAAAAGCCATGACTATGCTTTTGAGGATATGCCTTGCAGTAACCATAAAAACACACCAAGATTAATTGGAAAAAATCATTAGCCAAATCCTCTAAATGAAATACATTTTGAAGGTGTTCAAATACCATGCTTCATGGCCTTTTAGCTAAAAGGTGAGTTGAATGGATGAATGTCAACTTGAACATGTCTAAAGAAAAATCCAAATTTGATCCTAACTAGAACTCCATCGAAGAATCTAAACATTGCAAGGACGAATCTAAAGGATGAAAAACATGCAAAGTAGTAATGGTCTCTAGAGAGGTTGAAATCGGTGTTAGGGCGGTGAAGGCCCTTGTAACATGAACATACTCCCCTATTCGCCCTAGGGCTAAACTTTGACAAAGATGATGGGGTCCCAAATGGGAAAAGAAGGATGAAAGCTCTAGAGAAAAGCACCATTTAAACATGGGGGATTGAAAATAAAATATTCATTAACTTGGCCTATGCATGTAACAAATGTTCCACCTAAAACTCCTCCCAATCCACTATGTCATCTTTCAATTATAGCTTGAAAGTGAATAGGGATAGCCCAAGTTGAGGGAACTTTTCACCTTAGATGGATTATAAATGAATTGTAATTGTCCCATCAAATTGATATGAATTCTTTTGAAAAGTCATCAATTTTGGAGCATTTGTCAAGCTTTGGTTTTTTGGACAATGTGTTATGTATATCCACCATCATTCCCTTCTTTTATAAAAAACACAATATGTACATGTTGATGTTATTTTTTGGGAATTATTGGTGACATTCTCTTGTTTATTTAGCAATAAGCTTATTAAAACATGTATTCAAATGACATTTAGTTATGAAATGATCACAAATTTGTTAAATCAGGTGCCCACCAATTGAAGTTCATCCCATCCACCAAGTTGTTTAAAGTCCGAAGTTAACAATTTAGTCCTAAACTAATTAAATATGTG
>Ga0209611_10009088_pt1 | contig 15191 bp, 9 predicted proteins | sample S1TSphgellanicum_3_FD_187693 | JGI IMG/M metagenome (GOLD analysis project Ga0209611, IMG submission 187693) | Host-associated microbial communities from peat moss isolated from Minnesota, USA - S1T2_Fc - Sphagnum magellanicum MG (SPAdes) (version 2) | ecosystem: Host-associated > Plants > Peat... | reverse complement strand
ACCACCTACATGTGGAATCCTTCCAGCTTTTCTTAACCTTCATATGCACTTGGATGATGTAAATCCAGCCATCAAATTAAAAGCTATACCCTCAGCAAAACTAGGGATTTTGAAGGCAACCTGGTAAGTTAAAAAAGGGTTGAACTTCAGTGTAGCTAAGTCGGTAATGCTTGCAAATAGTGGGATACCACTGCATGCAAAAACATGAAGAGTGTGTGCTCGAAGCTATCTCCTCTAAAACCACACTGACACATTGAGTGCTATCAACAAGCAGGACTTCTTGCAACAACTAAAGAATTCTCAACAAGTCTGTACACAAACCTTAACAAGTTCCCCCAACATCCTATAGAGCAGAGCAGTGCGGAAGAGGACTTTCAAACCTAAAGGGTAAGCATTACCTCTAGTGCTGCAACTGCGAGCTTGCTCCCTTCTGTGCTCAAGGCATCCCAGCAATGTGCTACCTCGTGGTGAAGGACAGAAAGAGACACTTTTTTTATCTTAATATGGATTGAATAGGATAATCCCATTCATATTTAGTAGGAGGATATGGATTGAGATTTACTAATAATTTAGTTAATGAGTTAAAACAAATTTTAAAAGTCTTAAGACTTACCTATCTATCTACTTCAATTTATTTACCTACCTCGGCTTATTTACCTATCTACCTATATAGGTTGACTTGTACCTACCTACTTACTTATTTAAGCCTACTTACCTACCTATTCATCTAAACCTTCTTACCTACCTACTTATCTGAGGTCTCTTTGTCTATTCACCTTTTTTTTATTTTAAATATTTCCAAAATCATAAATGTTACCACATGGCACAAAATTATTTGTCCATGTGTATGAATAAAAAACCTTAAAAAATAAATAATTGAGAGTAAAATTTTGGTACTAAATTTGACTTATATGAATGTGCCATGTGGCAATATGACTTTGATCATTAAAAATTGATCATTAGTTGCATAATAATTGCATATGTTATACGATCAATAAATGAAAAATATAGTTAATTTAAATATGTATTTCATCCATTGTTTATGTGATGATATCACGATGACATTAACATTTATGACTAATGTCATGTGCAACTTGTTCATGCAACTCTAAATCATTTTAGTTCTAAATGTTGTTTGTAACTAGAAATTAGTTGTCAATTGAAATTGAAAATATGCATATTTCTTTTAGTGATTTCATTCAAAATTGATGATGTCATTTCTTGTATTATGTTGTTTGCAACTAATTGTCAATTGCAAGTGTTGTAGGTGACTAATGTGCAAATAATTACAAAATGTTGCATGTGATTAAAAAATAATTACAAGTAGTTGCGAATTTTTTTTTTCTTCTAATGATTATGATCGTATGTTGATCTCATTCAATTAACTTGCATACATACATCAAGTTACATACATCAACATATTTCAAGTGTCATTGTTCTTTGAATGCATTCATGATAGGTAAAAGTTAGTTGTTATGAATTTCATAATTTATTTTAACCATTGAAAATTTCCTTGAATGATATTCAACAAGATATAGTTGTCCATCATTCCCATATTGAAATAACACAACATTAAGAATAAAATATGAAGCATTTGCTTTAAGAAAAAATGCTTTGGATGGGTCTATGTGAATCAATATGGGAGTTGTGATGAAAGCATTTTTGAACAATTTGAAAGCTTTTGTAGCTTCTTTTTCCCATTTGAATTTGTCCTTGTTTATAGGTCATGTCAAAGGTGCAACAATCTTTGAATTATATTAATAAAAATTGACAAAAAGGTGCAAATCCTAAAAAAATTAGATAGCACGGATTGAAAATGGGGTTCACTAATTGATGATGGTTTGAATTTTTTAAAAATTCATAGACAAATGATTGTTGTGTTGATGTAATTTTAAAACACCTTTGATTGATGCAAAAGATATTTTCCAATTTTGCATATAATTTTTTTCCCCAAAATTTATTGAGGACCAGATGTACATGCTTTTCATGTTCCTTTGGGTTATTTAGAAAACATCAAGATGTCATCCAAGTAAATAACCATGAAATCGTTTAAGAATTTTTTAAATATGTTAATCCTCATGTCTGAAAAATTGAAGGGGGATATGTAAGACCAAAAGGCATGACATTGTATTCAAAATGGTCATATCTTGTGTGGAACATTGTTTTACATTCATTGTTTTCTTTAATGCATATAAGATTATAGGCACCTTTCAATTGATTTTTGTCAATACTTTTAATTGATTAAGTTTTTCAAAAAATCAATGGTAAGGGATAATGATTCTTCATGATGACTTGTTAAAACCACAATAATCCACACATATGAATAGACTTATTTTTCTTCTTTAAAATATTGTATGCATTTTTCATTGCTGTAATTTCATGATTTGATTAATTCGTTCTGAGAGAGGTTGTAAATAGGTTCAAATGGTGGTTGATTCCTTCTTGTAATTCAACTGCACATTCATATGGTTGGTGTTGTGGCAATATGTTGGCATTCTTATTTTTAAATGCATTTTTGAAATCTTGATATTGTGGTGGAAGCACAATTGCATTTTTTGTCTTCAAAACTTTTTGTTGTGGTAACATAAACCATAAAAGGTGTTTTTTTTGGCTACTTGTAATTTTTTTTTAAAAAAGAATACCAATCAAATAGATCTTCCAACAATTAACCAAAGTATCACCACCCCAAAAATGGGTGTAGTTCACTAGCTTAAATCATTATGGAACCTTAAAAGTGAAATAAGTTCACTGCACTTTAGTGATTTCATCCTGGTTAAAGTTTTTGCACTATAACATCACTAAGTAAACATTATGTTTCATTACTAATTGACATAATTCACTATTATAATTTATTATGGTAAAAATGTTTATTTTTATGTTGTTGTTTTAAATACCTTATGTTAATTTATGATATACCTTATATTAATTTTAATTATTTTAATTAATAATTTAAGTTATTATAAATTATTATACCTTTAGCTATTATATGTTATTTCAAGTTATACTTTAGGTTATTCAAGGTCATTATATTTTATGTTATTATAAGTTATTTTATCCTAAGTATAACAATTTTAAAAATCTAAAATAAAATATAATCACCTAAAGTAAAATAACTACTAATAGCCTATGATAATATAACCTATAATATTTATCAATAACTTATAATAAAATAACCAGCAATAGTTGTAATATAACCTAAAATAACAAAAAACAACCACCAATAACCACTAATAGTCACTAATAGCCACCAATAGAATAACTATCAATAGCCACCAATAAGATAACCACCAATGGCCTACAATAGAATAACCAGCAATAGCCACTAATAGCCATTAATAGCTTATGGTAATTTAACCATTAATAATCACCAATATCCATTAATAAAATAACCATTAATAGTCGCTTATAAAATAGCTACTAATAACCATTGATATCCACCAATAAAATAGTTACCAATAGTCATTAAAAGAATAATCATTAATAGTCACCACTAAAATATCTATCAATAGCCATTAATAGAATAGCCACTAATAGCCACCAATAGAAGAGCAACCAATAACCATCAATAAAATAACTATCAATAACCATTAATAAAATAACCAACAATAACCACCAAACCAATAGCCACCAATATAATAATCATAAATAGTTTATGGTAATATAACTTAAAATAAACAATAATAACATAAGTTGAAATAACTTTCAATAGCCAAAAGTAACCAACAATTATCTTCACATAGTTGAAAATAACATAAAATGAAAGAGTTTAAAATAACCAAAATTAATTTATAATACCCACAAATAACCTAAAGTGAAATAGCTTACAATAGTTAAAAATATCTTATAATAGTTGAAAATAAGCTAAAGTGAAATAATTTAAAATAGTCAAAAGTAACATAAAATAACCAAAAGTAATTTAAAATAATCAAAAGTAACTTAAGGTGAAATAATTTAAAAATTCATAAATAGTCATAAATAATGTAGAATGAAATAACTTAAAACAATTAAAAATAGCCCTAGAATAGCTGAAAATAACTTAACATAGGAATTATTATTATATTAACAAAAATAATTTTCATTTATTAAACATGGTCATTGAAATGTTACTAAATAGTGATATTCAAAAAACAATTTGTTCAAATGATTTTACACTTCCAAAAGGACATAAATGTAATTATGTAAATTATTTTTTTAAAAATAAATTAAATTTTAATCATTTCATTTAAACAAAATTTCAGTAAATTATGAATTTTCAAAGTTTATGTTTTATAATGTTTAAAATGAAATATTTGATAAATAAAATACAATGTAACATATTATCACAATAAGTGTGATGGTTTGATGGTAGGAATGTTTGTGTCCATTCTGGAGGTCAAAGGATCAAATCTTACAAATGCTTCACAAATGGTGTGTTTGTGTTCAATAGTGCTAAGTTGATAAAATATTCTCTTGTGTAATTTTTTAAAGTAAGTGCCTACTTAAATTGATTACATGGCCTTATGTACTTAGGCTAGATTTTTAACCTAGCATAGGTAATGACACGTGTCAATAAGTCAGAGGTTGAAAATCATGAAATTATCAATAATATTAAATATTTAATCATTTAAATTTAATTGATTTCCATGATGCTTAGTTAAGTAACTAGTAAGTGAAATGGCTTGGTAAATTTATATTTCATTAGGTACTAATGAGTCTAATTCACTATTTGTAGTAACTAGTCCCTGTTCACTAGGGGTTGACCAATTTCACCATGGTAAAAATGTCCAAATTCATTCAAAACCTATTGAAACCCAAAGTGAACTAGGATGCATTTTGGTGTAATGTATGTGTTACAAATGGAAAAAATATTCTTAATCACAAGTTGCAATTTTTCCAAATTTGTTGAAAGCAAAAGTTGCCACTTGGTTTGTTAGGTTTGAAACAACCTAACCAACAACAACTTGGGATGAAGTACAATGAACTTTTATATCAAGATTTAGTGAAATTCAAAGTGAAGGCCAAGTAGTTACCACTTTCCATTATGCAAATCAAAAGAAATATGAATCAATAAAAAACTATTATGATAGATTTCTAAGACCATGTGTAGTAATTCCACAACAACTTAATGATATTTATTTTTAAAAAAAATTTAGAGAAGGATTGAGAACTAAAATGAAGATAGCAATTATTGGTTGCCATGAAAAACTTTGGCTAAAATGGCAGAATCAACCATAGCCATAGAAAGAATAAATGTTAGTAAGAAGAAAAAATATGGCAAGATATCATCAAGATTTGATAGTGATGAATCTGATGAGTCAGAAGATGAAGAACAAGTAAAACCAAAAAGAAAAGGAGCAAAAGTTTGGTTTGACACATGTAGAAAAGGTGTATGTTGTTAGAATTATTATAACGAAGGACATTTTACAAAGGAATGTAAGTTTTTGAAAAAAAATTGTCAAAATTGTCAAAGTGGTAATCATAATACTAATCAATGTCCTAGCAAGTTGGTAGGTGGAAGATGTCCAATTAAAGAGATTGTACCAATGCATGTGGCATAAGCCGAAGCACTTGTAATTCAAAAGAATAAACAACCGAATTATGAAATATTTAATAACGAAAAGGGATATGGAAATTGGTCATATAATTCAAGGCCACAAAATCAAAATTGGCAAGGTAATCGAAATAAATAACATTATCAGAATAATTGGTTTAACCAACAGAATTATAACCAAAACAATGGATTTCAACAAAACGACACAAGGTGTTTTTGTTGCCATAAGGAAGGACATTTCAAAAAAGATTATCCTATATGAAAAAAAATTCTAGAGGATGAAGCTAAGAACTCCACATCGAAAGTGGGAATTAATGTAACTATGGTTGATTGGGATCAACTAGTATTGGATGTATTTGTGACCACCAGGTGTCAAAAGGCTAGGATGCAAGAAGAAGAAGAACCTTAGGAAAGGGAAGCAAATCGTACAAGAGGACAATGAACCAAATGGGAGAAAGAGAAATTGGTTCATCAGGATATAATTAGGGAATTATAAAGGTTTCAAGAATTTGAAGACCAACTGTTGGAAATGTAGAAGTATGTCGATTTAGAGTCGGAAAAATATCAATCAAATGGACTGGAAGAAAAATTACCATTGGAAATGACTTATTTTAAAGTTGGTTTGCCAAGTGTTATGAGTAATAATGAAGACAAAATAATAAACAATGACAAACCAACAAAAGTTGGAAAGTCAATTAATATAGAAGACAAATAACAAATTCTAGCATATTGACATGGCCAGTGGACATGACAATCAAGGAGAGTCAAGTCAAGAATGGAAGTCAACTTAAGTGGAAATGGCCCATCAACTAAGGAAGTCAATATGATGAGAAGTCATATACCAATAGTGTATGTGGATATGAAAGGAGAAGGCATAACAACAAACAAAGTTGAAGCTAACAATTTATTACAAGGTGATGATGTATTACTTGAAATGATGATGATTTTGAAATTAGAAGTCAAATTGGGACAACTTCTTAGAATTTGTCCATAACTAATGAAGATGATGGAGAAGTCTTTGATGAAAATGAAAATCAATCAAGTGATGGATCTGTGTAAAGTTAGCACAATAAAGGCTAAAGACTTTGATGAAGCTATACTAGTAGTTCAAGTTCGAGTTGGCAAGTTTGAAGTTAAAGATGTGTTGCTAGATGGAGGATCTAGTGTAAACATTATTTCATTAAGTTTAAGAAAAAAATTCTGGTTGAGAAAGCCTCAATTGGCTTCATTTGTAATATACATGGCTAATCAATAAAAGGTTCAACCCATAGGGTTAATTCAAAATTTCAAGATCGATCTGGCAAGTTGTGTATATAAAATTTCAATTACTATATTGAAGATGGAAAATGGAGTTGAAGCATACTCTATGCTTCACAAGTGTTGTAAAGTTAAAGTTAAAACTTGAAAGCAATCTGCTTAAAATTGAATGTTTGTTTCACAAAGTTTTTGAATTTGTTATTGAAGATTATGAATGTTGCAACATTTGTGACAATGGAATATTCCATTGTGATTCACTAAGATGCATGATAAAATATTGTCAAAAAAAAAACAAATATACAACTTGGAGAAGGATATATGGCTTTGATGAACAAGGAATTTGGTAATGAAAAGAATTAAACAACTTCATTACTTGAACAATGCATCTTGCAAGTTAAACATGAGATGGATTAATAATGTAAGGGTTACAATTTGCATTGGCGAGATTAAAAGGTGCCACATTTGGGACTTTTATTTATTTTATTCAATGGAACTTTTTAAAAGTTTAATAACCTTTTAGAAAATTTTACTCATTAAGCTTTCTATAAGCCTATGTTGACCATGTCCTTTAAAAGCTTTCACTAATAATGCATTTAGAAACACTTTGCCACTTAAAATTTTTAAAAACTCTTACAAAATCATTATTCTAGAAAAGTTTTCTAGAAACTTCTTCTAATTAAATCTTTTAAAATCTTTTATTAACTATTTTCCTAGAAGCTTCCACTAATTTTTTAAAAAATTCTTTTTAATGTTTCTAAAAACATTTATGCATATTCCTTGGATCTCTTTAGAAACTTTTAAAAAAATTCTAGAAGCATATTTTAAAAAAATCTTTCTAAAAATTTGTAAACATATTTTTCAATTTTTAAAAAAAACTTCCATAATGTTTAATGTTCATGGCACAAGGTTGGTAAGTTTGTTTAATTAGTAACTAATTTTCTTTTTATTGGGTTGCTAGGCTATGAGTTTTTATTTTGGAAATATGTTTTGATACATTGGTGGAAATGAAATGGAACTTGGTTTTTTATTCGCACAAGGGTGACATTATACCCTTAAATTCTAATGATTGATTGTTATAAATAGTTACAATAATATAAGGAAACATGATATTTATGCATGATTAATTTGCCAAACTTACATGTATTGATTGACCCTTATGATATGTAATGAAGAACATAATGTTTGATTGTTTAGTACATTTCAATAGACGTTTTGATCACCATGTTGGTGTTTTATTATTGTTTTAATCCATCTTTGAGACTTTTACAAGTAGCAAATTTTGATGTATTGAACCATCAATTATGTTCTTGAAGCTAACTTGTCTTTTGTTTAATCAAATGTTGATCTTTATTCACTCATAAACTATGCAAATGAGTTATACTTGTTTACAACCATAGCTTGTTACACATTTGGCTCAGGGTGTTGTAACTAGCAATGGTTCCCAACAAGTACGATTCCAAAAAAAATGGTTGTCAACAAGTATGATTCAAATAAACTTACTTTATGTTTTAGAGAATTGAATGACACTTACTTTTCATACTATTCAATAACAAAAAAATTATTGTGTTCAAGCCTTCGTCATCACCTATTTTGCCTTGCACTACATTTAGGAGTTACTTGCACGTAAATATGAAAGAAATGGTAGCCTTTTGATCCTTAAATATTCATTGGGTTCTCACCACCATGTTATGAAAATAAAATAAAATAAACCATTTAAAAAAAAAGGTAAAATTTAGGTAGCCAATGAGAATCATGGACACAAGGACAAATATGCCACCTAAGCATACCACTAGAAACACGTGATAGCCATCCATGTGACTTAGAGAAATTGAAAAAATAAAATCATGGTCTTATATATTCTATATCCTATACCTAGTGTAAAATCCTAGTAAAAATTTCATTGGTTGTGATTTTGTTTGAAAACAAAAGATGTCACCTTATATGCCTTAGGTTAATATCCTATGTTGAGGTAGAAACTTTACTAAGGGTAAGGTGTCCTCCACATACACTAACAAAATTTGAGCAATTCTTTACATGTGGTATAAAGCCCTAAGGTGAAGCATTGTCAAAACGAGGGGCCTACCACTAGGCAGTAGTTGAGTTTGGCTCACATCTTGGGAACCTATTTCCCCTTTGGGCCTAATCCTAATATGTACATCATGATGCCTTAGGATTGGTAGGGATCTTACATCTGCTATTTAGGAATGGGAGGAATTTTATGCCTACATATACATATAGGTGTAAGGTGCCTCCCACTCCTAAACAATAGGTGTAGGATCCATGTTTTGTGGATATAAGGTGCCCTCCAAATGCACAAGGAAATTCCTTAGCATTGTTCATTTATTAGAAGCATGGTGTGGGTCATGCTTGACTTATGGAGCTCCGACACTTTTCTACTTTTTGTTGGCAATATTAGGGTGAGGAAGAACATAACTTTGATGAAGGTCCACCAAAAAAGTCTAAAGTGAAATGGTGTATATTAAAAAACCTAGGATAAAGGTCATGGATCAAAGGTGCCAAATACATCCACAACTACAAGGCTTAAAAAGGGTTTCAAGGGTAAAGAAAATGGATAGAAAAGTGCCCATTTCTTTAGGCTTGCTTGGCAAACTTAACATTATTTTAGGTCAAAGTTTCATCAATTGGTTTAAAGATTATAAAGGGAAGTCATGCTACAAAAGGAGAGTAGACACAATTAGGATGAATTGAGAGTTGTAGCCAAACAAAAGGTTTTTGGAAAAAAAAGGAGTTAAATTGTCATGTGAATGTCTAACACACTTGACATTCATGTGTTACCTAAAGCATGCAAAATATGTCCCTTGAAACACTAGATTAAAAGTCATATACACATTTACACACAATATGTTCGTAAGTTTAGGATGTTGAACATCCGAGTGTTAGTCCTTATAAATCTGTTCGTTACTTCTTCTTTCATACCAAGACCAACCCACCATAGCTGAGATCCCAATACAATCAAAATACAAAAGAAGTTAACCATGATTCATGGAAAGACAAAATCAAATACGTGTAAACAATGTGAAAATTGAATGATAGGAAACTAATTGTGTAAATAGAAATATAGAAGAGTTTAGGAATATCACCGAGCAATAGAATACAATAGTATAGAATAATTACAAGTTGCAGAAGCAAATGCAATGAGAGCTGTAAAGCCCCTGCCTCCGGAGCTAGTGTGAAGCAAAAGGGGTGCAAACTCAACTCATTGGGCATGAGGGTACTTTAACAATGGTACTTACTCAAAGTGTATTGGAAAGATAGATTCCAATACTATCACATGTTGGGTAAGTGGGTAAACATCATCAGTAAGTAGGTAGAGAATGTAAGTGTTACTAGTAACTAACTACATGTAGTTAGGTAAGTAAGGCACCTGATGACTACTATGTATGAAGATACATGTGGATGATTAGTGCATAGCTAATGACTTTGGTTGGCTATGGGACAGAAATCAAATGAAAAAATGATTTCCTATCCAGATATCATCCATTCTGCACGGTGTGTTGATAGGGTGCTGGTTCAAGTTTGGTGGACAAAGTAAATGTTATTACCTGGGATAAAAGGAGGAGACTAGAAGCCATAAATGTGCATTATTTTGTTGCTCTCTTTGCAACTCAGAACAAGCATTGTCAATATTTCACCAAAAATTCTCTAGCATAATTTGTTTCGGTGGTCCTAGAGAGAAGCAAAAGCCATGAACATGATGTTATCCCCTAGAGCAGCTTCTACCACACAAACCAAAGTTTTACCATATAAATGAACTCTTACGCTGTCTAAGAAGTGAAGTCATGGCAAATGGGACCACCCATATAGTCTCCAAATGCATTGGCCACTTTAGTGTATAAAGCACCTTTTAAAAGTCCAGCTTCCCAAGGATAAGGACACCATAGGCATATATGAGCTTGGCCCACACAAGATATAGAATATTTTACCAAGAGTGCTTGCCCACCTGAAACACCTGGGGTCCAAAAGGTCGGTAGTAGACTCCTTCCTAAACATTAGACTTGTCTGGAAAGTCACTCCGTCCTTTGGGCCTGCTTTCACCCACTATCCCTTCTTTCAGCGGTATCCCGAAAGTAAGGAAATTTTTATTAAATCTCAGTATGAAATGCTGAAACTCAGCATTTAATGCACAAGGTTGGAGAGTAATTAAGTAAATTGTACACGTAGGAGCAGTCAAAATATATGTATCAGCAGTGGAGGCGCTCAGGAAAAAAGAAAGACAGGGTACAGATAACTCTCTTGTCTCCATAGGAGTGGGTCATTCATGCTCCCACATTGTTTTTAAATAATTTTTCATGTGATATCTGCCGGATACCCGTTGGGTATCACAAGATTTAAGAAAAAAATTGTGTCGATTTTTATGCTTGGTAACATTAACAGAAGGTTCTAGACGTAAGTGCCCCTCCGCTCTGCCTCGAGAAAGTGCTTAATTTCGGAACTCCCTGACCTTGGGTGTTATCCTACACTTACCAAAAATGATGAAGGAAAGGAAATCATTGTTTTTCATTTAATGGCCTTGGCATCCTTTGCCGGATGATGGGATGCTTTGTCCTTGGAAAACTTCAGTTAGTGTTTGATTTGAGTGGGAAAACAAAGAAGGGAAAAAAAATGGACATGTTGATTCTTAGTTCAATTTGTTGGGTACTGCCCCCCACAGGGACAGACTATCGCATTGTATCCAACTTTTGGAAGTTTTATTTACAAGGTATCCAAAATTCTTGGTATTACAATTTCATGGACAATTTTACCCATGAAAGCAAATTTTAGGGGCCAGGGTGAAGAACCAGCACCCATGTTGGTACCTTTGCCTTTTTGAGTGAGCCCTCTTAGTGGCCATATTTAGCCCAAAATATGTTGGATTTTGAACACGAAGACACTAATTTAATCTAAGCATGGGATACTTGTAATATTTATAAATAATCTAAATGAATTTTGGTATTTTTACCATGGTACCAATGTGGGTGCCGGTGGTTTACCCAAGGCAATTTTGGGTGCTATTGGTTTCCATTTGAAAAGAGGAAAGACAAAAAATAAGGTTCTTCTAAAGAGTCAAAAAGAGTTTCTAAGAAACTAATATTTCCTTAGGATTGGACTAGCCGGGTTACCACCTCCATATATAACCAGTTTTGGTGTCTTATATTCAAGTACTTCTTAGGGGGTTTTTTTTCTTTTTTTTTCCCCTCTCGGCAGGATCATGATTATTTTGGTGTCAAATCTATCCACGAAGGAAAGGTAGTTTGTTTTGTTTGTTTGTCATTTTGAGATCTCCCAAGTCACAGTGCCTTTTGTTGCACTCTTCGTCAGATTGAAAAGCTCTTGATGAGAAAGGGTGCACCCAGTTAGTTTCGTAATGTTTCAACCCCCAACGGAGAAGTAAAAATTTGGATGCTTTACGTTTTCTGCTTTTCTTAAGTTTACTAAGTTTACAAGCTTAAATCAATCCAATTTGTAGCAAAGCACTTGAATATTGAACAATTTTTTCATTGAGAATTCAGCTTTTTAAAAATTAAAAAATTATAGAGGAAATTGGGCATTCTTTTCATATCGTTGGAAAGCCCTCCTTGCACACCCTTTACTGAAGGCGATTTGAAAAAATTAAGACTTGGAAGGAAAGGCGAGGGAGATATTGAATTTTTGAATTATTTTTGTCGTAGATATTAGTTGGGTACCCAATTCATGGTTGGGCTAACAGCAGCAGCTACACTAGTTTACACTACCTATTTTATGAAATGACTTTTTTTTTGAGATTATAAAAACACGTTTTCATGTCAAATTTTTGCCACTTTTGCTACTAAAAAATTGGAAAGAAATTTCTTTGAGGCAACAGGTGGCCATCTGGACATTCCTCTTTTTGTTATGGCAGTTCCACTTAGGGCCTGAATCAAATGGTGGGGAACACTGGGGAACACCAGTTATGCTCTAGAACAGGCCTTGGTAGAACCAATTACAACCAGACGGAACAACATCTGGGCCTAGTGGGCTTGAAAAGTTTCTAGATGTGCAAGGGTCCTGCCCATTCCATAATACCATACTACCTACTAGTTTCCTTCATTTACCCTAAACCCTAAAAACCCTAAATCCTCTCTCTCTCTCTCTCTCTCTCTCTTTGATGGGGAAAAAAATGAAATGACCCACCAAGGAGAGTTGAATTTCGAGGTGTAGATAGTCCCCTCCACCCCCTAGTAGCCAATATAATATATAAAAATTAAATTAAATTGTATCTAATCTATTTGAAGCCCTTCATACCTACTTACAAACCTACCCTTCCCACTCCCTCCATGACCTACCTATTGACCTATCCTTAGTACTTACCTCTTCCAATCTCCCTCCCTCCCTCCCTCCCTCCCTCCCCCTAATCTCCTTGGGAAAATGGATTGGGTTGGTGCACAAATACCCATCACTTGCTTTGCAAATATGAAATTAATAGTATTTGTAGCTAGTAGAGCACCATTACTAATGTGAGTGGGGTAGGGAAGGGGAGGGGAGGGGAGGGGAGGGGGGGGGAGTAGGTTGGGTTGCTAGTAACGTGGTGCAAACATGTTTGTAACCGTTGTGGAGTGGAGTGGAGTAGTTGTTTCGATGGGCGTGCCCCTTAAATGCTCATTTTCCTCATTTAATTGCCTTACTAGGTAGTAGTAGGGGTACCTAAATTCAGCCTGGAATTAAAACACAACTTGTGTGTCATTAGGAGGGTTTGTGGTTTTTTAATAAAATTATTATTAATGAATCTAGGAGCAAGAATTGGCTATTATAAAATTTTAATGTATGTGATTCTGGGTGTTTTTTAATTAATTAATTGATTTGGTCAAGTAGGTGGATAGGCCATCATTTACAGGAGCCAACTTTGGGTAGAGTTCACCAGTTATTTAAAATAAAAATAAAAATTAACATTTTGTTTTATTGGATAGCATATCACAAGAGGGATTTAACATTAAATGGCGAGTCTCAGTGTTTATACAATACAAAAATTAGTTTAAAAACTACTACCAAACTTAAAAAGAACAGTCCAAATAGGGCCAAAAAAAATCAAATTATTTTTCGAAATTTGGCGATTTCTTAAAGCAAAAAAATGGAAATTTCACGACAGAATATTCTCTTTTTGTTTTGATTTGTCTCATTTGGCGTAATTTGGGGGAAAAAGAAAAAACGCTGGAAGCCACACAGTAAAATAATGTTTATTTTAGAATTTTCTGGCGACCAATAGGAACTCATTGTCTAAATATGGCAACAAGTAACTTTTTTTTTCCCTTCAAAGTAAGACCACTTTTGCATTATTTTTTTCCTCTAGAAAAGCCTTGGTACAATTAGCACTATTTATTTTCTATATTTGTAATTTTATTTACTTATTGGTTGCCAAGGTGCCCCCAAAAAAAAAAAAAAAAAAAAAACTGTTCAGATTACTTAGAGAAATTATTTTGTGATTAAGTTTCTTTTGTGATGAATAAACAAAGTTGTCTTTTGTAATTAAGCAATTCTTGTGATGAATGAAGTTTTGATTAAAGAAGCTTATGTTGTAATTAAGCCATGGTAGTGATGATTAAAGAAGTTTGTGTTATCGTTAAACCAGATATTTGTGACCATTAAATGAAGTTTGTATTGCGATTAAGCCACATTTATGACGATTACTGAAGTTTGTGTTGTGATTAAGCCATTATTTGAGATGATTAAATTAAAGAAGAGTGGGTTGTGATTAAGCCACATTTGAGATGATTAAATTAAAGAAGAGTGGATGGTGATTAAGCCACATTTGAGATGATTAAATTAAAGAAGAGAGGATGGTGATTAAGCCACATTTGGGATGATTAAATTAAAGAAGAATGGGTTGTGATTAATCCACATTTGGGATGATTAAATTAAAGAAGAGTGGGTTGTGATTAAGCCATATTTGTGATGATTATATTTTTAAAAAATTGGGCTGTGATATTAAGCCACATTTGTGATCATTATATTTTTTTAAAATTGGGTTGTGATTAAAATTTTTAAAAAAAGATAAGGCACAAATCAAACAAATTTCATTGAAGACAAAAGGGTAATTAAGCTATATTTGTGATGATTAAATTAAAGGCGAGTGTGGGTGTAATTAAGCAATTTTTTTGATGGATGAATAATTGATGAAGTTGGTGATTAAAAGTTTAGGGTAAAAAATCAATCAGATCCAAGAAACTTTGGAAAGGAAGTACCTAATAAAAACGAATAATTCCTAAAAAGGAAATCAAAGCACTTTACTCTTGAAAGATAGTGAACAAAGGAAGAAAAATAGAGAGAAAAAAGTAAGTTAATTTTAAAAACTTAAATGTGTGTTGTCGTGTTGTGCGAGGAGGAGATGAGAACAACCCAAATTTTTTATTAAATTTTAAAAATAAAATTTAAAAAATAAAAGCATTTTGAC
>Ga0209611_10009087_pt1 | contig 15197 bp, 16 predicted proteins | sample S1TSphgellanicum_3_FD_187693 | JGI IMG/M metagenome (GOLD analysis project Ga0209611, IMG submission 187693) | Host-associated microbial communities from peat moss isolated from Minnesota, USA - S1T2_Fc - Sphagnum magellanicum MG (SPAdes) (version 2) | ecosystem: Host-associated > Plants > Peat... | reverse complement strand
AGGAAAAATTTGAGGAAACAAAAAAAAAAAAAAAAAACCAGTCGAACTTGAATTTAGCCACCTGCTCAAGAAATTTAAAATAAAATGAAACTATGAAAAAAGAGTTGAAGAAAAAAAGACGTACCTTTAGGTTGGATACTTTTTCATTTGACTCTAACATTCTTGAGGTTCCTTCAATCTCCTTCTCCTCTTTCACAAAATAATGCAAAAGGAAACCATTCTTGATGTGTCTCTCCTTATATATAATATTTCATTATAAGTATTCTTCAAATGGAAACCCTATGACACACCCCACACTCCTTGAAAGACTCAAATGTGAGTCCAAAAATGGAAACATCGAAAGAAAAAAGAGTTGGGGTACGCTCTTTAGCTCACAGCACTTCGGGGGTAGAGGGGCGTGCTGGAACTCCAGGATGGGGACTAGGACAAGTGACAAGCAGGTCAATTATTCACACGAACTTGCACAAACCAAACAACAAGTTGGTTAGTGCGTGGTTGAAGCACTTTTGGTGCATGGACAAACCACGAGCATACACAGACTCACAAGACTCACCACAGGTTGGACTTGGGGGGAAGTTATCACCTTCCCCCTTATAGTATTTTCTATAATTAGCCACGAGGGCTACATCCAAATGTCATTTTGTCTCGAGACTCCCAAGTTGGGAGTCCTGAAATTTTCAAAATTGGGACTCTTGCGTCTTTGGAGGCCATAACTTTTTTTTTTCAAACTTCAATTAAGATGATGTTTAAAACAAAATTTTAGCCCTTGTCAAGAACTTTTCAATGATATGTGGTAAGTTACTTGTATGCAAGTAAATCAGGGTGATTCTTGACTTTTAATTGTCAGTAGTCAAATTGACACTTTGACTCTCAACTTTCTTTTGGCCATAACTTATGTATTAATTATTCAAATGGGATGTGAAAGTCTAATTTAGACATCTAAGTTCCAAGAGCTTTCAAATGGTATAAGGAACTCTTCAATCTAATGAGTTTTGACCCCTGTAACCACTCTCTAAAAATTCAGGAGTCCATTGCAACTTTAACTCCCAAAGCGGAAGCCCACTTGGGAGTGTGTGGGTTCATTCTTTTACACCCTCCTACATTCTTAGGAGCATGAAATGTGACTCCCGGGCTTCACTCTCAGCTCGCACCTTTGCAAGCCTTTGCCTTGTTTGCAAGCCCAAGGTTAAGGTCGCAACACCTAAAACCCTTCGTTTTTATTGAATCGTCAACATTCAAGAATTTTGTGCTTTCTCCTCAGCTTTTTTTGGAGCTTTCTACTTCAATTCCCTAGGGAATGAAACATTAAGACTCATCAAAATCTAAAGTCCATTTACAAAATTAAAATATTTTCTATCAAATATTTTGTTCCATAGGCATAAACCAATTTAATTTGCATCCCTCCTCTTCTATTTCTTGGGAGAAATATATTTGCCTTTTTCCTTCAAACTCTTAAATGTCCTTCAAAAAGATAAATGGCTTGAAAAAATTAGAACATAAAATATTACACATTTTGTTTCTTATTGCAATCAAATCTGAAATTGCGAAGGTCCCTCACCTACTGCCTTTGAATCCTATGAATGACTCCTTGCGTCTTGTTTGGTGCCATTTTTGTTGCCTACCTAATTGGCGTCGAGTTGTGTCCATGGTGGTGTCTTTTCTTCCCCGGACTTCCCTCTTTAGAATCAATATTCTTTTGCATCTCTCAAAGAATTTCTTCCTTTCATTGTGTAGTATATGTATCTATAGAATTATTGGGAACTTGAAATTTATCTTCCAGAAGCTTCTATATATTATTATGTGTCTTCTTTGAAATGATTTGGCGTCAAAACTTCACTAAGATTTTCATCATTTAACAACCTCCATTAACAGATAGAATTTTTTGATGTTTCAATGATAATTATGTATGCACTTAACTTTGGAATTTCTTTTCTTTTCATTATAATCTCTATTTAATTTACTTTCCCTTAAACTGTGTAATTATTTTTTTCTTTTCATGATAAAGTTTGCCTTCTCCCACTCAAATCCTTTTCATCAATGTTTGTTGAACTTTTATTCATGACCCAATAAGTGAGTGCCAAATAGGTCATAGTTCACAAGGCTTTATGCTTTATGGTTTCGAGTTTTTAATTGGGAATCTTCATAATTTAATCTTGATGCTTCACCAACATTATAATGTACCCTTCAATTATAATGTTCTGGCTAGGCATTTTATCCAAAGTTTTATCTCTAGACTCTTTGCACTAGATTTGATTAATGGATGTTATCCCGCATAGAGTTGTTTCATTTTTGCATGGTTTGTGTTTAAAAATTGAAGAGATTTGCTTTGCCACATTTAGTTTTAGTTATTTGAAGTTTTATTGATGGTCCTTTGTTCATTACTATCCTAAAAGGATATCCTTTATAATGTGTCTATCGTGTTCCAAATTGCCACCCACCTTCTGATTTTCACACGTTGCAATTTAATGTACTATGTTAAGGATTAATGAACAACTGTCAAATAGCCAATTAGTGTTTCTTTTCCTATAGATTTCAATAGCCCATAATTATTTGATTTGCAATTAGATGACCTATCCCTAGTAGGTTTTTTTAGGATCCATTTACACTCCGCCAATCATCATTAATCAAACTTCATGGGGTTTAACTCATTTACTCTTTACATTTTGCTTAAATGTTTTTGTCCACCTATTTTTATAAACATTTTACACCATTTTCCATTGCAATTAAGGACAGTCAATGTTTCTCATGTTTAATGGATTGCTTCCACATTTTTTTACTGGCACAATATTCATTTTTTTTCTTATCTATCGAGATCAAATCCATGCATCATGGTTTCTCAACAAGTTGGTTAGTGCATAGTTGGAGCACTTTTGGTGCATGACGAACCACATGCAACCACGGACTCACAAGACTCACCACGGCCTAGACTTGGAGGAAGCCATCACCTTCCCTCTTATAGTATTCTCTGTGTTTGGCCACGGGGCTAGCACCCAAATGTCACTTTGTCTCAGGACTCCCAAGTTGGAATCCTGAAATTCTTGAAATTAGGACTCCTGAGACTTTGGAGGTCCATAACTTCTTCTGCAGACCTTTGATAGAGATGAGATCTAAAAAAAAGTTGTATTCCTTATCAAGATGTTTCCAATGGTATGTGACATGCCACCTACACACAAGGAAATCAGGGCAATTCCCAACTTTTAGTGGTCGGGAGTCAAACTGCCAATTTGACTAATGGCCCTTCTTTTAGCCATAACTTATGTTTTAAGAACCCAAATGGGTCATGAAAGCTTATTTTAGACATTGATGTTGCAAGAGCTTTCCAATGATATTAGGAATGTCTCAATCTAATGAATTTTGACCCTTACAATTGCCTTTTGAAGATTTGGGAGTCCATTGGGAGTCCAACTCCCAAAGTGAAAGTTCATTTGGGAGTGTGGGGTTCATTCCCTCACATTCTCTTGCACTCCTGGGATCATGAAATGTGATTCCCGGGCTCACTCTTGGCCCACACCTTTGCAAGCCCTTGCTTTGGTCACAAGCCCAAGGTTAAAGTTACAACACCAAGTTACGCGATCATAATACGTGAACAGGGTCATGATTTCCCATGTTGGTCGCCACTACCAACCAACCCTTTGGGATGCACTTTAAGCATGTGTGCATCCCCATAAGGTCACATGCTTACCTTCTCTTTTGGGGCCAAGGTTTTTCTTTGCCCCAAAGTGGGAGTTCGAATTTGATATAGGTTTACGCAAAAAAGTTCCATTTGTCCATGCCACTTGACGACTCTTTTAGTAATATTCATTATGTTCATGATGTAATCTTTTGAAAGTCTTTACCCTTTATTTCACTTGCAACTTGATGTGGTACATTTGTGTAATTTGTTAACTTGCTAAAAAAAAGGTGATGTCCTCATCACATTTTATGTTTTTAAATTTATTTGTCAATATATTATGGAATTCTTTTATGGCTTTTTAGACATGTTCCATATCCAACTCATTCATCCAAGATGCCTCTATTGGATGGTATCCTTTCCACTTGACCAAGTACTCCCATTCTCACCCTTTTAATTGCTTTGACTTGAACATGGCTTCCACTTCAAATTTTGGTTTGTTATCAATGAGGTCGAGTGGAGGCCTTGAGTTGTGCTCTCCATTAGGCCTTGAGGCCTCATGGGCAACCGGCTTAAAAAATGAAACATGAAATATGGGATGAATTTTAAAAAATTTCCAGTAGTTTTAATTTGTAAATGCCAAGAATTTTTTTTCCAACATTTTGAATGAACTTGCATATGGGCCTAAGAACTTGTGGTAACTGAAATTGTTTTATGTTCAACCACACATCATCTCCTTCTTCAAAATTCACCTCTTATCGGAATTTGTGCACAAAATCCTTATACCGTTTATGTGCATTTTTAAGATTGGCCTTAGCCATTTCCCACAAACGCCGCCTCTCTTCATCAAATTGTGTGACTGTTGGCACTTCTTCATTTCCATCACTAGGGGGTTGCCCATGTGCGGCTCAAGTTGTAGGCACAATTAGTGACTTGCCCATCACCATTTGAAAGGGGGTGGCCTTTCTTGCCGAATGCTCTGAATTGTTGTAGTAAAATTCGACCAATTCCAAATGGTCCACCCAATCTTGTTGATCCGCTGTCACATAATTCCATAAAAATTGTTGGATAACCAAGTTCACTTTCTCGACTTGTCCATCCGTTTGGGGTCGGAATGAGGTCTTCATCTTAAGCTTCAACCCCATGTGCTTCCACAAGGCTCACCAAAACTTGCTCGTGAACTTTGGGTATGGATCCAACACAATGTCCTTTGGGAGGCCATGATGTTTGAACACGTGCCTGAAAAATAACCTTCTCATCTTTTAGGTAGTGGCATTTTCAAATCAGGCTAATAGTAGGACTTCTTAAGGAATGTTATGGTGCACTTTGCACCACCATGGCCCGCAAATGGCCCATCATGACACTCCTTCAAGAACACATCCCTAAACCTCCCTTCCAAAACATAGAGTCGATTTTGCTTATACCATAATAGTCCATATTGTAAATGGAAATGTGATTTGATTCCTTTTTGAATGTTTTGATTTATTTCCTTGGCCAACCCATCACGGCGGCTCGCTAGTTGAACTTCCTTTTGAAGCTTTGTTTCCCCCATGTACACCACTTTAAATTGGTGTTTTTGACTTAGCGCATCGAGCACCACGTTTTCCTTTCTAGGCTTATGTTGAATGTCTACACTGAACAAGGCCAATGTGTCTTGCCACCTCACTTGTTATGATCACAACTTTGGTTCAGTGGCAAAGTATTTTAAGGTGACATTGTCGGTCCATACCACCACATCTTTGTAGCTTATGTAATGGCCCCAAGTCTTGATGAGACAATATATCACGACCCACATTTCCTTTTCATGTGTTGGCACTTTCGCTCCATTTCGCTCAACTTTTTGCTTACAAATGTTACTAGCCTTCCATCTTGCATTAGGACTCCTTTAATTGCAAAGTCAAAGGCATTGGAGTGGATCTCAAAATCTTTGTCAAAATCAAACAACTTCAACATAGGCGTTTTCACCAAAATGCTTTTCAAGGTTTCAAAGGTTTCATTTCATGCTTCATTCCATTCGTAAGATTCGAATAACTTCTTCAAAAGGTTTATCAAAGGCATGGTTATCTTTGCAAAGTTCTTGATGAACTTGTGATGATAAAAGGTCAATCCTAAAATTGATCTTAAGGCTAGAACTGACCTAGGTGGCTCCCAGTCCAAAATTGCCTTCACCTTGTGGTCATCCATCTTCAAGCCTTTTTAGGTGATCTTATATCCAAGGAAATCCACTTTCGTCACCCCAAATTTGCATTTCTCGAACTTAGCGTATAACTTGTTTTCTTTCAACCTTTGGAACACCTTTCAGAGATGTTCCACATGTTCCTCCATGGAGTTGTTGCAGACCAAAATGTCGTCTATGTATACGACCACAAAATCATCAAACCACTCTTGGAAAATGTTGTTCATGAATGTGCAAAATGTGGCGGGTGCATTGGTGAATCCAAAAAACATCACCAAAAACTCGTATGAGCCATACTTTGTGCGATAAGCAATCTTTTCTTCGTCCCCTTCTACAATTTGAATTTGGTAATACCCTAAACATAGGTCAATCCTATTAAACATTTTAGCTCCTGAGAGTCGATCAAACAAATCATCAATTCAAGGTAATGGGTATATATCGATTCTTCACTATCACCTTGTTGAAGGCTCTATAATCCACACACATCTTCAACACCCTGTCCTTTTTATGAATAAAGAGGACGGGTGCCCCATACAATGATTTGCTAGGTTTGATGTATCCCTTTGCGAAGAGTTCTTCAAGTTGAGCCTTAAGTTCCTTCAATTCCTCATGACTCATTCGATATGGGGCCTTGGCAAGAGTTGCCACTCTCGGCATCACCTCGATTACATGGTTAATTCATTTTCTTGGGGGTTAACTCATCGGGCAATTATTTGAATATCACATTCGAGAATTCATCCAGGACTCGCTTAATGTACTTGGGAAGATTCACCAAGTTGGTAATTTCCTTTGGCTCAAATTCGTTCAACACACGCATCACACACAACATGCCATAATTTCCCTTGCATTCATTTTCCAAAGCTTTTTTTAACATCAAGTGGATGGTCAATCCACCCAGACTAAGCACTTCATTTGCCTTCATTCGAACGATCCCATTTTTGGATGGGATTCTATTGTGCCCTTTTATGAACACATTGTTATGGGTGATGAATTCCATTCCCAAAATGCATTCCATTCCCCCTTAAGGTGGAAACCAACAAATCCACCTTTCCTCTCCAGTTCCTTAGTTGAAAAGGCACGTCTTTTGCTTACAATGTGGTGGGATGGGGAACCCCATCCGCAAAGTGCACCTCAATGGGTGCCTTGGACTCCTCCAACTGGAGTTCCATTTTTTCGGCACTTTCTCGGGTTATGAAGTTGTGGGAAGCCCCTATGTCCAAAAGACATAACACCTCTCATTTAGAATCCTTCCCTTTTAAGAAAATAAGGCGATTACGTTCACTTTGGGCTAGGTTGACGGTAAAGGCAATTACCTTAAAACCCCCATTCCCCAATTTGGGTTTGGGGCAATCTTTGGAATAATGTCCCACTTCATTACAATTGAAACATGTTCCTATGGGCTTCCGACTAGCATCCCCCTTAGGTTGGCTCTCTTTTAAAGGAGCCCCCTTCTTGATGAAATTTCCTTTGGGTTTGAAACTTGAGCCTTGGAATTGTTTGGGCTCTTCCACTTTTGAGGTGTCTTGCCTTCGGTTCCATTCCCCTTCATGGCATGCTTTCTTGTGAGGGAATTTGTTCTCCTTCTTGAACTTGGACTTTTCACCCCGTCCCACATTTGAAAAACCTTCCACTTTCATGATGGCCTTGGATAATGAAGCAAGCCAATTCTCTTCAAGCTTACATTTGGCCCAAGTCAGGAACCCCATTACAAAATGGCACACAGAGTCTAACTCATGCATATGTTGAATTTCAAGCATGAGTTCGGAATACACCTTCACATATTGGTGCAAGTTGTCATTTGTTACATTCTCAAAGTCACAGAATTTGCATCTTGAGATGGAATCCGAATTCTTTGGAATGAATTCCAATTCAATGTATTCCTTGAATAATTCCCATGCGTAGCCATGGGTCTTCCCTTCTTCTTGCCTCATTGTTTTCCACCATGTGGAAACATAGCACTTCAAATAGGACTAGGCAAGTTCCATGGCCGAGTGTTGCCCAACTTTGGTGGCATGAAGGTAGTCCTCTATTTCCACAGGCCAAACATCCACAACCTTTCGATCTCAGACCCTATCAAAATTCCCAAGCTTAGCGGGCTTGAATCTTACACCTTTCGATGATCCTCCTTTAAGGGCCACAACCAACTCAGTGAAATCAGGCCTATTCATTTTAAGTAAAACCTCCAATTGTTCTAGAATGAAAAGGACTATGGTTGGTTGATCCTCTTCATTTTCATGGTCATCGTAGTTGTCACGGTCTTTTTGTTCTTTAGAATTTTCTTGTTCCTCCCCCTTAATGGTCTCAAATGGAACATCCAGGTCTTGGGTGGGTTCTTCCACCAAGGTCTCTTGTATTAGCTTACAAGTCCTCTTTAGTGTCATCAAAACTCCCCAATAGGTGGATCAAACTCTATCAGAACTTTGATACCACGCGATGCACCCCAAGCTCCTTGGTGGACTCGATTACAAATCCAAGGTGAAAATAGCAGAAGGACAAGGAGTTGGGGTACGTTCTTTGGCACGCAACATTTTGGGGATATAGGGGCGTACCAAAGCTCTGAGATGGGAGTAGGACGAGTGACAAGTGAGTCAATTATTCACATGGACCGACACAAACTAAACAACAAGTTTGTTAGTGCACAATTAGAGCACCTTTGGTGCATTGACAAGCCATGGGCAAACACGGACTCATAAGATTCACCACAGCCTGGACTTGGGGGAATCCACCACCTTCCCTTTATAGTATTCTCCATGCATGGCCATGGGGCTAGCACTCAATTGTCATTTTGTCTCAGGACTCCCAAGTTAGGAGTCCCAAAATTCTTGAAATTGGGACTTTTACAACTTTGGAGGCCCATAACTTCTTATGTAGACCTTCCATTGAGGTGAGGTCTAAATCAAAGTTATAGCCCTTGTCAAGAGCTTTCCAACGGCATGTGGCACGCCACTTTCACACAAGTAAGTTAGGGAGATGCTTGACTTTTAATGGTCGAGAATCAAATTGGTAATTTGACTCTCGACCTTTCTTTTGGCCATAAGTTGTGTTTTAAGTACCCAAATGGGTCATGCAAACCCATTTTAGACATTTAAGTTGTAAGAGCTTTCCAATGGTATAAGAAACTTTTCAATCCAATGAATTTGGCCCCCTGCAATTGCATTTTGAAGATTTGGGAGTCCATTGGAAGTCCATTGGGAGTCCAACTCCTAATGTGGGAGCTCATTTGGGAGTGTGGGGTTCATTCCCTCACACTCTCCTACACTCTCAAGAGCATGAAATGTGATTCTCGAGCTTCACTCTTGGCCTGCACCTTTACAAGCCATTGCCTTGGTCACGAACATAATGATAGGTTTGCAACATAAACCATATAACTTTAGTATATTTAGTTAATAAGCCATAGGTTTTTAACAAGTTAATTAGATGGCTTTATTATTTTTGGAGTATGATTTCAAGATTGTTTATAAACCTAGTAGATTTCATCTAATGGTAGATGCACTAAATAGGTTACTTAACTAGACTGAACCTATTGGAGTACTTGATCAAACATGTGATACTCACTTGTTCACATTACAACTTGAGTGGTTACAGAGTTTTTATGAGTACATGTTAAAGGGAGTGATGCTAGAAAGGTTTATTACATCACAAAGACAATATTTAGCCCAAAGAGTTAAACCATTTGTGCTTCAAGAAGGAATATTATATAAATTTGGACAAGAAAATAGGTTTTGTTGAGTCTTTAACTAAAAGAAATACCCATAATTTTGCAATAATTGCATGGAATTGCAAGAAGGAGTTTTTTTTTTAACATTACCGTGAGAAAGATCTTGAATGTTGGTTATTGGTGGCCGATGATGAAGCGAGATGTTCATGAATATTGTTGAACTTGTGATCAATGTCAAAAACCAAGTAACCTATTAATGCAAAACTTGGCCAAATTGGTTGCTACTCTACTTGAAGAACCATTTCAAAACTGGGGATTAGATTTTATTGGACCTGTTAAACCTACAAGTAGATTGTTAAGAATTGATACATTTTAGTGGCCACTAACTATGCAACAAAGTGGGGGAAGCACGAACATTTCACAATAACACTTTTGTAGTAACTACCAAGTTTTTGTACAAGCATATCCTTACAAGATTTGGATGTCCATTGACAATTATGACTGATCAAAGTACCCATTTTATCAATGATGCAATCAAATATCTTACTAACCATTTTATCCTTAGACATACTAATTCTATCGGGTGTATTATTCAGAAGGAAATGGACACGTTAAAAATACAAACATGGTTTTTGGAACCTTATTAACCAAGTTAGTTAATGAGAACAAGAATGATTGGGATGAACACCTATCCACAGTCTTATTCTCATATTGAATCGCTTACAAAGTTGGAATAAGTCATACCCCATTTTAACTTATGTACAAATTACATCCATTATTGCCTATAGAATTAACACCCAAACTTGGTACACATGTAGATTTGACACCTATCTGAATACTAACTAGCCAACTATTAGAATTAAAGAAATTACAAGAAAAGAAGCTAATCACACATGATCTAGTTGTTTCTAACCAGTGAAACATGTCATTATTGTCGTAACCCTTGCCTTGGGCGCGAGCCCAAGGCAAGGGCTGGCAAGAATGTGGGATAAGAGGGAAGCCTAGGAGACACATTTTATACTCCCGGGAGTGTAGGAGAGTGTGAGAGCATGAACCCTCACACTCTCAAAGCAACTCCCACTTGGGGAATCGAAGTTTCGATGGACTCCCAAATCTTTAGGGAGCAATTGTAGGGGTCAAAGCCCCTTGGATTGAAATTTTTAAAATATCATTAGAAAGATATTGAAACGTAGATGTCTAAAATGGGCTCGCATGACCCATTTGGATACCTGAAACACAAGTTATGGCCCCAGAAAAGGTCGGAAGTCAAATTGCCAATTTGACTCCCGACCACTAAAAGTCAGGAATCGACTAGATCTCCTTGCATGCAGGTGGCGTGTGACAAACCGTTGAAAAAATTTCAATGAAGGCTATAACTTTGCTTCAAACCTCATCTCAATCGGAGTTCTACACACAAAGTTTTGGGGCCCCAAAGTTGCAAGAGTACCAACTTTGGGAATTTTGGGACTCCCATTTAGGAGTCCTGGGACAAAATGTCATTTGGATGTGGGCCTCGTGGAGAGGCACAAAATATATTATAAGGGGGAAGGTGGTGGCTTCCCCCAAGTCCGGGCCGTGGTGAGTCTTGTGAGTCCGAATTTGCCCGTGGCTTGTCCTAGCACCAAAAGTGCTCCAACTATGCACTAACTAACTCGTTGTTTGGTTTTGTGCAGGTTTGTGTGAGTGATTAAGTGCTTGTCATTCTTCCTAGACCCATCCTAGAGCTCCAGCACGCCCCTCTACCCCCAAAGTGTTAGGAGCCAGGGAGCATGCCCCAACTCCTTGCTCTTTCGCTGGTTTCATTTTAGATTCACATTTGAGTCTATCAAGGAGCTTGGGAGCGCGTCACATGGTATCAAAGCTCTAGTAGAGCTCGATCCACCTATTGGAGAGCTTTGATGGCATTGAAGAAGACTCGTTAGCCAGTACATGAAACCATGGTGGAAGAATCCACCTAGGACTGAGAAGTTCCACCCGAGGCTATTAGGGAGGAGGAACAAGAGGATTATGAAGAATAAGAAGACCAGGAGAACCATAATGATCATGAAAGTGAAGATGAGCAACCAACCACAGTCCTTTTCACTCTATAACAATTGGAGGTCCTATTCAAAATGAATAGGCCCGATTTCAGTGAGTTGGTTACGACCTTCAAAGGAGGATCATTGAAAGGTGTGGGATTCCAACCTACTAAACTTGGGAATTTTGACGGGATCCGAGATTGGAAGGTTGTAGATTCTTGGTTTGGAGGACTATATTCATGCCACCAAGGTTGGGCGACATTTGGTCGTGGAACTTGCCCAATCTTATTTGAAGGGCTATGCTTCCACATGGTGGAGGATGGTGAGGCAAGAAGAAGGAAAGAACCATTGTTACACATGGGAATTCTATAAGGAACGTATTGAGTTGGAATTTATTCCAAAAAATTTTGATTACATTTTAAGATGCAAATTCCATGACCTTGTGAATGCAACTAATGACAACTTACGCCAATATGTGAGGGCGTATTTTGAACTCATGCTTGAAATTCGGCATATGCATGAGTTAGACCATGTGTGCCACTTTCTGATGAGGCTTCCGACTTGGGCCAAGCACAAACTTGAAGAGAATTGGCCCACCTCACTATCCGAGGCCATCATGAAAGTGGAAGGATTTTTGGATGTGAAGTGAAAAGTCCTGGTTCAAGAAGGAGAATAAATTCCCTCACAAGAAGGCACGCCATGTAGGGGAATGGAACCAAGGGCAAGATACCTTAAAAGAGGAAAAGCCCAAACAATTCCAAGGCTCAAGGTTCAAACCCAAAGGAAATTTTGTCAAGAAGGGGGCTCCTTTGAAAGGGGGCCAACCCAAGGGGGATGCTAGCGGGAAGCCCAAAGGAGCGTGTTTCGATTGCAACAAAATGGGGCATTACTCCAAAGATTGCCCCAAACCCAAACCGGGGAATGGGGGTTCCAAGGTAATTGCCTTTACCATCGACCTTAGCCCAAGGTGAATGTAATCGCCTCATTTTCTTAAAAGGGAAGGTTTCTAAGCAGGATGTGTTATGTCTTTTGGACACAAGGGCTTCCCACAACTTCATAACCCAAGAAAATGCCAAAAGAATGGAGCTCCAATTGGAGGAGCTCAAGGCACCCATTGAGGTGCACTTTGCGGATGGGGTTCCCCATCCCACCACATTGCAAGCAAAAAATGTGCCTTTTCAACTAGGGAATTGGAGAGGAAAGGTGGATTTGTTGGTCTCCACCTTAGGGGGAATGGAATTCATAACCCATAATAATGTGTTCATAGAAAGGCACAATAGGTTAATTAGAATCCCATCCAAAACTGGGATCGTCCGAGTGAAGGCACATGAAATGCCTAGTGTGGGTGGATCAACCATCCACTTAATGTTAGGAAAGATTTTTGAAAAGGAATGCATGGGAGGTTATGGCATGTTGTGTGTGATGCGTGTGTTAGACAAATTTGAACTAGAGGAAGCCACCAACTTGGTGGGTCTCCCCAAGTGCATTAAGCAAGTCTTGAACGAATTCCTGAATGTGATGCTCGAAGAGTTGCCTGATGAATTGCCCCCAAGAAGACAAGTTGACCATGCAATCGAGTGATGTTGGGAGTGGCTCCCCCCGCCAAAGCCCCATATCAAATGAATCATGAGGAGTTGAAGGAACTTAAAGTTCAACTTGATGAATTCCTTTCAAAAGGATACATCAAACCTAGCAAGTCACGATATGGGGCACCCATCCTCATTATTCACAAAAAGGATGGGACATTGAAGATGTGTGTGGATTATAGAGCCCCTAATAAGGTGACAGTGAAAAACCAATACCCATTACCTCGAATTGATGATTTGTTTGATCAACTCTCCGGAGCTAAAATGTTTAATAGGATTGACATATGCTCCAGGTATTACCAAATTTAAATTGCAGAAGGGGATGAAGAAAAGACCACTTGTCGCATGAGGTATGGCTCATACGAGTTCTTGGTGATGCCTTTTTGGACTCACTAATGTAGTAGCCACCTTTTGCACTTTCATGAATGACATTTTTCAGTAGTGGTTTGATGACTTTGTGGTCGTATACGTAGAGAACATTTTGGTCTATAGCAACTCCATGGAAGAACATGTGGAACATCTCTGAAAGGTGTTCCAAAGGTTGAAAAAAAAAAATTGTATGCCAAGTTTGAGAAATGCGAATTTAGGGTGACGAAAATGGATTTCCTTGGACATAGGATCACCCAAGAAGCCTTGAAAATGGATGACCACAAGGTGAAGGCAATTTTGGATTGGGAACCATCTAAGTCGGTTCCGGCCTTGAAATCATTTTTAGGATTAGCATCCTATTATCACAAGTTCATTAAGAACTTTGTAAAGATAGTTGTGCCTTTAACAAACCTTTTGAAAAAGTCATCTGGAACCTATGATTGGGACGAAGCATGCAATGAAGCCTTTGAAACCTTGAAAGGCATTTTGGTGAAAATGCTTGTGTTGAAGTTATTCAACTTTGACAAAGATTTTGAGATCCACTCCGATGCCTCTGAATTTGCAATTGGAGGAGTCCTGGTGCAAGACGGAAGGACGGTGGCATTTGAGACCAAAAAGTTGAGTGAGATGGAGTGAAGGTGGCTAACACATGAAAAGGAAATATGGGTTACGATACATTGTCTCAAGACTTGGGGCCATTACATAGGCTCCAAATACGTGGTGGTGTGGACTAATAACGTCACCTTGAAATACTTTGCCACTCAACCAAAGTTGTCATCCGAACAAGTGAGATGGCAAGACACGTTAGCCTTGTTCAATGTGGACATCTGACATGAACTTGGGAAGGAAAATTTGGTGCCTGATGCGTTGAGTTGAAAACATTAACTTAAGGTGGTGTATGTGGAGGAAACAAAACTTCAAAAGGAAGTTCGATTAACGAGCCACTGTGACGAATTTGCCAAGGAAATAAAGTAAAACATTCAAAAAGGAATCAAGTCACACTTCCACTTGTGAGATGGACTATTGTGGTATAAGCAAAATTGGCTCTATGTTTCAAAAGGGAGGCTTAGGGATGTCCTTTTGAAGGAATGCCATGATGGGCCACTTGTAGGCCATGGGGGTGCAAAATGCACCACAACATTTCTTAAGAAGTCCTATTATTAGCCTAATTTGAAAGATGATGTAAAGGAATACGTGAAGACTTGCTTGACTTGCCAACAAAATCAAACATTCAATAAGAAACAAACAGGATTGTTGCGACCATTATTGATTCCTAAAGGGCCATGAAAAAGTGTGTCCATGGATTTCATGGTGAGTCTGCCACCATCAAGGGGATTTGATGCGATCATGGTGGTGGTTGATTGATTTAGCAAGATGACACATTTCATTCCCACCAAAAAAAGTGTCACGACCCAAAAGACAGGAAGGTTGTTCTTCACGCATGTGTTCAAGCATCATGGCCTCCCCAAGGACATTGTGTCAGATCGAGACCTAAAGTTCACAAGTAAGTTTTGGTGAGCCTTCTGGAAGCACATGGGGTCAATGTTCAAGATGAGCACTTCATTCCAACCCCAAATGGATGGACAAACTGAGAGAGTGAACTTGGTTATCCAACAATTCCTAAGGAATTATTTGGCGGTGGACCAACAAGATTGTCGCAACCCTAGCCTTGGCTCGCGACCAAGGCAAGGGGGTTGCAAGGGTGCGGGCCAAAAGGAAGCCCGAGAGTCACATCAAGACTCCCGGGAGTGCAAGAAAGTGTGAGGGAGTGGACCCTCAC
>Ga0209611_10009085_pt1 | contig 15200 bp, 14 predicted proteins | sample S1TSphgellanicum_3_FD_187693 | JGI IMG/M metagenome (GOLD analysis project Ga0209611, IMG submission 187693) | Host-associated microbial communities from peat moss isolated from Minnesota, USA - S1T2_Fc - Sphagnum magellanicum MG (SPAdes) (version 2) | ecosystem: Host-associated > Plants > Peat... | reverse complement strand
GACCTGCTGGGATCGCTCTGCCTGCGCGCGCAACAAGTCGCCGCGCAGGCCGGCGCCGCCGCTCACATCGATGTGCTCGACCTGCTGCGCTGGCCGGGCGTCATCCGCGACAACACTCGTGATCACACGCCCATGATCGCCGCGGCGCATGCGCTGCTCGCCGAGGCGCTCATCGAACTCACGCGCTTTCGCGACAGCGAGGGCGGGCGGCTGCGCGAGGCGCTGGAGCAGCGCTGCGCGGGCTTGATCGATTTCGCCGCCCGGGTCACGGAACGGCTGCCGGAAGTCCGGTCGCGGATGCGCACGAAGCTGCTGGAGCGCATCGCCGCGCTGGTCAGCGACGTCGATAACGAACGGCTCGAACAGGAGCTCGCGATCCTGGCGCAGCGGCTCGACGTCGATGAGGAAATCGACCGCCTGCGCGGCCACGTCGCTGAGATCCGCAAGACTTTCGGCGGCCAGGAAGCGGCGGGACGGCGGCTGGATTTCTTGATGCAGGAACTCAATCGCGAAGCCAACACACTGTCGTCGAAGTCGCAGGACATCGAGACCACGCGCGCGGCGGTCGACATGAAAGTGCTGATCGAACAGATGCGCGAACAGGTGCAGAACATCGAATGACTTCCGAGGGCATCCAGAGACCTCCAGAGAAGTCGCCGTAAGCCCCTGAGTTTCCGGGTGGCTTGGCCAGAAACGTCCACTAGCCTCCAACTGCCTCTGAGCTACACTTGTAGCTAGCTGCGAGCCGATCCCGCTCGGTCACGGGGACTCCATCTCCGCCGCGAGTTCTTGCACGTACTTGCCATAGCTGAACACTCGACCGCGCTGTCGATTCGTGAGTTCTCCGACGACGCCGATCCGTTCGAGATGAACGAGCGATTTGTTTACCGTAGCCGCAGTGAGCCCGGTGGTCTTCACCAGCGACGCCGCGGTCGCGATGGGCTGACGCTGCAGGGCCTGGTGGACGGCAAGGGCGGACGGCGCCGCTCGCCCGAGGCGCGCGATTCTATCGCGATCCGCGTTGACGAGCGCCAGCAGCGTGTTTGCGGTCGTAACCGCTTGCGTCGCGCTAACCTCGATTCCTTCTGCGAAGAAATCCAGCCATCGCTCCCAGTCACCGCGCAAGCGCACCTCGTTCAGCAATTCGTAGTAGAGCGCCCGATGCCTTTTGAAGTACAGGCTCGGATAGAGCATCGGTGCACGCAGCACACCGTCGGCCACGAGCTGCAGTACGATCAGGAGCCGCCCGATGCGGCCGTTGCCGTCTAGGAACGGATGTATGGTCTCGAACTGCACGTGCGCCAGCGCAGCCTTGAGCAGCGGCGGCACCGGCTCTGGTTCGTCGTTCAGAAATCGTTCCAGAGGAGCCAGACACTTCGAGACTTCCTCTGGCGGCGGCGGGACGAACACCGCGTTTCCCGGCCGCGTACCGCCAATCCACACCTGCGAGCGGCGCACTTCGCCGGGCGCCTTTGCCTTTCCACCGGGGTGCGAGAGGAGCACTTTGTGCATGTCGCAAATTAATCGGGTGCATACCGGCAGTCCGCCGCGAAGGCCCTTCAGCCCCCGCTCCAAGGCGGCCACACAACGGCTCACCTCTCGGGCATCCTCTACCGGCACTCCCGGTTCCTCGTCAATCTCGTACAGCATCAGATCGGCAAGCGATGACTGGGTACCTTCGATCTGCGAGGACAGTACCGCCTCTTTGCGGACGAAGCTGTAGAGCAACAACGCCGCATTGGGCAGCAGCGCAGTGACGGAATCGAGTCGACCCAACGCCACCAGGGCCCCGTCGAACTTGTGCCGCAAGGTCGCCGACCACACGAGCGGCGGCTCCGGCGGCAGCGGCGCCGGTACAAAGGCCTTGAACGGCTCTCCCGCCGTCGTGACGGTAATGTAGTGGCCGGGTTGGAGTCGATGCATGCGGGATTGCTAAGCCTAAAATAACTCCCTTTCTTATTTTAGGTTGGAGCTATATCCTAAATCAACGACTTCTTGTTAGATGATCTGCCCTCTCTCGCTCCCGATTCTCCTGAACCTGCCCGCCCAATCCCGCCACGAGCCACTCCCGCTCGGTCCGCGCCGGCGGCAGGCTGCGGACGAATTGCCGCGTCTGTTCCAGCACGCCCAGTGCGGCTGCGTGTTTCTCTATCCCTAACTAAAGGGCCGCGTTATGGCCGCCGGACAACTGTCTCTGAGTGCGTTGTCGTGTCCCAAATCGCACCGATTGCCTATGCTTCGGCTTTCTTCCGGCGCCGGACAGCAGACGCCATGAACGCAGTGTTCAAATGGAGATGACATGAAGCGCTTTCTCGTATTCGCAGCGCTGTTTCCGCCGCTCGCATTCATTGTTGCGATTTGGGGCGTGCTGCAGATTATGAATTGGGCCTTGGCCGAGTCGAGCACAGCCGACTATCATTTATTGATTTTGCTGCCCGCAGCCTATGTCATCCTAATGGTCCCGGCACTGCTTGCTGGCCTGGTCGATGACGTATTGGCACGAAGGAAAGTCCGGTATCGCATCCTCTGGACGGCGCTCGCCGGTTATGTGTTCATCTTCGCTCCGCTGCTGGCGGCATTGCTGATGGGCTTTGTCCATGGACCCTACCTGATGCTGTTCGGAATCATCGGCGCGGTACCGGGGGCGACCTGCTCATGGCTGGCAGCCGGTTTGAAACCAGACTTGGCGTAGCGTCGATTGGAGAACCGATTGCGCAAAGCCGCGCTTCCGCACGCCAAGGGCTTCCTTCGTCGGACAATGTTCGACCACGGCCGCAGTGGCCGTGCTAGGGCAGCTATGTCGCGCGAACTCGAAGGCTCGAATTGGGTAACGACTTCTTTCCCGATGCGAACAGGTACAGAACATCGAGTAGCCTCGAGGGATGTTCGGCAGGCTTCGGCGACTGCGGCAATCAGTGGAGGCTAGTAGAGTTCCGGATAGTCTTTCGCCATCGAGACCCCATATAGCGGCTTGAACAGGCCCTGATGGCAGGTGGCACAGTTCACCTTCGCGGTATCGCCGAGCACCCCCAATCTGTGGGCGGGAAATACAGTGGCCAATGGTGCCAAGTAGTCGTTGTTCAGCCTTCGCACCATGGCGAGCCCGTACCATGCGGTGACACGCTTTGGCGTGCTTCTCGACCAGTCGGCTGGAGCATCCATGTTGTGGCAGTACTCGCAGTCGACACCGAGCGCGGTCGAGATGTGGGTCATGAGGGCATAGGCGCTCGTCGTCTCTTGTATCGAGCTGCTCGTCCGTCCTGCGGGCAGCGCGGTGGTCCCGTTGATGCGCAGCGACCGGTTTTCGAGCAAATACGCCTCGTAAGGATCGATAAAGAGGGACCGGTTGCCCAGCGAGGTCTGCGGCGTATAGCGATCAGATTTGACGGGTAGCACCATCGAGGTGCTCATGAGGCCGCTCGGCGGCGTTGCGGGGCTCTTGAACCAGACGTACTGCGGCACCACGTTGCCGCGATGGCAGGTGTAGCAGGTAACGCCGGTGGCGGCTACGTGGGACTTCCAGCCGGTGTTGATATTGCGTGTCATCTGCAGCATGCGCCGCGCCACGACCTTCGTGTACTTCGCGTCACTGGCCATCTCCGCCCCATGGCAGTAGTTGCACGACTGGTCGGGCGGAGCCACCCATTGCGTCATGGAGACCATCAAGCGGGTGAATTGGCCGACTGACAAATCCGTCAGCACCTGCACATTCTGATAGACGTCCTTGGCTTTGGGGCCGTCGGGCGAGGCTGCCGGGAGGGCCGCGGGCACCTGATTCGCCTCGGCAATCACTGCATCGGTGCGCGGATTGATGAGGACCGCCATGCCCGTGCCGCGGTAGCCCGTCTGTTTGCTGTCGATCGGCGGACGTTCGCAGCCGCCGACGCTTAAAGCGGTTGCGAGTACGCCCAGTGCCGTTATCAACCGCATTCGTTCGTTTGATGGGTTCATGGATGGATTCCTGCGTAAACCGGCTTAAGCCTCCGGCGCAAAAACGCGCGGTTTGATACGAGCCGCTTCGAGAGTTATTCGCAGGATCGCCCAGGTCGGATACACCGAAGGGAAAATTAAGTGGGGTCGCGCGATCGGTCGCGTTCGATGTGCTCGTCGATGCGCTCCAGCGAGATGTGCTCGTCGATGCGCTCCAGCGATACGTCTGGCGAGCGGAACCGCGAAACTTGATGCATTGCCCGGACTGCCCCTCGCGTGTGTGATCAAATTGGAGGCCTGTCCATTCGGCCCATCATCTAGTCCATTCGGCCCCCTCTTTTATGAGTGATCTCGACAACTCCGCCCAATCTCCCTGCATTCGGAACTGCTGCCTGGACGACGACGATACCTGCCTGGGGTGCTTTCGATCGTTGGAAGAAATCAAGGAATGGGGCATGGTCGACGAGCATCGGCGCCGGGTCATTCTGGTAAACGCCAAGCAACGGCGAGAGGCGTATCGGAGCCTGGGAACCGCCACTTGACCGGCCATATCGAGTAGCCTTACGCGCATGCGTGTGCCCAGGCGACCAAAGAGAATGCTATCGAGCGGCAATCGATGAGCGAAGTCCCGGAAACCTGGGGCAAGCGCGGCCGCCTCTACGTCGTCGCGGCGCCTTCCGGCGCCGGTAAAACCAGCCTGGTCAAGGCTCTGCTGGAGAGAGAACCGCGCGTGCGTTTTTCGGTGTCGTACACCACGCGCACGCCGCGGCCGAACGAGGTGCCGGGGCGGGACTATCATTTCATCGACATGAAGCGCTTCCTGGACATGATCGCTCAGGGTGAGTTTCTGGAACACGCGCAGGTTTTCGACAATTACTACGGCACGGGAGTGCGCACGGTCGAAGAGGCGCTGTCGATGGGCGAGCAGCTGCTGCTGGAAATCGACTGGCAGGGCGCCCGGCAGGTCAGAGCGCGACTCCCCGAGGCGCGGAGCATATTCATCCTGCCGCCGTCGCGCAACTCGCTGGAACAAAGGCTCAAGGCTCGCAGCACCGACTCCGACGCGGTGATTCAGCGCCGGCTTCGGGATGCGGCGGAGGATCTCGCCCATTGGAACGAGTTCGACTACGTCGTGATCAACGACCGCTTCGAGCAGGCGCTGGAGGATTTACAGGCCATCGTCGAGGACCGCGGCGGCCATTTGCTCGCGCGCAGGCCGGAAGTGGAGCGTTTCGCGGCCCAATTGCTGCGACCCGGGCCATAGTTTCCGCCGCCGACGCAACCCGCCGGACGCGCCATGGCTCCCCGGCAGCCCTCGCGGAGAGCCATTCCGCAGAACCGCAACTCGCAGAGATCCGGTTCATCATCGACGACCGCATTTCTGCTAAACTTTCGCTCCCTCCAATGGAACCTTGAGTATGGCGCGAATCACTGTCGAAGACTGCCTGCAGAACGAACCCAATCTATTCAATCTGGTGCTGTTGGCCGCGAAGCGGGCCAGGCGCCTGGCGAACGGGGCGGAAGCCACCGTGGAATGGGAAAACGACAAGCCGACCGTGGTGGCGCTGCGCGAGATTGCCGCCGGAAATATCACCTTCGAGATGTTGGAAGAGCCCGAGGAGCCGGCCCATCCGCCGGCGAGCGAGCTCGAAATACCGTCGGATTTCCGTGCCCCGCAACTCGGACTCGGGGACTGATCAAGATCGGCCTCCTCTAAATTATAGAGGGACGATGGACTATGCGTCTTCCATACTCGGTTTCCTGCCCGGTGGAAGACGCTCCACCGGGATAAGCCAGCTTTTAGATAAACTCGAAGCTTATCTGTCTCCCGCGCAAGTCGAGCGGGTTCGGGAAGCCTACGAATTCGGCGCCGAACGACACCATGGCCAGAAGCGTGTGTCCGGCGAGCCCTATATCACCCACCCCGTCGCGGTGGCGGATATTCTCGCCGATCTGCGCTTGGATGCCGACACGCTGGTCGCGGCCATTCTGCACGACGTCATCGAAGACACGCCGACCGCCAAAGCCGAAATAGCCTCGATTTTCGGCCAGGTCGTGGCCGAACTGGTCGATGGCGTGAGCAAACTGGATCAGATTCAATTCAAGAATCGCCAGGAAGCCCAGGCGGAAAGTTTCCGCAAGATGCTGCTCGCGATGGTGCGCGACATTCGCGTGATCATGGTCAAGCTCGCCGATCGCATGCACAACATGCGCACGCTCGGCGTGATGCCGCCGGTCAAGCGCCGGCGCAGCGCCCGCGAAACTCTGGAGATCTACGCGCCGATTGCCGAACGCCTCGGGCTCTATGCGGTCAAGCTGGAACTCGAGGATCTGGGGTTTCGCGCGCTGTATCCCTACCGGTACAAGGTGCTCGAACGCGAATTGAAGCGCGCGCGCGGCAATCAGAAGGAGTTCATCGCCAAGATCGCCGAAACCTTCAAGGCCGCGCTCAAGAAGGCCGGGGTCGCGGGCGGGGTCGAAGGCCGCGAAAAGCATCTTTACAGCATCTATCGCAAGATGCAGAACAAGAAAATCTCGATCAACGAAATGGTCGACGTCTACGGGTTTCGCATCATCGTCGAGAGCGCCGACACCTGCTACCGAACCTTAGGGCTGGTGCACAGCGTCTACAAACCCATGCCGGGACGTTTCAAGGACTACATCGCCATTCCGCGCGTCAACGGCTACCAATCCTTGCACACGACGCTGTTCGGGCCGAACGGCGTGCCCATCGAGGTCCAGATTCGCTCTGAGCAGATGCATCGCGTGGCCGAGTCCGGTATTGCGGCGCATTGGAAGTACAAGTCCGGCGGCGACACGTTCGGCGGCGTGGAACACGATCGCGCACGCGAGTGGCTGGCGAGTCTCGTGCAAATACAAGAAGGCGGCAGCTCCGAGGAGTTCCTCGAAAGCGTCAAGGTCGATCTGTTCCCGGACAAGGTGTACGTGTTCACACCGAAGGGCAAGATCCTGCGCCTGCCGAGCGGCGCGACGGCGGTGGATTTCGCTTATGCCATCCATACCGATGTCGGCAACCGCTGCGTCGCCGCCAAGGTCGACCGGCGCTTGGTTCCCCTGCGCACGCCGCTGCGCAACGGGCAAACCGTGGAAATCATCACGGCGAAAGGCGCGACGCCCAATCCTTCGTGGTCGAGCTTCTTGGTGACGGCGAAGGCCCGCGCCGCGATCCGCGCCTACCTCAAGAATCTCAAGCGCGGCGAGGCGCTCGAACTCGGCCGGCGCCTCTTGGGTCAGGCGCTGGAGGAATTTTCGCTCAGCTTGAAAAAGATTCCGGCGGCGGACATCGAGGCGGTGGTCAAAGAGCTCAACTTGAAAGACACCGATGAGCTGTACGAGAAGATCGGCTTGGGCGAGCGTTTGGCGCCGCTGGTCGCGCGGCGCTTGCAGCCGGCGCCGGACGGTGCCGAGCATGCCGCCGCCCATTCCGGACCGTTGATGATCGCGGGCACCGAGGGTCTCCTGGTCACTTACGCCCGCTGTTGCTTCCCCATCCCCAATGATCCCATCATGGCGTACTTGAGCGCCGGCCGCGGTGTGATGATTCACCGCCAAAATTGCGGTAATCTCGCGGCCGGCTACCGTAAGCAGCCCGACAAGTGGCTGACGGTTGCCTGGCAGGGAACCGAGGGCCGAATGTTCAGCTCCGAGATCCAGCTCGAGATCAAGAATCACGTCGGCGTCTTGGCGGCGGTCGCCTCGAGCATTGCCGAAACCGAAACCAACATCGATCAGGTGTCGTTGGAAGAGCGCGACGTGAGCACTTCGTACCTCAAGATCGAGATCCAGGTGCGCGACCGGCGGCATCTGGCGCGGGTGATCCGCACCATCCGTCGCATGCCGGACGTTCTGAAACTGTTTCGTACCCTGGCCTAACCTTCGGACCGCGGCCTAGCCTTCGAACCCACTCCTCGAGATAAACATGAGCAAGCAGATCATTTCGACCGCCGCGGCGCCGCCCGCCATCGGCACCTACTCCCAAGCGGTCCGGGTGGGCAACACCATCTGGGTGTCGGGTCAGATTCCGCTCGACCCGGTGACCAAGGAACTGGTGGCGGGCGGGATCGAGGCGGAGGTGCGGCGGGTGTTCGACAATCTGCAGGCCATTGTCGCGGCGGCCGGCGCCAGCTTCGATGACGTCGTCAAGGCGACGATTTTCCTGATCGATCTCTCTCACTTCGCGCTCGTCAACAAGATCATGGCGGAATATTTTCGTGAGCCATATCCTGCGCGTGCCGCGGTCGGTGTGGCCGCGCTGCCGCGCGGCGCGCAGGTCGAAGTGGAGTGCATCCTCGCCTTGTGATCGCCTCACGCCCGGTCACGGTGCTGCGCGGCGTCGGCGACTCGTTCGCCGCACGGCTGCGCGCGCTCGGCGTGGAGAGCACCCAAGACCTGCTGTTTCTATTGCCCTTGCGTTACGAGGATCGCACCCAGGTGGTTCCCTTGGGGGAACTGCGCGCCGGTCAGCGCGCCGCGGTCGAGGGCGACGTGTTGCTCACCGAGGTCACTTTCCGGGGTCGGCGGCAGATGCTCTGCAGGATCGCGGATGGTTCCGGCTTCTTGACGCTGCGGTTCTTTCATTTCAGCGCGCAGCAACAAACGGGGCTTGCGCGCGGGGCGCGCATTCGCTGCTACGGCGAGGCGCGCCGGGGCCAGAACGGCCTGGAGATCGTCCATCCGGAATATCGGCGGATCGATCCGCGGGCGGCGCCGGGACCTCGAGAGCATCTCACGCCGATTTATCCGGGCACGGAGGGCATTACGCAGGGGCGCCTGCGCCTGGTCGTCGGGATGGCGCTCGACCAGACCGGCGCCGACGACCTCGAGGATTGGCTGCCGCCCGCGGTGCTCGCCGATGCGCAGCTGCCGCCGCTGCGCGAGGCTTTGGGATTCGTACACCGACCGCCCGCGGACGCGCCGGTCGACCTGTTGCTGGCGTGGCGCCATCCCGCCCAGCGCCGCTTGGCGTTCGAAGAGTTGCTCGCACATCAGCTATCGCTGAAATTGTTGCGGCAGCGCATTCAAAGCGACCCCGGCTGGCCGTTGACCTCCAGCGGCGCTCTGCAGGGCCGCTTGCTGGCGGCGCTACCGTTCAGCTTGACCAAGGCACAGAAAAGAGCGCTCGGCGAGATCGAGGGCGATCTCGAGTTGCCCAAACCCATGCTGCGTCTGGTGCAGGGCGATGTCGGCTGCGGCAAAACCCTGGTGGCGGCGCTCGCGGCCGCTCGGGCGGTGCAAACCGGGCGGCAGGTCGCCCTGATGGCACCCACCGAATTGCTCGCCGACCAGCATGCGCAGAATTTCCGCCGCTGGTTCGAGCCCTTGGGCGTGAGCGTCGCACTGCTCACCGGGCGGCAAACCGGCAAGGCTCGAGTTGCCGCGCTATCCGGCATTCGCGACGGCCACGCCGCCGTGATCATCGGCACGCACGCGCTGTTTCAGGACCGTGTCGAATTCGCCGGCCTCGCGCTCGTCATCGTCGACGAACAACATCGCTTCGGCGTGCATCAACGCTTGAGTCTGCGCGAAAAGGGCGTCGCGGGGGGTCATCAGCCGCATCAATTGATCATGACGGCGACTCCCATTCCGCGCACCCTGGCGATGACCGCGTATGCCGACCTCGACGTGTCCGTGATCGATGAGCTGCCGCCCGGACGGACGCCGGTCAAGACCGTGGTCCTCGCCGATACGCGGCGCGACGAGGTGGTGCAGCGTATCCGCACCGCCTGTCTGCACGGGCGCCAGGCCTACTGGGTGTGCCCGCTGATCGACGAATCGGTCGAGATGCCCTTCCAGGCGGCGGAAGAAACCGCCGCCGCGCTGGCCGTCGCGCTGCCGGAACTCGAGGTGGGACTGATTCACGGGCGCATGCCCGCGCCGGCCAAGGAAGACACCATGCGCCGCTTCAAGGCCGGAGCCATCCAGCTCCTGGTCGCGACCACCGTGATCGAAGTCGGCGTCGACGTGCCGAACGCCACCCTCATGGTCATCGAGAATGCCGAGCGCATGGGGCTTGCGCAGCTGCATCAGCTGCGCGGCCGAGTCGGCCGCGGGCAACACGAGAGCTCATGCCTGCTGCTGTACCGCGCCCCGCTGTCACCGCTGGCGCGCGAGCGACTCGCCGTGATGCGCGACACCAACGACGGATTCGAGGTCGCGCGGCGCGACCTCGAGTTGCGAGGACCCGGCGAATTGCTGGGGACGCGGCAAACCGGACTTGCGCAGATGCGGGTCGCCGATTTGCTGCGCGATGCCGACCTCTTGCCGCGCGTGCAGAACGCGGCGGAAACTCTGCTGCGCGAGTATCCCTCGCACGTGGCGCCGCTCATTCGCCGCTGGGTGGGGCATGCAGAGCAATACGGCCGTGTCGGGTAGAATGCCGCGATGATTTCAGGTCATGCGCAAAGTCTCTATGCCGTGGACTGGGTGCCCGCCGAACGCCTGGGAGAATTCACCGTGGACCCACGGCTGCGTCCCTGGCTGATCGGCAAGGGCCTGCTCACGCAGCGCATGCGGGAGGCCTGCGGCGAACGTTTTGCCTTGCGCCTGGTGGACCAGCGCACCGGACTGCTCGACGCCGCGCTCCGGGCGGCGGTGCCTACCTCGGACAGCGCCGGCCTGTTCCGAGACGTCGAAATGTGCAACGGCGAGAACGTCTGGGTGTTCACTCAATCCGTCGTCCCGGACTCGACGCTGTGCGCGCACCCGTGGCTGGCCGAGTTGGGCGATTCGGCGCTGGGCGAAACCTTGAGCGAACTATCCGGAGTGCAGCGCAGCTCCTACGAATACGCGTGGCTGCCGGCCGATGACGCCGTCACGGCGTGCGCGCTGCGCACGGCCGACGTCAAGCCGATGCGGCTGTGGGCGCGGCGTGCGCGCATCTCGTTGCGCGGCGCGCCCATGCTGACGCAAGAAATCTTCCTGCCCGCCATGGGCGTCGCGTAAGGCCGCTGCCGCATGGCGTTGCCGAGCTCGGGCGTCGAGCTGATCGAGCGGATCGAAGCCCGCTGGCGCTGGACTTGGTACAGCGTGCGCTTCCACCCCTTTACCACGCACGAGCTGCCACGCATTCTCGGCGGCTTGCTGGACTACGCCCGGCTCATGCGCCTCGACCGGCCCATCGGCATCTGGCTGCTGCTCTGGCCGACACTGTGGGCGCTGTGGATCGGGGGCCGCGGCAAGCCGAGCGCGCTCGTGTTCATCATCTTCGTGGCCGGAACCGTCCTGATGCGTTCGGCGGGCTGCACCATCAACGATTACGCCGACCGCAGTTTCGACCCCCATGTGGCCCGCACCCGCGATCGGCCGCTGGCGGCGGGCCGCATTTCGACGCTCGAGGCGCTGGTGCTATTCACCTTGCTGTCGCTCTCGGCGCTGCTCTTGGCGCTGCAGCTGAACCGGTTCACGCTGCTGCTCGCAGTCGGCGGCGCGTTTCTCGCCGTCAGCTACCCCTTCATCAAGCGCTTCCTGTCGGTACCGCAACTCTATCTCGGGATCACCTTCGGTTGGGGTATACCCATGGCGTTCGCGGCGCAGCTCGAGCGCGTACCGCGAGTCGCCTGGCTGTTGCTGCTGGCCAATGTGCTGTGGGTGACCGTCTACGACACCATGTACGCCATGGTGGATCGCGACGACGACCTGAGGATCGGCGTGCGCTCCACCGCCATCCTGTTCGGCGATTCCGATCGCCACATCATCGCGGTACTGCAAGCGATGACGCTATTTTCGCTCTACCTGGTCGGCGATATGATTCACATGGGCTATTGGTACTACTCGGGACTCGCGGCCGGGGCGCTGTTCTTCATCTACCAGCTCTGGCTGATTCGCGACCGCGAGCCCGCGAACTGCTTTCGCGCCTTCCTCAACAACAATTATTTCGGCATGGCCGTATTCGGCGGCATCTTGCTGCAGTATCAATTCACCCGATGAGTGGAGACGGAATCATGGAAATACGCAATGATTGGAAGCTCGCAGAAGTGCAGGAGCTCTTCGCGTTGCCGTTCATGGACTTGATGTTCGCGGCACAGCAGGTGCATCGGCGCTTTCAGGCGCCGAACACGGTGCAAGTCAGCACCCTGCTCAGCATCAAGACCGGGGCCTGCCCCGAGGACTGTGCCTATTGTCCGCAGAGCGCGCGCTTCGACACCGGCCTGGCAGCCCAGGAACTGCTCGAACTCGAGGAGGTCGCGGCGCATGCACGAGCCGCCAAGGAGGCCGGCGCGACCCGATTCTGTATGGGCGCCGCCTACCGTTCGCCCAAGCCTAAGGATCTGCGCAAGGTGCTCGCCATGATCCAGGCGGTGAAATCTCTGGGCATGGAGACCTGCGCGACGCTCGGCATGTTGACCGCGGAGCAGGCGCATGAGCTGAAGGCCGCCGGACTCGATTATTACAATCACAATCTCGATACCTCGCCGGAGTACTACGAGAAAATCATCACCACCCGCACCTATCAGGACCGGCTCGATACCCTGGCGCGGGTGCGCGAGGCGGGCATGAGCGTGTGTTGCGGCGGTATCGTCGGCATGGGCGAGGAGCCGCAGGATCGGGCGGCGCTGCTGCACACTCTCGCGACCCTACCCACGCACCCGGACAGCGTCCCCATCAATCAATTGGTTCGGGTCAAGGGCACGCCGCTCGAGCAAGCACCGGCGCTCGATCCCTTCGATTTCGTGCGCACCATCGCGGTCGCCCGCATCCTCATGCCACGCTGCCACGTGCGGCTGTCGGCCGGACGAGGCGAGATGAGCGACGAACTGCAGGCGCTGTGTTTCCTCGCCGGCGCAAACTCGATTTTTTATGGGGAGAAGCTGCTGACCACCGGCAATCCGGACACTCTGCACGATCAGACGCTGTTCAAACGGCTGAAAATCGCCGCCGAAGCGCATTCGCCTGAGAGAGCCTCGGCGCGCCAGCCGGAGAGCATTGCGACGCCGGCGTGAAACCGCCGGACGATCCAGCGCCCCACGGACGCGCAGCGAACAAGATCGATGGCCTCGAAGCGTACGCGCTCGATCCGCATCGCGTGCGGCGTGCCTTCGATCGCGCGGCTGCGACTTTCGATGCCGCCGCCGTGCTGCACGCCGATGTGCGCGCCAACCTGCTGCAGCGCCTGGATTTGATGGCGTTGCAACCGCGGGCCGTACTCGACGCCGGCGCCGGCACCGGCCACGCCAGCCGCGAGCTCAAGCGCCGCTACCCCAAGGCGCTCGTCATCGCGCTCGACTCCTCGCCCGGGATGCTGGCCGAGGCCCAACGCCGGCAATCCTGGCTGCGCCCCTTTGCGCGCATTTGCGCGGACGCGGGGCGGTTGCCGCTGGCGGACGGCAGCATCGATATGATCTTGAGCAATCTCATGCTGCAATGGTGCGATCCGGAACCGGTGTTCGCGGAATTTCGCCGCGTGCTGGCGCCGCGCGGATTATTGACCTTCACCACTCTGGGTCCCGACACGCTGCGCGAGTTTCGCGGTGCCTGGGCGGCGCTCGACGGCGGCAGCCATGTGCACCCATTCCTCGACATGCACGACGTGGGGGATGCCCTGGTCCGCGCCGGTTTCGCATCCCCGGTGCTCGACGTCGAGCGCTACACATTGACTTACGTCGACCTGCGCAGTGTCGCCGCGGACTTGAAAGCCACGGGCGCGCGCAATCTGACCGCGGGTCGGCCGAAGGGGCTCACCGGCCGGCAAAGATATGCTGGGTTACAGGCGGCCTACGAGCGGTTTCGGCAGGACGGCCGTTTGCCCGCCACGTACGAGGTCGTGTTCGCGCATGCCTGGACGACCGCTGCCGCCGCGCGACGCGGGGACCCGGAGGGCTCCGCCGTGTCGCTCGATGAAATCAAGCGGCAACTGCGTTCGCGGCGCCCCCCATCGGGTCCTCCTTGAGATATGCTGCGCGCCATGGAACAGCGCATCGAACTCGCGCCCAATTGTTCGCTCAAACCGTCGGGCGCGATCCTTTTCTTCGTCGCTACGTGTCTGTTTTCATTGGGACTTGCCATGTTCTTCGTACTCCAGGGTTTTTGGCCGGTGCTGCCTTTCTGGGCCCTGGAGATGCTGGCATTGGGGCTGGCTCTGCAAGCGAGCATGCGGCAGGGCAAGTACACCCAGACGGTCACCATCACCGACTCGCAAGTCAGGCTGGTGACCCGCACACGCCGCGGCGAGGCAAAACAAGAGTTTGCGCGGCATTGGGCGAAGGTTAGACTTCGTAGCCCACTGAGGCGCAACGGCTTGAGCCGGCTCACCATCGAGAGCCGCGGCCGCGTATACGAGGTCGGCAGCTTTCTCACCGAGGAAGACCGCTGCCGACTGGCGGGGCGCCTCCGGTGTTTGGTCGGCGGCATGAACGAGTCGCCGCCGCTTGAAATCGCGAATGTGAGGGATCCGTCCAGATGAGTGTGACCCGATGAGAGTCGATAAATCCCTGCGCGGCGTCGCGGGCCTGCGCGGCGTCGTGGGAATCGTTGCTGCCCTGGGGGCGGCCGCCGCGGCGCGTGCCAACACGTCGAACGGCTACAACCTGCCGATCGGCGTAACGGATATGAGCAAGGCCATCTATGGCTTGCACATGGAAGTATTCTGGATCTGCGTCGGCATCGCGGTGGTCGTGTTCGGCGCGATGATTTATTCGCTGGTGAAATTCCGCAAGTCGCAAGGGGCGATCCCCGACACCACGATGGTCCACAGCACCAAGGTGGAGGTCATCTGGACCGTCATCCCGGTGGTGATCCTGGTGGTGATGGCGATCCCGGCCGCGGACCTGATCCTCAAAATGGAGGATATGCGCAACTCCGAACTGTCGATCCGCGTGACCGGCTATCAGTGGAAGTGGCAGTACCAATACATGGACGCCGCCGAGGGGATCAATTTCTTCTCGACCCTCGCCCAGGACTCGAACTTCGCTCGCGAACTGCATTCGGGCATCGACCCGAAGACGGTGCCCAATTATCTGTTGGACGTCGACAAGCCGCTGGTCATTCCGAGCGGCACCAAGGTGCGCTTGCTGTTGACCTCGCAGGATGTGATTCACGCCTGGTGGGTTCCTGATTTCGGCGCCAAACGCTCCGTCATCCCGGGCTTCGTCAACGAATTGTGGTTCAACGTCGAGCCCGGCAAGGAAGGCATCTATCGCGGCCAATGCGCGGCGCTGTGCGGCCGCGATCACGGCTTCATGCCCATCGTGGTCGACGTGCGCACGCCAGACGCGTTCAAGCAATGGGTCATCGAGCAAAAAGCCGCCGCACAG
>Ga0209611_10009084_pt1 | contig 15201 bp, 13 predicted proteins | sample S1TSphgellanicum_3_FD_187693 | JGI IMG/M metagenome (GOLD analysis project Ga0209611, IMG submission 187693) | Host-associated microbial communities from peat moss isolated from Minnesota, USA - S1T2_Fc - Sphagnum magellanicum MG (SPAdes) (version 2) | ecosystem: Host-associated > Plants > Peat... | reverse complement strand
AGATGTAGGGAAGGATCTTCTGGGAGGGTCATTAAGCAAGGAACAAGAAAGGTGTGGTCTTCTAAGATGGTACTACAATCATATGGGAAAAAGAGGTCAGGATTTCTCACCCTCTGTTTTGACTAATGTGGAAGCTGAAGATGTCCCACAAGGATTCAGTGATAATGAGTTTAGCTTCTGCAGAAATGTAGCAGATGACACATTCATCTTCAATTTCTCATACACCTGTCACATCCCAGAAGAAGAAGCAGGTTGAACAGAAAGAAAAACATGCCAGAGCTAAAGGTTGCAACAGCATAAGTGAGATGCTGAATTATCATTGAGAAATTTCACAGATGGTTGAAGTTCAGGAAGCACAAAGTACAAGATTATGTGCAAGTATGTGCAAACTTCAGAAATCTGACAATATGATGATCATGGATTCATTCCCAGTTGAAACTCTCTTCAACATTTGTTTGTACCAGAAACAATACCATGCATTTCCCTTGAAACATGTAATTATTCCAGCATACACAGGAAGGCTCCAGGGCAAAACTTGAGAAAATATCCTAAAAGTTTTCAGATTATAGCAACTAATCTGACAGTTCCAGATTACCAGGATATAGAATTCAGCTGCAAGATCATTATCACTGAATCCTGAGCTAATGTGGAAGCTAAGAACTTTCCAACAGAATTACAACAAAGATGAAACCCTGTGTAACAAACAGATGCACATAACAAAACAAAAAACCCTAGCAAACAAAACAGATGTGCATAACAGAACAAAAAACCCTGGGAAGCAAAACAGAAGCGCATAACAAAACACAAAACCCTAGGAAACAAACAGATGTGAATAACAAAACACAACAAAACCCTAGGAACAAACAGATGCGTAAAGCAAAACACAATAAAACCCTAGGAAACAAACAGATGCGCATAACAAAACACGAAACCCTAGGAGACACACCAGATGCACATAACCAAAAGACTGACTTACTTCCATAGAGCGTTCCACAGACAAGTTTCCATCCTCCAATTTCTGCTGATGAAGCTGACAGAAGGCCTGTTCATACATGGCGATGGTGGCACGCAGCCGCGCGTTCTCCTTCTTCTCCAAGTCCAGTTCCCCTTCAACCTCCGCCCACTCCCACTCCTTGGCCACGGATTTGGCCACCTTACGCTGATGATTCCACTCTAACGCTCCCACCGCGGCCTCCGCCATCTCCCCGACCGCCACCACCATCTCTACTCCATGTGCCCCCACCATGTTTCTCTTCTAAACTTCTTCACACCAGACCTTCAAAACTTGCCAAGAAAAAAATCCCCAAAAATTTTCAAAAAACAAATCCAATTTTTTTTATTAAAAAAATTGAAGTAATTCAGCCAGGAGTTCCTTGCAGAACGACGGTCACTTGCTTGCCATCTCTGAGCAGGAGACAGCGATGGCGATGGCCGAGAAGGCCGATGTGGGGGGCGGCGGAGGTTTCTTCTTCTTCTTCTTCTTCTGCCCCCCCCCCCGAGAACCGCGAGGACGAAGGAGACCCCCCGTCCGTCTTTTCCCGAAAAGACATCTTTCCCGTTTACTTCTGCGGAATTCACTGAAGCTGCGATTTTCTTTCCCTGATCCTCACTCTTCTCGGCTTTATCTTTAAAAAGGGAAAACAGAATTTCTTTCCACGTGCAGCTTTCTCTTCCATCAGATCTTTCACTTATCTTTTCAGGGATTTTCTTTTCTTTTCTTTTCTTTTCTTGAAGTAAATAATAAGCCAGAAACCAGAACCTATTTCATCCGGTTCCCAGGTACCTACCTACCTACTCGCCTACCTACTCACGCACGTGTTCATGGATGAGAGATATCTTTTGAAAAAACATCCATCATCTTCAACAGTATTCATCCAAAATGACAGTTTCTACTTATTACTACCTACCTATCTACCCATTTGCAGATGAGAAACTGTTTTGCAACATTCATTATGTTTGGACATTATTCATCCACTATGACAGACTTCAGTATTGATAATCGACCTCCTCCTGCTGGGGGGGGGGGGGTGGCCTTTTAACGCCTAACTATTATTCTTCTCCATCAAATTCTTTTACAATTGTACTAAATTTTCATGGGAAGTTTTACTTTACTTATTATACCAAAAAACAATGGCAAATTATTTTATTTTATTTTTTAGTGTATCCGGAGGGGCACATTATCACGCAGAATGTGTCTTCTGCAAACCAAACAACATTTCAAAAACCGTAATGCCTAATCCCGCAAGCATTCCACTTTTAAAATGACCCACATCTTTTTCTCTTTTTTTTTCTTTTTTTTCTTTTTCCCCTTTTATCTGCCTGACAAGCAGGTATTACAGAAATTTTAAAATGAAAAAATAAAATTAATGCTTTTGTATAAAACCAAATTTGGGGCTTTGTGTTGTTGCACGTTACCAACAATGATGAAAAAAATGAGTTGAGTTTTTTTTTTTAATTAAGTAACATTTTGAATGAAAATGTTGAATGACATTGCATGTAATTCAATTGAAATTTAATTTGAGTTCAAACTCAATTGAACAAAAAAACTTAATTTGAGTTGAAATTCAATTGAACAAAAAATTTAATTTGAGTTCAAATTGGTGTAAAAGGTATTGAAAATATGATGTCATTTCCATCATTTATGATTATGGTGTTGAGAAAGGGGGGAAAAAAAAATTCAAAAAGACATATATTTGAAAATATACATGTTCACATAATCCTTTGTCTTTGATGTTTTGTTTTTAAATTGTCAAAACAAAAAGAGCATATGAAGGATCCTCCCAATATCAACTTTGAATTTCTTGTCACTACAATTTCAAATAATATGAACTCAACATTTTTATTGACATTGTCTATTGAAACGACATTCATTGGGCCAAAAATCATATATGTAACTATGTAACCTTTTTTTTTAAATGGGAGCATTATGAGTGTAATTTGTCTATAAGACTCACTCTTATCAAGTTGAGAATTCGGGAACTTCGAAGATTGATCATTCTAAAACTAAGGACCAACAAACAATGAAAACCTTACAATTTTGCCTCCATTAAAAATTGATCCAAAAGGAGGATGTACATGCAAAAGTTTACTTGCTTAAACAAAGGCTTGGAACATGAGGACTAGAACTAAAACGTAAACTTCTTAAAGCATGAAAAATCGAGGTCTTAATGGAGAATGAAGTTGTCCACCTTGGAAACTTTGGAAGTAGTAACATGCATAGGATTTTGGCAAGTTGTTCAAAAATGATTTTTCTCTCTCAAGGCCACTCAATCCCACCATGCAATGAATGACATGTCAAAGATTTCCCCATGCAATTGGAGGGCACCTTAAATCCATAATATTTCATCCAAACACTAAAGGTCATCTTATGTTTTTGGGTGGGCTCTTACACTTTCTTTGTAATGGTTTGTCATTTTTTCTTCACTTGATGAATAGGAGTTAACAAGTTCATTATTATGCACTTAGCAAACCACCCACCACACATTGAGATCCATGATTCCCAAATTTGTACAAACACAAAGTACTTTAACTTGAGCTCCATGAGCTTCATGTTGTTGTGCACTTCTAGTGACAATCAATTAAGATTTTTTTTAAAAACGTGTCTAACAATATGTAAGAACAAAAAAACATCATTCATTTAAATAGTGTTTCAATGATTAAAGACTTGCTTTTTAAACATGAAAATGAAAAGAAGTGAAGGATTTTGTGAAAATTAAATTCCATTCAAACAAAAATATTGAATGACATTGCATGCAACAATGTTGTTGAATATATTGAGTTGAATTGGATTCAAATTTGATTGAACTAAATTCAATTCAATTCAATTCAATCCAATTCAAATTTCTACAAACACATGAACACAAAGTACTTATTTGAACTGAACTTCAATAGTTCCTTTTGCTGGTCCACACATGAAGCTGTTGTTCACTTCACTTGGGTCTTCTGAATCCCCTCGCATTCTTCTCTCCTTCTAAGTTCTCACCACTTTGATTTTGCATGCATGCCACAGACTTTGAAGATGGCTTCCCCACTAAAGTTTACAAGCTCCCCAACACAATAATAATAATAATAACTACCCTCATCACACATTCTTGTTGATGCCCATCAACTGAAAGAAATCCTTGTTGATACACCCTGCAAGCACATTTCATTCCCTCACATCAGCTCTCAAAACACTCACAAAATCAAGGGGAATGAATTCCTCTGCTCTCTATTGCTGCACATATGCTCTACACTCCACACTCATTATCTATGTATACACACACTCCTGACCCATCCATCTCAGTTAAGCAGCTGGTTGATGAGTTTGTCTGCTGCTTCTTCTCTCATCATTCCCTTACCTCCCACACCTGCTGCTCCTCCTCTTCGCCCTTCCAACAGCCATCAATCTCATCAATGCAACACAAATGCAAAAGTGCTATGTACTTTTCTCTCTCTCTCTCTCTCTCTCCCTCAAGACCCATCTTTCTCTCTCTTTCTCTCACACGCACTGAATTTCCGAGGGATCATGGCCATGGACCGAAGTGTGGGACCCATGAGCATGTGGGCGAAAGCATTGCCACAAGGTCGTGATCGCTAGGGTAGATGGGTGGGGTCAAAGCAGCAGCAGCAGCAGCTCTCTAACTGTCTCTTGAGAAAAAGAAGAGCCGCCGGGAGGGAGGAATCTACAATCTACATTGTTGGGATCTTTGGGTCTTCGTGATCGAGGAAGAATCCGGGATCTTGAATCTCGAGAAACCCTAAAATGCTCTTGTGTACTTGGCGAGGAAATAGCAACAGGGTTTCTCCGATTCCGACAAGCATCATGTATGTGATGGTGTTGTGAATGCTGTGAAGGAGAGAGAGAGAGAGAGAAGGCGCAGAGTTTGCTTTTGTCACAAGCCAGCCAGCCAGCCAGCTCAAGAACAACGTCGTCAGTGTTGCGATTTTCGATGTTTTGAAGAGGTGCTTGAGCTTGTTTGTTTTTCTCTCCCACTCTTTTTTTTCCAGGAGTGTCTGTCTCATGGGTTAGGTCTCTTTGTTGAGATCTGTCATCGGTTTGTCTGTCCTCTGGGCATCATTGGTTCTGTTTGTTTGGGAATTTGTTTGAGTATCCAGGGTTGCAATGGAGGTGAGAAGAATTTGGTCTGGAAATAAATTGCTGAAGAATTGGACATTGTGTCTGTTTCAATTTTGTTGCTTTTGTTGTGAGAGAATCTACAGCTAGCTGCACACTTTTTCTTCTACATGAATATCTTCTGGGGTTCTGTGGAACTTTTTCCTTTTTTTATCTGTGGTTGCGATATGGATCCACAATGGATCAACCCCTGCATTCAACTCTTGCCATGCCTGCTCTTGCATACATATGCGGCAGCAAGCACCTGACATGTATGTGCACATTTTTACATATGAAGATGCAACAGCTTAGAAACAACATGTCAAGTTCTGTGACATCGGCAAAGTGTTACTTGGGTTTTGCTCAAGACAATTGAAAGAAGGTCTTCTTCTTCTTCTTTTGTTACTGTGTATTGCAGCAGAACTGCAAGGAAGCCAATGGACAGAGAGAGAAACCGAATTGTGCGTCAGCAAAGAAAAGGAGATATGAAAAAGAGAGCTGTGGGTTATGAGGATCCTGCTAAACCGGTGTGGGTCAGTGCACCTTTCATTGCAGTTGCTGCAACAACAGCATTCTTAATAGCAGGTCACCTTCTCAGTCGTCGCCCAGGTGTGCAGCTCTCTCCCTTTCCCCTCAACCCTAAAAGCCTTAGACTAAAACTCATTGAAAAGTTTATGGACCAGAAAAGAAAAAAAATGAGAGAAGCCCCAGACTTTTGGTTCTTCTTCCCAATCTCTGCTTTTTGATTTTCTGATATTCTAAGAAGAGTTTTTGTATGTAGGCAGGCGTCCCGGTGGAGGTGGAGGAGACAGAAGTCAAGGAGGAGAGCGAACCAACAATAGTACTGTTGTTCCAGGTGGTGACAACAACAACAATAATAAGGTGACCCACAGATGGAATCAGCCAATGAGCTTGGCAGAGCTTCGAGCTTTAAGGGCAGAGGCAGCAGAGTCACGGCTGCCGCCAGAGCTTTCAAGAAACAAGAAAAGCTCATCAACCGGGGGGAAACTTACACCTCTGGGCTCCATTCTGTTGCTGGCTCGTAAGGTGCACAATCCTTCCTCCCTCTATTTAGTCATTACAGAATGTGTTGAACAAATGTATGTTGATCCTTTTGCAGGATAATACCCATTATATGTTTTCATCTGTACTGATCGCAAGGATTTGATGTTTATCTTATGCCATTTTTTATGTCTGCAGATTGATAAATTGGAGGAAGAAAGTTCATCATTTTTGCACAGTGTGGGTGAAGTGGCTGAGCTTGATTCCATCCAGGTGAAGGTATGAATGCATCACACTTATGAGAAACAGTTAGAAGTGTCTTGCCTGGTGGTTAGAATGATCATCATTCAGTGCTGTGCCTTTCATTGCCATAATCATGCTACCCTGATGCCAAGACAGCTTCAAAAAGACATGAAGAGCAATGGGTGTTCGAAAATTTCCATGATTCTAAGGTGCCAAATACTAGCTGTTGATACAAATGTTTTAGAATTAGAAACCGGTCACCATTTTAGCCTCAAGTGCTGTGTTGCATGATCTCGATAGCTGTACACAGGTATTTGCAATTTGCAGTTGTGGAGTCTTTTGCTTTCTTTTATAGTTCACTTTCTGGATTTGTGGTGCTTTGGCAGGGAAAAGCGCGGTTGCTTGAGCTTTTAACACAAGTGCAATTGGAGGTGGATGGCATTAAGGTAAGTCAGTGACTGCACATTATCACACGATAAAATGTGGGGGCCAAATTCTTAAAGAAGAAATCACCTCCTGAACAACATAATAATGTATTGATCAATGGCCATAGGCAGGACCTGGCTGAGGAGCAGGTGGGTGGCCACAAGCCAGATCTGACCAATGGCCATTTTCTGACTCAGAAGGGATTCTGCCACAACATTATAAACTTTGTACACTATTTACCAGACATCATGATGTTTCTATGTGCCAGTTCCATGCCATTTGAAAGAGCAGTTCACCATAAGAAGCTTCATATACATATATAAGAAGGGTGGAATCTCTCCCCAGTGGCAATTACAAAGAGTAATAGATCAAGTGCTTGGAAGAGACAAAAGAGTGGTTTTAGGGTAAAAACATGGGGCAGTTCTAAACTTTGATTTCTGATAGTGAGTTGATTTTTGGTTTGCAGAGTGATGAAAGTGTGCGGCCACATCGCAAATCACAGACAAATCGAGTTCAGGCCCTCATCTTGGTAAGCCATGTATATAATGTTGGAAGATAGGCAAAATAACAACATATCATCATTGATGATATTTACTTCTATGAATTGGGAAAACAATCAATCCCAATTGGCTACATTCTGTCACAATTGCTTCAAATTCTCAATTTGCTGGACGGGAATTTCGATGATATCTCTCTAGGGTATTTGTTGTTGAATTGACATAGAGACTTAGTTCGGATTGGGTTTATTTTTCCATCAGGCTTTGGAGAAAGCTGGTCATGCAACAACTGTAGTGAAGGAGTCATCCCACCTGCAATCAACATCTGTTTCAAATTTGTCGACTTGAAACTATTTCATAACACAAGCAGCAGATCCAACTATTGTCATTTGTGTGCAAGTGACTGCATTCGCTCGGTAGCTGTTTATTATTTCCCTAGGAAGAAGCAAAGGTGCATTGGAGCATTTTGAAGAAACTTTGTTGGTGAAATTGCTATCAAATAGTCACAAAAGAGTTATTCCATTACACATATTTTGACTTAGCATACAGATCTCCAACTTAGGAATGATTCAACACGTGAATAAGTATGTGAACACATTAATAATAGAGCAAAAGTTTCATAGAACATCACAACACGCAAATGAATATAATGTTTGAGAAAGTTTACAAAATGTATTAGTTGGTTGGAACAGTAAAGCTTTGAAATGATTTAGGTGATGCAACTCAAAGATCCTCAAACATGAGAGGAAAAGCTTTTTTGGTTTAAAGTAGTTATATGAAAAGCTTCATATCTGATGGTTTTTCTTAAAATTTCTTAATGCGAATTTTTCCCCAAATGCAAAAAATAAAAATAAAGAGGGAATGTTTTGTAAGAATATTTTGACTTCTTCTGAAAATTTTGCTAAATTTTCAAAAAACAATTGAAATATTTTTGTCACATTTGGACTATGATTTTAATTTGGCAGCATTTTTTTAACTTTTATTATTTAGACATGTTCTAACAACCTATCACCATTTAATGCTAAATCCCTCTTGTGATGCTAGCCATTGACACAACATCAAAAATATGTTAAGATCTTAGGCGTAAGAAAGTTTTCATTATTTGTTTGCAAAGTTTGAAGTATTGAATGGATATTTTTCCAAAAACATTAGGTCTTATCATATGTTGTTTGAGATAGAAGCTTCTCATGTAATTCACTTTCAACGATGAATGAAATTTCAATACATCAACACCCTTGAGTCAAGTTCATCCCATACAAGTTCATTATTTCAAATGTTTTTCTAAATGCTACAAACTGGATGTTAATGAATGATTTGGTTAAAACGTTAACAAATTAATCTAATGTTCAAATATATTCTAGTTCAATTTTCCTTTGATTACCTTTTCCCTTATGTGATGGTAATGCATTTTATATTGGTGGCCCTCCTATGAAACACTAATTCTTTATTGTTTTCATATAATTTTGGTTGTCATTATAGAATGTTTCAAATAAGTTTATCTCCCATCCCTACTATGTGGTGGTTAAACTTGTTTAGTCAATGATTGATATTCTAGTTTTATAAAGACCAAGCGAATCATAAGTTCCCACTTGAACTTCAAGTTGATTGCGTTTATTTTTCATTTAGAAGAGAAACCCTGAAATGGATTTTCCTTTCTCATGATCGTTCATTTAGTATGCATCCATAAACTTCATCCAAATTTCCAACCACATAGAGAATTTCTAAAATTTGGTATGCCCATTAAATATTGCAATTGTGTTAAGTAGGCTCAAGAGGTATTGCTCAAAAATAAACATTCATAACTTCTTTGTTATGGATATATGATGCATAACATTATTGATTTTTTAAAATATATTTGTAGTGATAAGGTAGGTTTTATATGTTTAGCTTGAACTTCATTCCCAAGGTGAAACCCTTTGAGCAATGGTGTAAGGGCAACTTTGTGGATACTCCTATGGAATTAGAAAAGGATGTTCATTAGCTCAAATTGTTGTGTCATAAAAGTTCTTTTTCTATTACTTCGAGTTCAATGATGGAAAAAAAGAATTCCTTTACTTTTATCATGTCAATTTTCTCTTCCATTTAGGCTTCAGCTAATCAACTTTTGGTACTATTGTTTTTTATGATTCATCAATCATGCAATATTTCAATGGCAAGTTTTTTATATTTTGTTATTTATGCAAATTATAAGGTAAATCATTTATAGCAATACCTCACTTTTGGAGATATTTATTTTAAGCACATGGTGTTTGGACTGAACCATCCAAGGATTTGACTAACTTGCAAACTTTTGATGTTTTCCTTTTAATTACATGATTGTGAAGTTGCATCATGAATACCTTTTAGAAATAATCTTCATTCAAGAAACTAATATTCAAATATAAGTAAAAGATGTACCATTGGTCGTGTATTACAAAAGCCACATTTCATCATACATATGGTGTTCCATTTCACCACTAAGGTGAATCTCTCATCAAAATGAACTCTTTTATTCAAAGCCTCTTCAAACAAGTTTGGCCTTAAGTTTATTTGATCAATCATCTAAATTCAATTTTCCATTACACAAAACCATATTAGCATGTTAGTAAGCCTATTTAGCATGACATAAAACAAGCAATTTCCATATGTGATAAAATCAAGCTTGTACTTTATGATTTTATTGGATTGTCATGAGCAATCGTTTCATTGTAGCTAAGAAACCTTTCAAGCGCAACTTTTCTTCCTCTAGTCATGATCAATTATGAACATCTTTAAAGGCAATGGATGAACTTGATTAACCATTAAATGTTGATTTCCACAAATTCCCATATCATGAATGTAACAATTTTATTAATCAATATTGTCCTCCATCTTGGTTCACAACCTTTGTAATCTTTGGATTAATGGTCATGTACAACCATGAAAACTTTAATTACCGTTGGTCGTAGTTTGTTTAGCACATCTTATTTGGAAACATGGGCAAAAGCTTTACAACCCAAAATTCTCAAGTTACTAATATTGATCTTGACACATAACAATATCAATATTATTGTATTGCTTTGGATTGGACATAGTCAGACATTCATGTCAAATGTATGTAGTTACATTGATGATTTTCATTGAAAAATGGTTATAAATTCATTTGACAATAATTTTTTTATCTTTTTTTTGTTATAAGGATCTTTATTAACTCTATCCAAAGTGAAAAAACTATGCATTGGTGTAGGAATTGAGCATAAAATTTGGCTAGAAATTGACCTAATGTGTGAATGACATATGAAGTACTATGTGCATATGATGCATGAACACATTCCATAAATGTGCATGCATCTAAATGAGAAGTTCTAAATCTGATAAGGAAAGTTTTTAGTTTGAAGTTTGAACCTAGTCATATTCAAGATTAAGTTACACAAAAGCCATGTCACACATGAAGTATCATTGGGACTAAAAACATTGCCTATTTGTACCAAATTTTTACATTTAAAAAAAAATCAAAATTTTCACATGAAATGAATGGTATAAAAAAATCAAATATTTGATTAAAATTGATGTTCATTTTATGTCTAAATTTTTTTAAAGTTCAAGAATGTAACAAGATCAATTTATTTTGTTAGATAATCAATTAATACTTTTTTATTTAATTAATTGAGAACTAGCATTTAAAAAGGTCTATTTTCATAGGTAAAAAATTATTTATATTTAATCAATTTAATAAATAGAAAATTATGTTATTTTATAGTTATAACCAAATAATTATACATTTAAAAACCTTTAAATGATTTATTCGTGAATTGATTAGTTATTTAGACATTAAAAGTATTTGATGACATAATTAATAACATTCTTGAATAATTACTATGAACCAATTGATTAGTTATTGGAATCTATGGAATAATAATGAATAGTGTTACTTTTTAAATTATTGAAATATTTTTTTCAAATGTGTAGTAGGTAGTTTTGTAAGTGGGTGGATGGGTAGGTAATTAGTTAGTTAGCTAGTTAGTTATTTTTTACTTATTTAATTGTATAATTTATAAAACCAAAAAAAAACACACACACACACACACACAAAGCTTGTGGGAGAATCTTTTTTAATTACAACCAAATTTGTGACTCGAATGGAATTAAAATATTAACCTATATGTTTTGTTTTTTAGTGTCATTTTACAAACTATATAAAAAGGTGTATTTTATTTCACATTAAAAATTATGTGTCATTTGGGATGATCTCAAAGAAGCTTAACTTTAAAAGCAAAACATAAAATAAAATAAAGGTATTTACATGGTTACTTTTTAATTCACCTACCTTCTATCTACTTACCTACCTTCCTAGCTAGGTAGATAGGTGGGTAAGTAAATACGTAGCCTAAGTAAGTATGTATTTTTAGGTAAGTAAGTGTTTTTTACCCACCTATGTAAGTAAATATTTATTTTAATTTATTTTTCCAAAATTCTTCCTAGTGCCATGTGCCAAATTTACCTTTTGTTGAAATGTCATTATGTAAAATGTTGAAATTGGACCATGTTAATTTTTCTTCATTATATATTTATTATAATATAGAATCATTTATAAAAAAATTGCCAATTTTTTCCACGTGGCAAAATCTAATTAAAATTTTGTTGAAATTTATGGCCATCAATAATGGAGGGCCTAGATTAATATTTTTAAAAATTTTAAAAATTTCCCAAAAAAATTTAATTGACAAATGGCAATTATTGATAGGGTTATTTACTAGTTGCAAAAAATGGTTACTAGTTACAAATGTTATATGCTAGTCAAAGGATGGGAATGTATACATTGACTACATATTTCATCCATGGGAATGTGTTAACGTCATGTTGAGTCATCATTTGTGACCAAAGGTACAATGCAACTTCACTTATGCAACTAAGAAATTTTTTAGTTGTAACTATGTTTTAGTCACAATATGTAATCACAAATTGACAATTTTTTACAATTGTTTACGCTTATTTACTTACCTACTTTGGGCTATTTACCTACCTAACCTATTTAAGTTTGTAAGATACCTAAACCTAGGTCATCCATGATGGCATACTTGATATTTTGGGATCCAATGGGTAGGATTGCACAATCTAATTTTTTAGGACCATCCATGTGGCTCCATTGCAAATAACCACATGTTTACATTTAATAAATTAATAAATATATATTATTTATTTTAATACATCAAAATAGACAACTATCATATCACAATCTATTAAAATTAAGCATGTTTTTCTTGATTGTAGTCATGGAAATTACATGATTAATGACATATATGATTGCACCACTATAAAATTGATTAATAGCATAACAACAAATTTGAATCAACTACGTAATCATGTAGTTACAAATGCCATATATGACTACAAATGTAGTCATTTGTGCAATCATATATGCCACATTTTGGTGTAATGTCTTTTTGTACATAGTGAACATGGTTGCACTAGTAGCAGACTTGATGGAAAGCTAGTACTTGGCCTATGCAAGAGAGATGGGGTCTAGTGAGGAATATGGGAAATCATATTAATCAAAAGAAAAGGATGACAAATGAAATGTGAAAATTGAATATCAAAGTTCTTAAGGAATCCCATGAATAGAGTAGTGAAAAGTGGGCCATGGTAAGATAAGAGGTATGCAAAATGGTTGGCATAGATAAAGTGCCCTTTGAATGTTGCATAAGTGAGGATTTCAAGCAAGAGGTTTCTCAAGATGAAGATATGTTAGATGATGGCCTAGGAGATTTGGTGGCCACAGAAGGACCCAAACATATCATCAATCTTCATGTCGTGGAATAATAAGAGTGATTGTTTGAAGAACTAGAGAGTGATGATGATTTCATAAATTGGTTGTGTTGGGTTTCATTTCAAAACAAACAAAGATGAACAAGGTTTGAAGACTATAAGGAAAGTGATGGGGTTAGGATAAAAGACATCACCTAGGCAAGATGCATGAGTAATATGTCAAGTGCACAACAAGACCAAGTGAATAAACAAGAATGTAGGTGGCATGACATAAAGTGATTAATATCCTTTCATTGACAACATCTCAACTTGTGGCTTTGTGGGATTTGCTAAGTAATTTGTAAGGTGTGTCTACATCCAAAATAAATTAAAGTTGTCCATTGGTGAACACACAATTAACATTCAAGGCTTTCCCCCTTCTAGGATCACTTTTAATAATCTATCATTTTTGGAAGAAGGGGAGGTCAAGAAAACAAATTGATGTTTTGGTGGCTTTGGGAGAATGTAATTAAAAAATTATGAATTTGTAAAATAAGCCTAGCAACCAAGAAGGATGGCTTGCACTTCAATATGAGAAATTGCGTCCGTGGAGACTAGATTGGCATGCAATTACATCGTCATGGAAACTACTGTGCAATTAGGGTACAACTACATTAAAGAAAATACGATGAATTAATAATTAAAATGCCACGTTAGAATATTTTATAATTGTAATTTAATTGCACAATAGTTGCAACTTGGATTTTATATGAGCGTATTTATGTAAAATATACATGGTGATAATCAATCATAATTTGACCATCATCATAAGTTGCAATGAAGTGGTTAATCTCAACTCTGTTACAACTAGTGTAACTTTAGCGTTGAATGAACAACTGCTTTGCAACTAATGTACGGTGTTGATGCGTATGCTCATGCCATTTGTATGGTTAGGTAAAAGTCCATAACATTTGGAACTTGCAACTTGTTTGCAACTAAGAATCAACTAAACTAACTAATTTTACAATTAAGTTACAATCAAATGTGCCATTATGGTTTCACTACATAATTATTATTGTCCATTATTTTGGAACTAGAGCATTCAATTCATTTATAATTAGTTGTCAACTATTTGGTAACTCATACTATTAAAAGATTTACAGATTGTGCAATTCATTGAAAGTGTAAATGCAAGCTTTTAACTAGATTATAATGGTGTATTAAAGTGTTTATGAGCATGTACATACAGATATCATTGTTTATACACTTCAAACTTTTCTAAATTAAATTATTAAATGCTTCATTAATACAAGTTGATTCCTTTATTGAATTGATTAATTAAAATAATTCATTTTCATAATTATCTAAATAATTAAATAAATAAACAATGTAATAAATATTATAGTCCTATTTTTTGTGATTGATGTTCAATTGTTGTGTTAATAATATTTCACTACATTGGAATTCACAATATTATGTTGGTATACATACATATTAAACCATAAAATTTCATGAAAGGTGAAATTCTATTTTTAAATTGAAATTTAAAAAAATGTATATATTTTATTAAACATTCAATAAGGGTGTATTTATGAATATGTCTTTATATAACTCAATGTTTTCTATTCAAATTCATGTTTATTATTTAATATTTTAGAATGAATTATTTGTTATAATTTTTAAATTAATAATTAATATGCAATATATTTAATTACCATGAACTAATTAAGTAAACTAAATAATAAATTATTCATATGAATTCATTAATCAACTTTGATTAATTAGTATTTAAGTAATTCAGATAATAATTGATTATTTATTTAATCACTAATTACTTAAACTTACTAACTATTTATATAAATTTAATTGATTAATTCAAATAATCAATATAGGTAATTAATTATCATATATTTAATTTAAATAATTAAATTCCAAATAATTATGTCAAATGATTAATTATAAATTTCAAATTAATTACAAAATTAAATCAAACAGAAAGCATGTGGGATTTAATTTTTTGTAGTTACAACTTAATTACAACTAGGGTGCCACTAAAAGATTTAACCCATACTAGTGGGTACCCATGACGGTCGGACACAATCCGCCCGTGCCTGGCTTTTTTTTTTTCTTTACTTGGATGGTCTTAAGACTCCCATATATACTCAAACCATAGTTAAATGGAATTGAAGGTGAAAGAACCACAACCCAAACCCCCACTCTACCCTTCACCCCAAA
>Ga0209611_10009083_pt1 | contig 15202 bp, 9 predicted proteins | sample S1TSphgellanicum_3_FD_187693 | JGI IMG/M metagenome (GOLD analysis project Ga0209611, IMG submission 187693) | Host-associated microbial communities from peat moss isolated from Minnesota, USA - S1T2_Fc - Sphagnum magellanicum MG (SPAdes) (version 2) | ecosystem: Host-associated > Plants > Peat... | reverse complement strand
TTTTTTTTTAACCCCCCCTTCCCCCCTTGAATTTTTATTTTTTTTTTTTTTTTTTTTTTTGCAGGTTTTAAGAAAATATCTCCCTGTTTATGATCAAACTCAGTGCTCTGATGTTATATATTTTATGTTATAAATATTTTTTTATCATACACCTAAATGATCGTACTTTTTGCAAATCCATATTAATGAATTGTGGGTTAATGTTTTGATGGGTTTTTTTTTTTGCAATGGCCCATTTGATTGGCCTATCACCAAAAACATTACGAAATCTCTCCTTCCCCATAAAAAATTTACATTGTTTTACATTTACACTATTTTACACAACCATATAAAATCATATAAGTCATATTTGTTTCACACTTACATTGTTTTACTTAGCCATGTAAACTCATATAAAATGTATTTATTTTTACACTTACATTGTTTTACACAGCTTAAAATAAATTTACATAGTTTTACACTTACACATTTCATATTTATATTTACACTTACACAAATATAAATGGATATTAAACATTTACTCTTACACAGAGTGTAAGTCCCAAACCAATTACAAGCACAACACGGATCCAAAAATTGCGATAGAATTAACAAAGGAAATTTCAAATATTAGTAAAAGATAAAAGGATAGACTTGATCATGTACATACATGTGTGGTGTACCATTTGTTCTATAATTCCTCCATCCTACCATCAATAGCTTGTGTTGCCGAGGATGACAAATTTTTTTGGCCCAACGCATCATGATCAATCTTATCATGACTCCTGAGTCCTGGTGTATGAGTAAAATTTCTCTATGGGAAGTGTTTAAGTGCTGTGAATCATAGCACCTTGGGTGAAGGTGAGCATCTAAACTAGTACCACAGTAAAACTCCCAAATGTTTTTGGAGTCCTTTCTAAACATTATAAATATCTCATCGGAAGACAAAACTAAGGTCTCTGAATCAGTGTTTTTCTTTTCACAAATTTTGTCGTTTTAGTAACAAAGATTTGGGAAATTTTTTGTTTTTCAAGTGTGAATTAGATGAATTTTTCTAGACTAAAATTATTGCGAAAAATCCTCCCAAGTTTTGATATCAAAGAATTGAAAAAGAAACCTTGCTCTGAATCAAAATTTAACATTCACTGAGTCAAATATAGCCACTAAAGGTGGTGCATTCACACCTAAAGTTAAGTCAATGTTAAGTGAAAAATTTTAGGTGGCATCTTTGGTGGCACCCAATGTTAAATGGGTCATTATTTAATATTAAATGAATGTTAACGTAACATAAAAATCTTTGTAATAAGTAGATTTAGGTCCCTAGTGACTAGCTTGGTGTTAGGGGACTAAATACTAGAGTCCTTAACATCAAGTGTGAGTGCACCTTAAGAGCAAGTCCAGAAGTGCGCAATAAAAGGGTACCCAAACATGAACTCAAGACCATCGTGCTACAAAACAAAGACTATACCATTCAGTCATCACCCTCAGGGGGCTAGGAGATGAAAATTTGATTTGAACTAGGAACCAATATTTAGTGAAAGGTAGGAGACCTCAGGTATGTGTTACCCCTTGTGGTTTTTGTTTCCTTTGATTAATTTCATTACTTAACCATGTGAGAGCAGCTTCATAAGTCGCAGTATAATGATACATAAACGATAATTTGGATGAAGTTTATTTAGGGTTTAAACAATGTTGAAATTGAGTTTTGAATATGGTGAACCTTGAAGAGATGCAAAGAGTTCAATTTTTCCATTCACTTCCTTTGTGCCCTGCTGTGTGCAAAGTCTTTTGGTTCATCCATTCACCAGGCTTTAGATGTCCGGTTCTTACTACCTACCTGCTAACAACCCACAAGCAGGTTGTTAGTAGGTAAGTAGAGAACACAAACAACTATGCTAATCACCATGGTTAGCTACCACCATGGTACCAAATTGGTTTTTCACCAAAACTTGGGATCACCTGAGTTTGCATCCAAGTTTGATGCCTGTCTCAAAACTTTGACATGAGAGAGCTCATGTGAATCCTGAGTGAATCCTTTTTATTTTTGAACTTAAGAGTTCATATGAGAGTGTACCAAAAAAAAGAGAGTGTGCCTTAAAACCTCAAACCCTAAAACTTCAACCTTAAAACCTTAAACCCTAAAACTTCAACTTTAAAACCTCAACCCTAAAGTGCTTAACATGAAAAACCTTCAAATTGAACCCTTAACTCTATATAACTCTACAAACTTAGAAACCCATGTACCATAAACTTAAAATGGGGGCAGTCAGTCAATCAGTCAATCAGTTCACCAGAATTTTGTGTTAGCGTGTGAGTTGGTCCCCAGTTTGACTAAACTAGGCATAGGATGAAAAAACAAGTCACCAAAAAAGGGTTTAAACTAGGGATGACTTGAAGGATAACTAATGACTTGAAAAAGAATGCCAAGACACTTATACTTGGCTCCTTAGTGTTCTACCTACTTATATGTGTGTCTTGGCATGTGTTTTCAGCTGCCAGCTGAGGCACACATTCGCCCTCTTTCTTATCAGAATCCTCAAATAAAATATCACTGCTGGTCATGTGAATGCCCTGGTCATGCAGCTTACCAAATGCGCGCCGAGAGTCATGCTGATCCAGGCCTGGGATTTCCAGGATGGTGGGTGGGTGAGTGGTGGGCTTGTGCAGATGGGTTTATTTTTAGGGTTTTAAAATGTCAATCAAATGTCTGTCAGTTGGTGTGACGTCCATGTTGAGTCCGTGGGAGTCGTTGCTGATGAAAAAAGACCAAGTTCACTGAACCAAACACACACACACACACACACACACACACACACACACCACCCCCCCAAATCCAACACAAATGTTGATTCATAAGATTGCCCAAATTTCAAAAAAGAAACTTTTAAAAGGTCCCAAAATTACAACAAACCCAAAACTCAACCTCACAATTAACATTGTGTTCCTTCACCAAAACAAGACAACATCATTTCTTTCCCCACTTTGTAGGAATTGCATAAAAAAAGTAAAGTCACCCCTCCAACCTCATCATCCATACTTTAGCATAGAAATTTTATCACATTGTGATTTCATTAGTTTCAAGAGGTCATTTCACTTGGAAACTATCACAAAGGCAAATTGTAGTTATATGCACAACAAACATAAAACTACAACTACGTGCAATCAATTAATTCAAGTGTCCAAGGGTCATCACATTGGTAGAATCCATTGCTTCTTGAATCATCTTGGATGTATCCAACACAAACATTAACATAAATGTAGGTCTACATTTTTCAGCATACATGTAAAATTAAACACACCATGTCATAAATCACAAGTCACAAACAACAAAGATAAAAAAACTCTTCCTATTCAACTTCATTTTCAAATTTTACATCCAAATTCGTATGTTAAAGCCAATTCTATTTCATAAACATTTGCAAAGTTAGTTAGCTTCGAGCATGCAATGCACAGATCAATTGGCCAATTATTGTTGACAAAAATAATTGTATCAAGTTGTATAGTTTGAAGATGACATCTACAAAGTGTTGTGAGGATTCTTACAATAGAAAGATCCTTTTAGTTTGAATTTGGTTTGTAGGAATCTCAAAAATGTGTATCAACAATGTATAATTGGTAAGGAATTTTTGTTTTTCCATGCACCACTAGGTCAAGGCACACTTGAAATTTTCACCAACCAAATATGTCGAAACCCATCCAATTCTCTTGACATTAGATGATGCAAAGAGTCAAAATTTATTTCAGTTGTAAGAAAGAGATCTTCAAAATCCACTTATGCAACTTGGGATGTAAGCTTGTCAAACCCATTCAACCTTAATGATTTGAAACATTCCATTAACAACAATTTTAATAATTGCTCTTCATAAGCAACAATTCATTAGCTGAATTAATAAATAGTCATTTGAATATTTTATTTTATTTTATGGTTAAATTTTTTTGTGTTCATCCCAAAATGGCATATGTGTGTTAGTGTGAGAACATACAAGAAGACACCTTTTTTATATAGTTTGTGATAGGGTCTTCAAAGACAAAGCATATTGGTTAAAGTTTTTACTTGTTTTTTAGTTACAACTATAAAAAGATTTTCCCACATGCTTTGTGTTTGTTTTTATATTGTGTAAGTCATAAAATTAAATTAATAATTATCTGATACTTATATATGTGAATTAATTATTTGATATTTAATAATATAAAATAATGGATTAAGTTAATTAATTTAGTTCAAATAATTAGTTATCTCCAATTCCACTAAAAGTAATTATTTGAGTAATTAGTTCATAATAACTAATTAAATTAAATATTAATTAATATTTTAAAATAATAAATTATTCTAAAAAATAATTATAAAACATTAAATATAATTTTGGGTACAAAACATCAAGGTATAAATAGGCAAAATAAAATTTGCTCTCGAATTGAATTTTTAATATAATATACACATTGCTTTTAGTTTCACATTTAAATTAATTATATGTATCTAAATAATTAGTTTTTTATTTAGTTTAAATAATTAATGATCTGGCAATTATTGATGAAATAATAATTATCTTAATTAATCAATTTAACTCATTATTAAATATCCCCAACTCAAATAAATATTTATCTGTTATAATTTAATGAGTAATGAGTGTTTTTGTACATCCATATTATTCAATATAATTAGCATAATTAATTAATTTGTTACTTATTTATTATAATTAATAATATATTACTTAGTATAATTAATAAGTTCATAATAATTAAATGTATTAAGTGAAATTAATATTTAATAATCAAATTATTGAAACAATAATTTTTTATAAAATATTACATATGAATTTGTATCTTTATGAAGTTATAAGTTGTTGCCTAATAGTCACAACATAATTGAACATTAGTAATTCAATAGTGGTGCATTAGTGACCTTACTAATTGTAAACTAATTATAAATGTTCTAAAATAGTTATCACTACAATGTAACTTTAAAAAAAATCAAACATGGTTGACTATGGATATATGTATGGTGCATACAAATTATTATATAAAAGAGCCACTTTTAACTCACTTGCGACTATAATACAATTAATTGATTTTTTAATGTGATAATTTATTTATGGATTCCTTGTATTTATAAGGGGATAGTTGCATAGTAGTTGTAATACCCAAGGAATAGTTGCACAATAGTTATATGCAAATTATTTTTAAAACTTTAGTTGTGGGGCAATGTGGTTTTGGTGAATACAATTTTCATAATGTTGTGAAAATATAATATTTGTAACACTATATTGCAAAGTGAAAATATATTTTAAAACCATTCAAATGATTGTCAAACTTGATGAAATATTTAGTCATATATTGAATATGAGTTAATTGTATCAATTCAATTCTATATGAAGATTTTCATTCATATGATTTTATGAAATATAATTGAATGAGATTTTTCATTCAAAGGAGTGCAATTGTGTGAAACATAAAATTTTGTTTAAAATTTACTTTCTTTTAAAAGGTAACAAAAATTGTGTTGTAACCCTTGTGTTCAGAATTCATTTTATGTGTTTATCAGAACACTAAATGAAATGAAACAATTGGCTACAAAATAATGCAAAATGTACCAAAAAAGAAAAAAACTTTCTTGCCCAAGTTGGCTTTTAGGTTGTAGTGTGTTTTGACCCTGATCTAGAAAGTGGGTAATAAGATTTTGAAATTAAGAAAGCATAATAGAAAAAATGTGCAAGAGAAAGGGAAAAACAATTGTGTTCTAATTATACAATTTAGAGAAAATTTTAAACCTAGTCTATGTATTTTTCCTTTGTGCGGGTACTAGTTCATTGTGAAGATCAACAATTCTATTGAAATAGATTAGCAAACACATTACACCAATTGTCCGATGCCATTGTTGAAATATCCCACAATTAATGCCTAAGCCAAATATTCGAGGCCATTGATGAAACGTCCTACAAACACAATAATCCAAATGTCTTGCAAACACATTAAATGAAAAGTCTCATGAACACCCTCAACTCAAACGCCCTAAGGAATGAGCCAAAACATCTTGACCTAGGGTTAAAACCATTTTTGGCATTTTGATTTAGGGTTTAAATTAATTTTGGCATCTTGGGCTAGGGTTGGCAACTTTCATGTAATCCTCAACATGATCAATCACTGGACAAACCCAACATAACAACCCAGGATGCCCTGTTGAAAGGTGCACATTATCAAAAAAAAAAAAAAAAAATCCATGCTTCCCCCTCTTCTAAGGAAGAACCCCCTCCCCTAGGGCTCTCACACAACAACTCTAAAAGGGCCTTGTTACTGAAAATACCCACCCCCCTTCAACTATACATAATGGGAATTTTCTCCCACTTTGTTAGGTGTAGGGTAAAAGCCCTAGGGTGAGGGCATTCTCAAAATAAGGGGCCTAGGACGAGATTTTAGCCTAATCTAGCCTCACATTTTGAGAATGTCCCCCACCCATGGGCTTTTACCTATCATAAAGCACAAGGCAAAATTTATCATGAACCAAACCAATGTAGTATCAGGAGGTGTATGAATGGGAGGGTTCTTACACCTACAAGTAGGCATAAGTTCCTTCCCATCCTTGAGGAGTAGGCATAATATCCCTCCCAATTTCTAGGAGGAAAAATTATGGATATAAGGTGCCCTCCGCATACACTTCAAACGCTCTCCAGGGTTGTTACTTGTTCCATATACCTACAAGGTCGCTCCTTGGGGCCTACATCCATTGAGAAAAAAGCTACGTCTTTAGGGACGGTGCAATCTTGGGTTTGGGGCTGGGTCCCAGTAAAGTGTCATCGGCGCGGCGCATGTGGCGGTGCGGCGGATACGCTCCCACGCAATTACGAGAGAGAGAGAGAGAGAGAGAGAGAGAGAAACAAACAGCGCCGGTGGAGGAAGGCGAAACGGAGCCAGGCGAGGTGCTACCTCAATCAATCCTCGCCTTCAAATACCCGTTTTGCTTTCCCCATTGAAGCGCAAATCTTCTTCGCTGGTTTTCTAAATTTCTTCTCAAACAATTTCTTCCTGCCAACATTTGATTGTTTTGAATTTTGTATCCTTTTGGGGAAGTAGTATCCGCAATCTCTCTCCTTGTCTGCACAATGAGTCATGAGCATCACCACCACCACCACCACCGCGATGAAAACACGGAAACCGAGAACTACGCGGCGGCTACTGACGTTGTGTACGGGGACGACTCCAGTGGCTACGGCAATGTGCCTGTGGCAGTCGAGACAACAGAGGTTGTGACAACCACGGCTAACCTCGAAGATGGTTCCATTGCCGAGACTCACAAGCGGACTCACAAGCGTGAGGAAGTCGTGGGTGGCTTGGGAGCATTGGCTGCTGGTGCCTTCGCCTTGGTAATATATATATGACCAATTTCTCCGTACCTCCCTCCGGATTGTTGGCAGCAGTTTGTGCTGTACTCCCTCCCTTCCGGTCGATTTGCAGCGCCTTGAAGGGCGCAGAGTGCTGTTGTCTCTCGTTTTGATAGTTATTAATATCGGAGGAACTTGGTACTGGTCAGCTGTGTTCCTCTCCGGATCTGTGTTCTCGCTTTTGTTTTCCATTTGTTGACAAATAGGTTCATTCTTCTTCATGGTCTTTTTTTTTGTTCCGTTGACAAGCTAGTTAGCTGCCTGCAAGACGACTGACTGCAATATAAATTTTCTTTGCCGCGTGCTGCAATAGTACGAGGGTCATGAGGCGAAGGAGGACCCGGAGCACGCACGCAGGCACAAGCTGGAGGAGGAGATTGCAGGTGGACTCGGCGTCGGGTCGGCAGGCCTGGGCATATACGGTCATCACGAGAAAAAAGGCGACGAGAGGATAATCAAGGAAGAGAATCCTGAGAAGAAGCACGGCTGGTTCTAAACCACATCGGTTCTCATTTCGCCGCCGCAGCAACTACCCGTTTCTCAAAACCAGGAGAAAGCTTCATACATGCTTATGGTTTCAGCGTCTTGTTGTCTTTGCTAGAAACTTCGACGTTCCAGTCTTCTCTGAAATGTGGTAAGAGGAGATCTAATGACATCCTATGGACTTTTCTGGCTACTTTTGGCGCCCTTCAGTTCCGATGTACACGAGATAAGGAACGAAAGCTTTGGTTATCGAATTTTGCAAATAATGTCCTTGATGATAACACACACTATATGAAGTAAATTGTACGCAACTGTTCCAAAAACCAAAACCAGCTCCTCTTGTGACTGATGATCTTTTGCATTGATTCTGAGCGCACTGTCCTGCGTTTCTGACGCGGGAATGGTATCGGTGTCTGCAGATCCAAGGTCTTTTTGTACTGGATTTTGGAGTTTCTTGAGATTATTTTTGATGCTCTGCAAGAGAAGATTATTCGTAATGCTTGCTGCTATCAAAATGCGAAGACTGTGTTTGCATGATCTTGCTTCTTCTTTTGCCACTTCTTTGGTTTCCACTTTTTTTTTTCCTACACCCGGATTTAACACCCACCCATGTGTCTCAATGATGCGCTAATCTCTTCATGATTAGCACGTTAAAGAGCATCTCCACTGGTTCTCAAGTATGTGACCCTGCAAAAATATTTTTCTCACATCCAAGTTTTAGTTGTTTACTTTTTTCCAACCCCGCCCACAAAACTAAAACTGGGACTGCAAACAGGTCTGAGACTAGACTAATAGCAACCCACTTCCAAGGACCCAATCAAACTCTCTAGCCAATCTACAGCATGTGTCAGGCTTTACAGTGCCTTTTACCTGCCTCATCATTGTGTGGAAAAATGTTGGGCCAAACCCTACCCTGCATTTTCCTGAGTGAAATCGGCATGTTTTGACTTTTCTGCATCCAACTTTCTTTTGCTAGGCTACATGCTGAGCACTGGTAGAGCTGCTCAAAGACATGAGGATCAAGCTAAAGCAAATACCCCTTTGCACCCTCCAGGAGCTGAAAGCAGAAACTCCAGTTTGGTACCTTTGTCCTTGCAGGTATTAGAGAGAGGCCAATCCAGTCAACTATCATTCACATCATTTCTTCAAGGAACCCCTTTCTTTTGTTTCTCAGTTACATCTTTCTTTGAGCCTGGAACCTTCTATTGTCACTCCACTAAGGGTGTCATTAATCGACCAGCGAGAACAAGCTAAAACTACAATTCATAGTTTGTTCTCCATGCCTCCCAATATTGTCAAGAGTAAGTCTAGCATATGTCTGTATTATGCGTCTGAGTTTCCTCTTGGAACAGTTTGTTTCTCTTGCCACTTTTTTTAGTTGTTGTCTGTCTTGGTTATGAGAACTAGTGGATCTTGAAAAGGTTCTGGCTATCATCGAGATGCATTGCAAGTGATTCAACAGCAAGCAAACCTTCAAGGCAAAAAAACTATTTACAAATTTAAGTAGCTGTGCATTGAATCTAAGGCCTACTTCTTACAGCAATTTGTAGAGTGCAATTTGCCGAATGGAATCTCATGTAAGAAGTGTAGGAGAAGTAGATGATTTAAGTCATGACAATCTGAGATATAAGAAACCTAGAATTTCCAGATCTGCTCTATCCAAGAAGCTCTTCCTAATTGATGATGGGCTTTACCTGCTTATCCAAATGTGAAAGACGCTCTTCTCATTCATGAGAAATGTGCAGGAAGAACATTAGTGTAAGCCTCAGCCTTTGAGTCTACGGCTCTGAATTTGCTGTGTAGGTCCAAGCACAAACATCACCCAGAAACAGCATAGGATTCAAGCTCTACAAAAATAATGAATGGGTCTTTCTCCATGAGCATGAATCAAGAGACTTGTGACATTGTTAAGCTAAAGCCCATCTTCACTCCCAAATCAGCAGTGCTGAAACTACACAAAAGCACTAGAATTTGCAAGACAGAAGAAGATCCAATTAGGAATTCCATTTCCAAGTTCTTCAACTAAAATAACTGTACAGACTCTAGAACAGCTCTCTGCATCACAAACTCAAAAAATACCCGTACCAAGAATTCGATTAAAAGACCTCATGTTTTTGTTCTCAACAACAACAGTGTTAGTCAACAACAATCCAAGCAACCAACATGACCAAACACACGAAGAAGTGGGTAGTGCAATAGATAAAAAAGAACACATTACATTGGAAACACGTCCACAAACTTAAGATCACATAACAATTGCATATTGCACTAAATTCTTGACTTGTGGCATGTAACTTGTAGAGGAGTATTGGAATGCAACCCTATGTGTCAATAAACTTCAAGGCCAAGAAAAATCGTGAATGTTTCTCAACTAACTTTCACCCACTCAAGAGATGGGGTCATAGTTTATATTGAAAAGAGAATCCAAGGAGACATTGAAACATTTACAAATTTAAGCGATTTATATTGTGGGTTTGAATCAATGGATTTTCCCTCCAAAATTATGCTATGTAGATTTAGCCTTGATTTGCCACTTTTTGGTCTTGGAACCTCATCTCAAGGCTATGGGTCCAACTTATGGCTTTCATCCATTAAGGTTGCTCTATTTCATTGGAGCCTGGACCTTGGATCCTCATCTAAAGGACCCTTAGATCACATGAATAAAATATGCATTTAATTATAGAATATGTCAAACATAATACACCACATAATGAGGAATTTGGACTTGAAAATGAAAAAGAGACATAAGATCCCATTCTAATGCAAAAAATACACACATGAAAGTTTCAAAGGTTCAATAAACAAAAGATTAGCCACACATCCCTATGTAGAGGACAACTCCATTGAAAACCGAATATTTGCAACATTGTTCACATTGAACAAAGACTTCAGAAGAAAATTAAACATCTTTAAGTTTATTTGATAATTCCTTTTGTGATGATGTATTGGATCAATGCATATCAAACCACACAAGATCGCATAAGTAAAACATGTTTTTAAGAATCTAAAACACCATGAAATCAATAGGCCAAGTGTTATCATAGATCTGACATCTCATAACCTACCCCAATGTAAGTCATTAAACATGTATTAGGACTTTTACAATCAATTATATTAATAGGAGATTTCATCCATCTTAGTTCATCATTCATGGATGAAATTCATCCATGAATATCTATTTTCATTCATGATGGATGATGTTCATTCATCATTGTCCACGTCTCATACAAAATTCATCCACTATTGTCCACTTTTTGTCCATAATAAATATTTGTGAAAGTGGTCAAGAAGGTTATTTGAATAGTAGGCCATATGAAACTTTGGGTTAGCTACCCAAATATGTGTAAATGCATGTAATCCCCTCATTACTTTCAATTTGTTTAAAACACTTATATGACATATGGTCTCATGATATAACATTGTTCTCCTTATTTCATGTTGCTAATCTTTTCATGTTATTAATAAAATCAGGTTCAAGTTTCTTCTTTTATATATTCCTTGTGACATTGTTTTAAATCATCGTCTCTGTGCTTGGGCTTCAATTTAAATATGTTTCCTTATATTTTGTTTTAGCCTTATTCATGTTGGGAATTCTTTGGTTGCAGTAGTTTTGGTACTTGTTTCATAAAAATGACCACATAATTAGCCTTTTTTTGTTGGCTGTATATAACCAAAAAGCTATATTAAAAATGAAAAGCGCTAAAATGAATGCTTTTTCATATTCTCAAAAGCTAGAATTTGACAAAAAATTAAGAAAAATAGCCAGATTTTATACATGGTTCAAGTATGTATCCAAAAATATAGAAGGATGTTTTTAAATTTTTAATGTCATATTTATATTGTAGCCAAATCTGGCAAAATATTCTTACATGGATCATTGCCACTTTGGCTACATTACAAAATTGACAAAAAAAAATACACTACAAATAACATCAAACATATATATAGACTTGTGAATATGGTGGTTAAATATGGATTCACTTCACCATTGATGTGTTGCACATGCCATGGTCCACAATGGTACACATGATCTTACTAAATCATGCCATCATGTTTTTTTAATATCAACATTCAGGAAGGCAACAGATCGTATCATTTAGTTACACATCCCCTTATCACATCAAAAGTGGCAAGTGTGATTTATTGTAAGTAAAACCTAAACATGGATTCTTGAATCAAAAAACCTAAAAACTCTATAGGACATATCCTCTGCACAACTAATAACATACCATAATGAGTTAGGATGTTACCATAGTACAGGGGTAGCTTCAACACATGTTAATCCTTATATGAATCATATAAGGCTTTTAAAGATCCTTATATGTGGAAGCAATATGCCATTGTTAATCATGTAATCCATAAGTTTTAAGTTTTAACCTTTTGCATGTCATCCCTTTGTACAAATGTAGGTAATTAGCTTGGGGATTAGTTTTTTTTGTTAAAAAAAACCTAAGGATAAGGATTGAATTTATATTTGAGCCTTAGTATGGAAAGTGTTACAATTGGTGTGTTGGTGTGTTGAATGCATGCACTCAATCACACTCTACATAATGATATCAAACATCTTCACCAAGCACTCAATCATTGACAAATCTATTGATGAGAAAACGGGAACTCACACACAAACCATTTGAAAAAAAATTGGGAATGAGATTAAGAGAACATATGTCACCATTAATCAAACCGCCTACATTCTTACCTATGGAGTATCTATTTATCTATCCGTAGTCCACCTATTTACCTACCCATGGGTTAATTACCTATCTAATGGCTATCTACCTATCAACTTACCCATGGGTTATGTATCTATCTACTTACCTAGGACTAGGACAAGGGATGTCAAAAGCTTCCATGAGGGATTATATAGGCTCATGACTTAAGGGCTACCTAGAGACTATTTAGAAAGTTATATAGGACCTACCTAGGGGACTATAAAAAGATTTTTTAAGTTAGGGAATAGTTAAGGATTATTTATGGGGTTACATAGGGAGACTATTGAAGAACCATATAGGAGATATTTTGGAACTACCTAAGAGCCTACCTTGGTTAAGGGATGTTTAAGAACTATTTGGGGATCTATGTAAAGTTTATTTAAGAAATTACTTAAGAACTTTCTAAGTTAGAGTATAGCTAAAAAGTTATTTTGAGTTTGTTTAGAAATTATCTAGAGAGCTATTTAGAAAACGATTTAAGAATTTTCTGAGTTACAAGATGTTAGGAAATTATTTATGAGACTCTATCGAGGATTATTGAGGAATTATTTTAGAGGATACTTCAAGGACTATGTAATGTAACTCGCTACCTAATTTTTAGATATCCCATAACTTTGGTTGGTCACCAAGCTTAGTTGAAGATGGTTATGGAAAAAGGACCATCACAATGTTTCATTGCCACATCTAGTAGCCAAGCTCGTTCAATTGCAAGCATCAAGCTTTTAAATGTCAACTACTAAATAGTACTAATGAATATTTTTCAATCATGTGATGTAGCTGAAGTTGTGATCATCCACAAGAGGATTTAGCCAAATTTGGGCTTGAAGGTAAAAATGTTTAAGCACTCTTCTATATATTTGGCAATTTCAAATTGTTTAAAAAAAAAAAATCGGCATGTGTTGATTAAAAGCCCTAACACCAATTTTTTTTTCCCTTCTTTGAAAAATTAATTTGCAAATTGTTGAGAAGTTGCCCAAAATAAAACACCGTAAGTAGTGAATTTTTTAAAAATTAAAATGTTTATTTTTCTGATGTAGCTATTGTAACACTTGTAAAATTATTTTAAAAATGGACAGAATTTGATATTCTTGGGATGAGAAATAGGTCTGTTATCCCCCTAACCTATCCAATGAGGTGAAAATCAGGCAAATCCGGCCTTCCTTTTTGGCTTTTCCTTCCCACTTTTTTTTCACCTACCCAAAATTTGGTTGCCCCCACACCATCATCTTGCAACTTCTTTTTTTCTTCCCTAAAATGCCATTTTAAAGTAAACTAGTGTGGACTATGTTGCTTGCCCCAAGTGTGAACACCACCCTGACAATAGAGCTCAATTGTGACCAAATTATTTAAAATTAAAAAATTAGTTTTTAGTGATGAAAACTGCTCAAAAATTTCATATCTCTCCCACCTTAGGTCGAAAAATTATGAAATTGCCTCCATGCAATCCCACTCATAGTGTGCCTTCCAACAATACAAAGAACTCACCCCAATTTCCCTTTCTTTTGTTGATGTTTTTAATAAAAATATTCAATGTGCAATAACTACTACAAATGTAGGTCTAAACATTAAGAAACCACCTTGGTGTGCCCCTATTAATCAAAGGGCTTTCCAAGAATGTCAAGAGCATAGTTGGGGGGGTGACAAACATAATACCTTCTTTAATCAATAGAATACTGTGGCTTGTGCCATTGGCTCAAGTGCCAACATGACTATATAACTGCTCCAAGTGTGAAGAGGACCTTCACATTAAAACCCAATTGTAATTTTTTTTTAAAAAGAAAATTTAGATCAATTTCTAATGACAAAAATTACTCAAAATTCAAAATATCCATCACTTTCCTCTCTTCTACTATAACTGTGAAATTTCAATGCCCAGCCACGGAAGGGAAAAGTTGTAGGGGAGGTTTCCTTATGAGTGGGTTCTCCTGTGGGAGGGCCACCTGAGGGCACAAGCCCAAAGGTGTTCCGAAACCTCAGGAGAACCTATGAGCACGGGAACCTCCACTGACCATAATGCGCTGCCTTGAATTTTCCTTTGTATTTTCAGCTCCTTTACCTGCCTGAAGAAAAACTTGTTTTCAGCAAGCGGGATCTTCTCCAGTGGAAGATGCCAGCCAGGCTATATGGGATCAACTGCTGTGCTGAAGATCCCAGCTCTGTCACTATTTTTTCACTTTTTAGAAATACTGACAAGTGAAAATATCCCGGCTCTGCTTTACTGAGGAATTGGGCCCGAGTACAGGCACTTCCGTGATTTTCGACCTGTTCCTTTGGCGTACCGGCCTTCCGTGATTTTCGACCTGTTCCCTTGGCGTACCGGCCTCGGGCACAGATCTCAAATCACAGAAGGGCCTGTACTTAGGCCCTTCTCGCATACTAAAGAACCCTCTTTTTATGGGAATGTGTAAACATATAAAAGTAGGACATCCCCCCCCCCGCCCCCTAACATGAAATGGGAGCCTTGAATTGTTTTGAGGAGTTCGCTGTAACAAACTGTTATGGTCTCAATAGGCTTGTGCTTAGGCGTGAAGAAAATAATTGTGGCCAACAAGATTGTGTTTCATCCTCGCAACCTCCTACTCTTTCTTACTAAGAGACATGGTTCCAAGTTCCGACTTTTGACACATTAACTTGTGTTGTTTGTTGTTTCTA
>Ga0209611_10009081_pt1 | contig 15207 bp, 15 predicted proteins | sample S1TSphgellanicum_3_FD_187693 | JGI IMG/M metagenome (GOLD analysis project Ga0209611, IMG submission 187693) | Host-associated microbial communities from peat moss isolated from Minnesota, USA - S1T2_Fc - Sphagnum magellanicum MG (SPAdes) (version 2) | ecosystem: Host-associated > Plants > Peat... | reverse complement strand
AAATACCCCTTCAATGGACTGTCATGATTGACACTGCGTCTAAAATACTCAAACTATAAGCAGGATTTAGGTTTTGGTAATAGCGTCGCGATCGCTTGTGAGAAATGCGGGTTACCTACTTAAATCGTAACCTGTTGTTTCTCAGTTAAACACATGGCGATGCCTTTTTCATAGTAAGCAGCTTCGTTAATAAAAACTGGATAAACTGTCGATTTACCTTCATAGGCGATCGCTTTACCATCAAATGTGAGAAACATCGGATCACCTGGATTGAGAGGTTCATAGTCCCGAGACTGTAGATCTTGGTGAATCATTGCCTGAATCTCTCCATGTTCATTTCTGGGGTAGTCAATTACCCTCACATATTGATAGATCGTTAACGTACCGTGAGTCTGTGGAATTATACCTTGATTGCATCCTTCTAAATAATCCAAAACTGCATAAACCAGCTCCTCCGTTTTCTGAAACAATTCAGCATTCAGAACACCTTGAGCGACAGGACCCACCTCAATCACAAAACCAAACTCGCAGAGAGAACGCAGGAAAGTACTTTCTTGATTGGGTTCTGTCCAACAAACCTTCACTGAGGGATTAATCGATCTGAGATAGGCAGCTAATCGAAGACTAGAGGGACATTGGTTACCTAGCATAATGCTCAGCCCCATGTTTGCAGTTGTAGTGTGCAAATCCACAATCACATCTATCTGGGATTTACCTTGCAGTCCCAGCATTTGGTAAATAGCTTTTGCCCGAGTCTCTTCATAACTTGAGAGTGTCGGATCTTGCAGGTTTTGACTTTTGAAGCAACGATTTAAGTCCTTGTCAATATAACGCCTGCCTTCCTTAAAAGCTTTGGGATTGCCTAATAATGTTATAGTTTCAAAGCTGGGTCGCTGAATCACGTGGGGAAACTGGTCAAACTTTTTGATCAGGTATGCTCCGATGAATTCATTCCCGTGGGTTCCGCCAACGATCGCAACCCGATTGATCTGGTTCATACGATAACTCCTTTATAGCGAGCAGTCATTGGCGCTCAACACCTCTAGCTTACCCATCACCCGCTACTTGTAACTACAATAAGCAAGAGCCATATCATACTATCTATCCAAGACTTTTTGAACCGCAGGAGCATTTAAGCGATAAAACACATGGGGTAGACCAACATGGACAATATTGCGTTCGTATTGGAATCCCAGTTTCTCCATGACTCGCTGCGATGCAAGGTTGGTTGTCAGGGTAAAGCAAACTACATCTGGCAACCCAAGTTGCTCGAAACCCACCTTCAAAATTGCTTTACCCATCTCCGTCGCCAATCCTTTGCCCCAAAATTCGGACATCAGCGCATAGGCTAACTCCACTTCATGGTTACCGCCCAGATAGGTCTTCCTTAAACCGCCGCGACCGACAAGCTGACCGTCTACATTGTCTCGAAACACCCATAACCCAAATCCATAACGATCCCAATGCTCCAGGTTTTTTTGAAGAACTTGCCGTGTCTCATTGTCACCAATGACGCCACCGTGGGCTGTAAGAGTTGCCATAACTTTGGGATCTTGATGCATCAGGCAAAAATCCCAAAAATGCTTAGCTTGCAGGCGTTTAGCAAACAGGCGTTGAGTATGAAATGTTTCTATTGATTGCATACTAGTATTATGCCAATTTTTTGACACTTTTTCCTCATTTGAGCCAATCCCCGAATTAAATTCTGGAGATTCTAGCGCTTAAATTGGGTTCAGCTTTTAGCCTGTGTAGGGGATCTGCTATACTCGAAAGCTAGAAGATACGGCAAAACATCTGATTTACCGGATTTTATGAGAGCGGAGGCATAGGGGTGACTGAAGTATACAAGCAGAAAACTTCACTGAAGGCAAACCAGTTCACAGAGTCTGTCATTCGAGAAATGACGAGATTGGCACTGAAATATAATGCCGTAAATTTAGCCCAGGGGTTTCCTGATTTTCCCTGCCCACCAGAATTAAAACGGGCAGCCTGTGAAGCAATTGAAGCAGATGTTAATCAGTATGCTATTACTTGGGGCGATCGCGCCTTCCGTCAAGCCCTTGCCGAAAAAGTCCGGTGGTATCTAGGTTTAAATATTGACCCAGAAAGGCAAATAACTGTTACCTGTGGTTCCACCGAAGCAATGGCGGCTGTGATGCTTGCTACTGTTGATCCTGGGGATGAAGTGATTGTGTTTGAGCCGTATTACGAAAACTACGGTCCCGATGCGATATTAGCTAGTGCAACTCCTCGTTATGTCTCGCTACATCCGCCTGACTGGACGTTTGATCAAGCCGAATTGCGGCAAGCATTTAACGAACACACGAAAGCTATTATTATTAACACGCCCCATAACCCTACTGGAAAAGTGTTCACCCGTGAGGAACTCACCCTAATTGCTGAACTTTGCCAAAAGTGGGATGTGCTGGCATATACAGACGAAATCTACGAACATATTCTCTATGATGGGACTGAACATGTAGCAATGGCTACACTCCCAGGAATGGAGGATAGCACCGTTACCATCAATGGTCTTTCCAAAACCTACAGTGTGACCGGATGGCGCGTTGGCTACATCCTAGCGAATCCAGAATTGACCGGGGCAATTCGCAAAGTCCACGACTTTCTTACCGTGGGGGCTCCGGCACCTTTGCAAAGGGCTGGAGTAGCGGCGATGCAACTTCCCAAAAGCTATTACAAACAACTGGCAACGCTTTACCAGGAGAAGCGAGACAGTATGCTGCAAACTTTGGAGCAAGTCGGGATTCCCTATTTTGTTCCTCAAGGAGCTTACTACGTATTTGCTAATATAGCTCATTTGGGATACAAAAATGATGTGGAATTTACTGAACATCTCATCAAAGAGATTGGAGTTGCAGTAGTTCCTGGTTCCAGCTTTTTCTCTCAGCCAGAAGCGGGTAAAGATTTGATCCGGTTTTGTTTTAGTAAGAAGCCAGAAACTTTAGCAGCGGCAGGCGATCGCTTGCAGAAATTACAACCAATCCTACAACCTGCAACCTGAGTTGGAGGATGATCGTGGCAGAATAGTGAGTTTAACTTAACTAGAACCCTAACTTTTCCTAACTTATCCTTATAGACACAACTCTTGCTTAACCGATAAAGTGAAAGTGTCCTGAAAAACAGATAAGCTCAGCTATCAACAGGCAGAGCAAACCATTCACATTTATCTTGAAGCAACACAAAGGTAAGTCATCATGACAAGCTCTACTCAAATCCTAGGACAAAGCGACCTACTTCTCCCACTCCGTCAGTGGTTGGACTCCAGGGAAATTCATAACGCTAAACTAGCTCATTTCTTATGCAACTTTATCCCGGCTCAATGTCCTTTTGAGCGAAACATCACGCTGTTTGGTCGCAAACTATTTCACATTCCACCAATGTGTAAGTTAAACCCTCTCTACTATGAAGTAGTCAATCTGCGTTTTAGAGCTTTATGTTATCTTGCAGATGAATGTGGTGAAGATGTCACAGCCTATTGCTGAAAGCCCGTACCTCCCCAAGCAGAGTTACACTATCAAAACGGGAGAGGTTAAAATCAAATTAGTTACTTCTTTATTGCCTTACAAGCTTTGGACACTGCAACCTGCCCTCGCTGTCACGAACCTGTTAACCGTCAGGCTGTCACCTGTCCCCATTGTCGTACCCAGTTGAAAGCTTACGGACATCCTGGTATTCCTTTACATCGTGCTACTAGAGACGAGTATCTCTGCGACAGTTGCACCTACCATATTGATGATACCTGTAACTTTCCCCAACGTCCCTATGCCCAAGAGTGTACTCTCTACCAAAACATTGAACAGAGTAAGTTAGAGCATCAACAACATCTCTATGCTAATAGCTTTGGTGCCACTCTCAGAAGCTGGGTAAAACGCAATCAGACTTTACTGCTGTTGCTGGCTTTATTATTAGTGTGTTTACTGATAGCTTTATCAAAATCGTGATATTTAAGAGGGCTAACTGACTTTTGTTGAAGCACTTCGATGATTCCTCCAGGTGCTTAGATAATGGGTAGAGGTAATGCTAGGCTCGTCAATATTTTCCCGCGTCTGCCCTTTTTTGACTTCGCCAACAGTATCCATACTCGCCCCCCGGTAAGGAGTCACGTTGTCCTGAATGAGAAATCTGGGATGCGTGGGCACTCCACGGATAATCGTGTAGCCAAAACGAGTAGTCTTAAAATATTCTTATTAAGCTGATAATCTGGCTTTAATAGAGACGTTGTAATCTGTGTGAGGATCACAGTCATCAAGTGAAACACGATTGCATAGACTTTCAGCCACTTCAAGTGACTAAAATGTTGACCACAGACAAAGAATCGCTCAAAAGTTGGAATTCTTGAATAGTCTACTGTCTCACCTGACATTGGTAGCTGCAGGTGATGTTTTTGTAACTACTACCACAGGCTTCAGAAATCGCTTTTTACGAAAGTCGAGTTAAACAATGGGTAATTTCCAGCGTCCTTACTTCTTGAAGTATTTTTTCCCCCTCATGTTAGCGGTTTGTTTCTTGATCATAGCTGTGCACTCAGTCACCGCTCAGTCAAACCCAGGTACACCGCGACCGAAGGTGATTCTGATTTCCCTTGACGGCGCGCAACCAGACATAATTAATCAATACCTAGAGCAGGGCGTCCTCAGCCCAAACCAGGGTTTGGGTTTGCTCAAGAGTCTAGGGATTGTTGCTAAGCAGAATATCACCTGCAACCCCTCCCTGACTGCTGCTTGTCACACGAGTATTGGCAGTGGTTCCAACACTTCCCGCACCGATGTTGTTGCCAATACTTTCCACTTAGATGCAAGTCCCTTTATTACAACTGTCAGCGGCTTCAATGCTCCCATTGGTGGTTACTCGCTGAATAAAGAGGGCTACAACTTTGATGGTATCCAGAGTCCTCCCGTAGCACGTTTAGGAGATGACTCCACTACCAGCCAGTTCCTCTCAGTATCCAACTTATACGGAGCCCACGGCTACAACCCCATAACCCAGGAGATGAGTGCTAGTTTCTTTGCAGCGGGACCAGACATTCGCAAAGGAAAATTAGATCAGATCCGTAACATCGATGTCGCTCCGACCATTGATCAACTGCTGGGTGTTAAGCCTGCCTCGACTGTGCAGGGTACTGCTCTAAATATTAACTTGAAGACTTCGTGGAGACAAGCCGCACGAAACGCCCAAGTGCAACTTCAAAGTCTTGCAAAAGTGCAGTAGCACATGATTTGATGCTCTAAACCCTCTGTTGGAGAGGGTTTCAAATGAGATTGACTTATGCAATATCTGTGTTCCTAATTTACCGAAACAGGACAATAGCAACAATGCAGGATAAGAACGTACCCATGCTGGACAGGCGTTATTGGGTGACAATTCTGATTGCGAGCGTGCTAGGCACAACATTTGGCGACTTTGTCTCCAATGATCTAAAACTCGGTTTTGCCGGTGGTTTTCTGGCGCTGAGCGTAGTCATCGCGGTCATCTTCATTGCCGAACACAAGGTTAAATGGAACAGCGTAGCTTGGTACTGGGCAGCCATCGTGGCTACTCGGACTGCTGCAACAAATCTTGGAGATTTCTTGACGCGCACGTTGAAGCTCGGCAATGGCTTGATCGCAGTGCTACTGGCTGGATTGCTGATCGCCTTCCTATTGGTTCCAAGGCATGTACGCAAAGCGACCTCACTCAGTTCGGATACCAACAACGTGCGCAAGCTCTTGCCTAAGACCAACACTCACTACTGGGTAGCAATCCTGATAGCGAGCACATTGGGCACTGCATTGGGCGATTTTATATCAGGTGATCTGGGCTTAGGACTCGGGCTGGGTTCGCTGTTTGTGGTCATTGTACTGGCAGTGGTATTGGTTTTTGAAATCTCCGCTCGGAGTACAAACGAGGCCCGCTACTGGGCAGTCATCGCAGTTGTTCGCACGACTGGCACGGTCTTGGGAGATTATCTGACAAGCGAGGAAGGTCTTCACTTGGGCTTTGCGGCGGGGGCATCCTTGGTCGGTTCCCTGCTGGTAATCATTCTCCTCTGGCCACGGACGCTAGCATTGCCTCACTTCAAACGTTAGTGCGTAGTAGTCACGGGAGCAAATTGCCCATCATTGACAAAAAGACCAATTCGTAGGTTATTTGCAATGTCTCATGAAATGGGGAAGATCTTGAAGTTTTCGGGGCTCTTCGCGTTCGCGTTTAGAACAATAATTGAGCAAAATTTGTGTAGAATCACGCAAATGACAGGTTAACCAACAATAAAAAATATTCAGGATAAAAAAAGCATGAAAAAAGAACTTGTAGCAGCAGGATTTGTCCTAGAAATTTAGGCTCTACCGATCCCCTTATGGTAATTAAACCTCAATCAGGGTGAAAGCCTTATAAGGCAAGGTTTATCAAGATTAAACATATTATTTTGGTTAAAATGCTTACAGGGTAAAGCTTTTAAGGATTTTCAACCCGATTTTGCATAAGGGGATCGGTAGAACCGAAATTTATTTAGGTTGTGATTTGTAGGTACTTCAATTATTCAAAAACTGTTAGGTCGAACCAAAAAGTGGTGCCAACACCAACTTCACTCACAAGATGCACTTTACTGCGATGCTTTTCAATAATATTTCTGACAATAGATAGTCCCAAACCTGTACCTTCTAGAGTGTGAACTCGGTTTTCTACCCGAAAGAAGCGGTCAAAAATTGCGTCTTGATCTTCTGGGGCAATGCCAATTCCAGTATCGGATATTTCAACCCGCACCTGATGAGGGCGATCGCCTTCTTTGGGCTTTTGTTCTACTTGGTAAGCGCGGAGTGCCACTTTCCCACCCGCCGTTGTGAACTTGAGGGCATTTCCAACCAGATTAGCCAGGACTTGTAGCAATAAATCATAATTACCCACCACAAGCGGTAAGTTAGGGACAACGTCTTGAATGAGTTCAATGCCTTTATCTCTAGCATTAAGTCGATAAGTCCGTAACGTCTGCTCAATTGCTTGTGCCAGATCTACTCCATCTAAGTTGTAGCTGCGACCAGATTCAAGTTTTGACAGATCCAAAACATCGTTAACCAAACGGGTCAGTCGATCAGTTTCATGATTGACAGTTTCCAAAAATTCCCGTTGCTGGTCTGTACTCAAATCTTCGCTGTACTCGTGCAGAGTTTCAATAAAGGATTTGATGTTAAATAGAGGAGTTCGCAGTTCATGGGAAACGTTGCTAATAAAGTGGCTTTTTGCCTCGTTCAGTTCTACCTCACGGGTAATATCTTGCACAGTTATGGCAATGCCTTTGATACTCTCGCGTTGCAGGTTGAGAACTGTAGTCAGGAGGATGCGGATAGTTCGTTTGATGGGTTGGCTTAGGTGAATACGGAATTCCGCGCTTTCACATTCTCCTGCTGCCATTTCGTACAAGGGATGGGTAATTTCCACTTGCACAGATGATGGCAGGAGATGCAAAACATTCCCGCTCACATCAACCCCCTCCCAGCCGAAAATTCGTCGTGCTGTGGGGTTGGCTAAAATCACCTGCATGTTGTTATCTATAAGGACGGCACCATCAGCAATGGTTGAAACTAGGGTTTCCAGCTTGGCTTTTTCTGCTGTCAGTTCCTCAATATTTTGCTCTTCATAACGTTCCAAGCGCTCAGCCATTTCATTAAAGTTGAGAATTAACTCTCCTAGTTCACCGCCAAGAGGTAAGTCAATTCGCTGCTTGAAATTCCCTGCAGCAATTTGTTTCACCCCCACCAGCAGTTCTTTAATTGGCTTGGTAATGGTTAAAGCGTTAATCACCCCTGCCAAAATCACCATGACCCAAATCGTGATAAAAACAGCAATAGTGACATCGCGGGTGAAATTGGTCGAGATCACTGCAGTTGGGTTGGGATTGATTCCAATCGCCAATACACCGAGGTATTTGCCATCAACAGTGAGGGGAATAAACACATCAGTGACTTCACCATCAGGAGACTGGTGTTGTCGCACCATCGGCTTTTCTGCATCAGCAGCGTAATCATCTGGCAGATTTATTCGCCGTTCAATGCTGAGGGAGGTTTCCACCTCTGGTTCCCAAAAAGGAAGCCCGTAAAAGATGTTCCCATTTTCATCGGCATAGAGCATATAACGCACACTAGAGGTGCTGCTGTAGAAGCGCTGAGAAGACTGGGCAACTTCTTGAAGGTTGTGGTCAGCAATCAAAGGGGCAACATTAGCAGCAAGCAGCAGTCCCAGGTCACGACCGAAGCGAGTGTCATTCAGACGCGCATCCTGCTGAATTGTATTGACTGCCCAGAAGGTCAAACCACTCATTACCAACGACACAACCAAAGTGGCAACTGCCAAAAGCTTGGTCTGGAGGGTAAACTCTGACCACCAATTTGCGATCGCTTCTCGAATTGTTTTTAAAAGAGCTAGCATTTTAATAAAAAGTTGTTATAGCGGTGGTCGTTCGCCTAAGTATCTAATCTCGGTATTTTGAAGTATTTCGCGGTAAAATATAGCGAATCTCTATATTTTAAGGCTATAATTAAGATATGCAGATTGCACTTGACTAGAAAATAGCTTCAGATCTGGATACAATTTGACTTAAAACTCAAGGTACTACATGGTAGGGTCTGTTTTTAAAGCTTTCAAAGTAGGTAAAGAGATTGAGATCTCCTACGAAAAATCGGGTAAGGATACACCCTAGACCTTAGAACCTTTACGGAGTAAGGTCAATTCCCGGAGCGAATAGAAGGAGAAACGTCTAAAATGGGAATTGCTCCCTTCAAGTACGTTTACTCTGTGTCCCTAAAATACAACTTTTGTTAGAGAGTAGGGAATAGGCTGTAGGAAATTAAAGATGACTTCTGCCTGTTCCTCACTCCGGATGCTTCGGGATACTATCTCTACAAAGTTCCCTACTGCCCAATTCCTCTAACCCGATAACCTATATCTCGACGATAATACATTCCCTGAAAGTGAATACATTCTAGCCCAGCATAAGCATGGGCGATAGCTTGGTCAAAATTTTCTCCGACTCCGGTCACATTTAACACCCTACCGCCATCTGTCACCAGTTGTTGTTGGTGTAACTTTGTCCCAGCATGAAAGACCGTGGTTAAGAGATCGCCTACCTGTTCAATGCCAGTAATAACCTTTCCTTTCTCGTATTCTCCAGGATAACCACCCGCCGCAGCGACTACTGTTGCAGATGCGCCGTCTTTCCAGGCAATAGGTGGCATCTCGCCTAACCGTTGCTGTACGCAGGCAAGTATTAACTCTTCTAGGGGGGTTGCCAACAGAGGCAGAATCACTTGGGTTTCTGGGTCGCCGAAGCGACAGTTAAATTCCAAAACCTTGAAGTCGCCTTCTGGAGTAATCATTAACCCAGCGTAAAGCACCCCTCGGTAGTCGATGCCTTTTGCCCTTAAAGCAGCGATCGTTCTCTCCAATACTTCTTTTTGAATTTTTGCCATTAAAGCTGGTGTGGCAATGGGTGCTGGAGCATAAGCTCCCATGCCACCAGTATTTTCCCCCGTATCGCCCTCACCAATGCGCTTGTGATCTTGAGCTGGTAGCAACGGGCGAATCGTTAACCCGTCGGAGAGAGCTAAAACAGAAACTTCTTGCCCAATCAAAAATTCTTCAATCAAGACAAATTTTCCAGCATTGCCGAACTGCCCCTGAAAAATTGCCTCAATTGCTGCCTCCGCCGCAGCCACTGTTTCGGCAACTGTAACACCCTTACCTGCCGCCAAACCGTCGGCTTTAACGACAATTGGTACAGACTGAGCTTTCACATAAGATTTTGCTGCTGCTGCCTCCGTAAATACCGCAGCTTTCGCTGTAGGAATTCTCGCTTCTTGCATCAGGGCTTTTGCCCAAGCCTTACTTGCCTCAATTTGTGCCCCTGCTCTAGTTGGACCGAAAACCATCAAACCTTTGGCTTGGAGATAGTCTGTTATTCCTTTTGCCAGCGGTACTTCTGGTCCCACTACCACAAGAGTTATATTTTCCTGTTGGGCAAATTGGCTGATACTTTCAAAATCATCTACTGCCAAGGGCAAGTTTTGGCAATTATCCATACTTGCCGTACCTCCATTCCCTGGTACACACACGACTTGCTCAACTTGCTCTGATTGCAGCAGTTTCCAGGCTAAAGCGTGTTCCCGTCCCCCATTACCTACAACTAAAACTTTCACTGATTTCCTCGTAATGAAATAGCCCTGGTCAATAAGCAATGCTTATTCTAGCTGTAGTATGTTGCATAATGTTACTAATCTATAGACAAATTTGTATACATCAAGTATACATTAAGTTGCTTTGAGTCATCTGAGGCAGAGCTTCACGGTAGGCATTCTCAGCCAGAGGCTGGGAACGAGGAGTTGACGCCTCCCTTCGGTAGAGCGATACACTAAGAATAATGGCATCTTGTTCAGGAGAGAACAATTGTGCAATCAATTCAAGATAAGATTGCGGAAAAGTTACAACTTTTGCCGGAAGCAGATCTAAATCAGGTGTTGAATTTTGTGGAATCTTTGGCACTAGGAACTATAAAAGAACCTGTGGGTGTTCCTGGTAGTCAGCTATTGCGTTTTGCGGGAACAATTGCTAACGAGGATTTAGAATTAATGGCACAGGTAATTGAAAACGACTGTGGCAAGGCTGATCTCGGTGAGTGGTAGATTTCTGCTAGATACCAATATTGTCATTGCCCTATTTCAGGGGAACATTTCAGTACAAGAAAAACTAGCCAAAGCTGAACAGGTGTTCGTATCCAGCACGGTGATTGGTGAGCTTTACTATGGGGCTTATCGGTCGGGGCGAGTGACAACCAATCTAACACGGTTAGAGGACTTTGTAGCTAGCAATACAGTTTTGGTATGCGATCTGGTAACATCTCAGTTCTATGGTCAAATCAAAAACTCTTTAAAACGGAAGGGCAAACCAATTCCTGACAATGATATTTGGATTGCCGCGATCGCCCTGCAGTACAAATTGATTTTGGTATCACGGGACCAGCACTTCAGCGAGATTGATGTATTGCTAGTTGAAACCTGGTGAGATTGCGAGTCTCCTCACTTAATTAAATATTTTTGTCCCCCTGCTTATCTCTCCATTTTTTTCCACCCTCGACACATCATTTTCATTAGACATCTCCAGAAATGGATTCTTGATTCTATTTTCTAGATTAAAGAGTGTTTCGCTGTATATCAAACCTGAGAGGCAACCCAAAAGCGGCTGAAGAAAATCTCCGCGAAGCAATTGCAGTGTATGAATCGATCCGCAAAGACTTGGGGAATAACGATGCTTTCAAAATCTCCATCTTTGACATACAAGCTGATTCCTACCGTCTGCTGCAACAAGCCTTAGTTGCACAAAATCGTATACCTGAAGCGCTGTTGATTGCTGAACGTGGTCGCGCCCAAGCCTTGATCGAACTACTTGCACAGCGTCAACAACTGTCTAGTACACCTGTGCCACTGAGTATTGAGCAAATTCAACACATCGCCCAACAGCAAAATGCCACTTTGGTAGAATACTCCATTGCTTGGGATGACTTGTATATCTGGGTAGTCAAACCAACAGGGGAAGTGGCATTCCAGAAAGTTGAACTCAAAAAGACGAACATTGGCAATCTCGCAGAGGATACTAGAACCGCTGCGGCGACGCTAGCCGAAGGTCGTGGTGTGGCGAATCAGATTATTACAGGCTTAGTCAGCAAAACTCGTTCTAGTTTAAACACAACTCAAAGCACATCTTCACAAGATACTACAGCTACAGTACACCCTCTTAGTTGTCGAGGAAACAATTGTTTGCAGCAAATGTACCAATTGTTGATTCAACCAATTGAAAAACAACTACCGACCAACCCTGACTCCCATGTGATCTTCATTCCTCATGAATCCCTATTTCTGGTTCCCTTTGCCGCCCTGCAAGACCAAAATCAAACATTCCTGATTGAAAAACATACCATCTTAATTGCACCGTCGATTCAAGTACTACAGTTAACCCATCAACAACGACTGAAATTACAATCCCAGCAATCTGCTGCCCAAAACTCAGTCGCAAACATTGCTAAAAGTGCTTTAGTTGTCGGTAATCCGATGATGCCGAAGGTATCGACTAAGATTGGGGAACCACCACAGCAACTCCCTGATTTGCTAGGAGCAAAAGAGGAAGCAAGACAGATTGCTCAAGTACTCAATACTTCCCCCCTGACAGGAGAACAAGCAACAAAGGTAGCTGTTGAGAAACTGATGCAGAAGGCGAGCATCATTCACTTAGCTACCCACGGTTTACTGGATAACTTGGAAGAACCTGGAATACCAGGGGCAGTGGCACTAGCTTCCTCAAAGGGAGATAATGGTTTATTGAGTGCTAATGAAGTCGTAAATTTAAAGCTGAATGCACAGTTGGTGGTACTGAGCGCCTGCGATACCGGATGGGGTCGAATTACAGGAGATGGTGTCCTCGGCTTCCCCAGAGCGTTGATTACTGCTGGTGTGCCCAGTATTATTGTCTCTTTGTGGCAAGTATCAGATCAAAACTCTACCGTATTTCTGATGCCAGAGTTTTATCGTCAATGGAAAAACAACCCCGATAAAGCACATGCACTTCGAGCGGCGATGCTAGAAACTAAGAAAAGATACCCTAATCCTAGCGATTGGGCTGCATTTATTTTTATTGGTGAAGCTGATTAATATTTCAGTCTTTTTGATATTTCCTTAACGTTTTCAAGAAGCCTGTAAATTATTTACAATGAGCTAGTACAACACGGCGGAAATAAGCAGACCATTAAAAGCTACGAAAAATTGATTGCTGGCTAGGCTAATGGTATGTGTATTTACGCCACACGGTACTAGTGGCAAGAACAGTGAACTTAATTAAGCCTTTCAATGTAACTATTCACTCCCCCCCCTGCAAAATCCTCGAAACCCCTGATTTTTCGTTGAGAGGTAGGGGGGGATGTGAACGGTTACCTTTCAATGTAGTACACTTATACTATATAGTGCCAATTGAAAAGTGCAAATTATCTCGCCATCCCAGAATCAAAGGAGGTGTTACCATGACACAGACCCAATTAAAAACAATGAGAACACTCTACGAACGTCTGTCAGAGGTAGGCTTTCCTGAAAAATTTGTTCGAGAGAAAGCGTTGCCTGATTGGTGGGATGAAGAATTTGAAGCAACGCCAGGGGCTGTAGTGGAAGCTGCTGCTTATGTTTCACGTCGATTAAATCTTGACATTACCTCTTTGCTTAAATCTGAAGCTACCCCTACTTTTAAGCAGTCATGTCAGGTTAAGTTTAAGACAAAGTTCCCAATTGAGAATCGACAGGTTTTGGTAGCACAATGCATGGCATCACGTGTTGCTGAAATGCTTGCTTATACGTGTGTACCAGAGTTTAAGCCGTTGCCCAATTCGCCAACGGGAGTACGCGACGAAATTCTAAAAAATCGGCAGTATGTCAATTTAGAGGGGTTATTAGAATTCTGCTGGACTTACGGGATTCCAGTTGTTCACTTTGATGGATTTCCTAAAACTCAAGGGGTTTACAAGTTTGATGGTATGGTAGCGTTTTTTCATGAACGCCCTGTTATTGTCATTAGCTGTACTCGCCGCTCGCCTGCATGGTTGCTGTTGATTTTAGCACACGAGCTTGGACATATTATTAAAGGGCATTTGAATAGTAACGCAATTGTGGATGAGAAGATTAATCCAGACAGTGAGGACGCGGAAGAAATAGAAGCTAATGAGTTTGCTGTAGAACTCTTGTTAAGCAAACCAGATACAGGGTATTACAAAGTCCAAAAATTCACAGGGGAGCAGCTGGCTACTTACGCTCAAGATATTTCAGATAGGGACGATGTTGACCCAGGTGTAGTAGCACTGAACTACGTATGGGGTAAAGTTAACCGAACAGCAATCAAACACGATCAGCAGATTATTTGGGCAACAGCAACTAAAGCTTTAAAAATAGTGGAAGGTGATGCTGATGCTCGTAAGCAAATCAATCGCTATGCCCGAGAGTACCTGAATTCAGATAAACTAGATGGAGATAGTCAGGATTACTTGGAATTAGTGCTTGAGGAGTAGTTTTTGCGACCCGTTACTTTTTTTGATAATGACGCTATTCTCAAGTTAGTGGCTTGCAGTCTATTCTCAGAAGCAGTAAACAGTCTAGGACTGAGTGAGGAAGACCTGCGAGTTTTGCCAAATGCAGAGTATGTATTCCGTAAAAATAAAGAGGTTCAAAAGACGCATTCTTCGGAGAAGATAGCAAATGCAATTTCAATTGCCAAAAGATGTCAGAAAATCCCACTTGTCGCACCTAACCAAGCACTTGAAGAAAGATTTCTTAAGGAACGAGAGCAATTACAAACAATTGAAGGAATAGATCCTGGTGAACAGAGTTTAATTGTAGCTACTATCCTTGAGAAGTCATTTTATGTAACAACAGGGGATAAGCGATGGACTACTGCCTTAACTAATGCTCCCCAATTAGTTGAGATTAGAGAAAGACTGGTGGGGCGAGTTATTTGTTTTGAGCAACTCATCTTGAAGTTAATAGACACACAAGGGTTTCAAGAAGTTTTAACTAAAGTAGTACCAGCCAGATCTTGTGATACTGCTTTAAAAGCGGCTTTTGGTTCTGGGGAAAAATGTACTCAGAAAAATGTCGAGCTTGCACTACAGGCATATATAGAAGACTTACGAAAAAACACTAACGGGCTCCTAGCTGACTTGTAAACAAATTGTCTTTTGCAATGTAATCATGAATCTGTTCGATGTTGCGAAGTGCTTTCCTTAGCCATTTAATTTGCATCGGTCAACTTGGTAAAAAGCGCAGCCACCTCGTCGTCCGTCGCAAAATCGCCCGCATCAGCTTCCCTAATTCCTGCTTTAATCTCTTCTACCTGCCATCGGTAATGATCCAGATACATCTCTACTGCTTCATTAAGGATGTAGGTTCTATCCCGATCTTGTCCTTGGGCGATCGCGTCCAGTAGCGCTCGTTTTTCACTGTCAAGACGGAAGGTGATGTTCTCCTTACTCATAACACCTCGTATGCTAAGCGTCTCCTTAAGACTAGAACTCTTGCATAAATTTTTTATGCTACAATAATAAATTGTCTTTTTTTTGATTTACAGAGCCAAAATAGTGGAAATCTTGTATAAATTTTCTAACAATTTGTTTTTAATAAAAGCCGAAAATAA
>Ga0209611_10009079_pt1 | contig 15213 bp, 4 predicted proteins | sample S1TSphgellanicum_3_FD_187693 | JGI IMG/M metagenome (GOLD analysis project Ga0209611, IMG submission 187693) | Host-associated microbial communities from peat moss isolated from Minnesota, USA - S1T2_Fc - Sphagnum magellanicum MG (SPAdes) (version 2) | ecosystem: Host-associated > Plants > Peat... | reverse complement strand
TACCTAAGGAGGTTTAGCATATGCCAATCAAGTTTAACAAGTTCAAAGGATAGTTTAAATTTGGAAGGGGCCTTCTCAAGCTTGAAAGAACCATCAAATCAACAAAAAAGAGGAAATGGGGGGGGGGAAGGGGAGAGGATATCTTGTGAAAAGGGGGGCTTTCTAATTTTTGAAGCAAAAGGTTTAACAAATTAGAAGAAAGTAGGAAAATTGGACAACACAAATTTTTCATATTTGTGAATAGCTTGAAGTTCATGTGTCTATTCTTTTCTTGTTTCTAGCCCAAAGAAATATATCAAACAAGAGTCAAATTTCTATTCCCACTACTTGTGCTAGTAAGGCTAAAGTAAATCTTGATGTTATTAATGCATCTAGCAAAGTGTGAAAGAAGTTTTGGACATGGAGGAAATTGTGTTTTTAAGTTTTTAGAACCTATTATATGATTAAATTGGTTTCAATGGTGTTTAATCAATTTGTTCATGGTACAAATTATTCATGTATATTTTTTGACATTAATGACCAATAATATTTTCTGTTGCATTTAAACCCTAATCCTTGGTGGCCATTAGGCATCCTCTTTTCTCATTTTTGGCATAGAATTCAAAATTTATTAGTGATTGTGTTATGTTTTTGTGTTCGATGAGGTGTATTGTTTATTCAATTTTTTCATTGTAGAAAATTTCGTGTACATTTTTGGATAGTCATAATTAATGATTTTTGTTGTTGCACCTTATCCTAATCCTTAGTGGCCACCACTAATGTATTGTTAATCATTCATGGCATTGAGTTAAAATGTATTGTGAATGTTCTCATTTTTGGGTTCTTTTGTAATTGATGTGGCAGATTTTTAACACAATATTTTGATCCCTAAAACTTTTATGTTTTAAACAATTGTGGTTAATGGTCTTTTTCATTTTGCCTTAACCTTCGTCCTTGGTGGCCACTAGTTGTCTATTTTTTTCTTTCATGGCATAAAGTTTGCAAAATATCGAGGAATTTTTTTATCGCAAAAAATTGTTCTTGTATATTCTTGAATATTCATTATCAATATCCTTATATTTTTTACCTTAACCCTAACCCTTAGTGGCCACTTTTTTTCTTTCATGCCGCCTAAAATTATTAATAATTTTTTTATTATATGAGCAACAACTTGGGATCCATAAGCATTATTGCAATTTATGAATTAGTTCATGTTGTGTTTAGTTCTTTGTAATTTAGTAAATAGAATTTTTTTTTCTCATGGATAAGAGCATTGACTTCCAACTTTAAAAATGAATGACATATAACTTTCACTTGGTGGCCCGCACAAGGCAAAAAAAATATTTGAGACAAATTTTTTTCTACATGGGTGTTATATTTTTGAATGTTTATTTGTTAAATTTGGTGGCCACTAGGCGAATTTCATACCATCCACCAGGTTGGGTAAAGTCCTAAATTAATTAAATATGTGTTCACATCTAAAAAACACTTAGATTTTCATAATTTTCAATTTTGTTTTTATCAAAATTTAAGGTTTGTTTAAAGTTCATGAGTCCTTTACGACATGGAAATGTGATGCAATGTATATGTTGTTTAAAGAAAAGTTGTAGCTTATAATACAAGAAAATAAATTTGAAAACGTTAACATGTTTTGGTATGATTTGAAATTGTGATAAATTTTCAAAACAAAACACAAAATATGGCAAAATCTATACACTTTTTTAAATTCATATTTATTCAAAATATACATTTGAAAAACATGACATATTGGTGCAACTATAAAGAAATAAATAACAAGTTCTAAAATATTTCATTTGAAAATTCTTCTTTATGAAAATTGTTTTTTGGCAAAAGGGCCCAAAAAATGACAATAATTTTAAATGCAAAGGAGACACATTGGTTTGTTAAATGTTGTTTGGACCCATATGGATTCCACACTTTAGCAAAATGGACTTCGCAAATGGCAAAGTCAATTTGGCAAAATAACCAAATAGAATAATAGCAATGTGGACTTCACAATGTGGCAAAGTGGACATAGGAAATAGGTAAAGTGAACTTGACAAGACATTGAGCATACAATATTCCATAACTAGTCTATAACTTTTAATTTGTGGAGTTGTCATCAGTAGAACCTTAATGGCCTTCCATAATAGCAATCCAATTTCTATTTACTGTTCAAATGATCATTGTTAGATGACAACATTGTCATTATTGTTTGGTTGTGCCCAATAAAATGATGGGAACTAGATAGAAACTCAACCCAATACACAAGAACATGACCCAAGGTGAGAAAGCATGGACAATATTGAAATTTGCATGTGGGCATTTTGCTAACAATCTTTGAACATGCTTTAAGCCACCACATTTGATATTTAACAATTAATTTCCCCACAAAGACAATTTTTTTAATGCAAATGATTGTTTGATGAAAAAGCTTGTTTTTAAAAAGTTACAACAAATCATGAGTAGGTGAAGATCATTCTTCAAAGGAAGAAGGTTCCTTAATTTATTGATGTTGATAATAAGAGGAATAACTCTTTATGCAAATGAATTATTGGGTACAAAGTCATTTTTGGATTAATGCAACATTTGCCAAGGATTAAGTCTCATCATAAAAGTCTCATCCATAAATAGGATGAATGTATTAATATGTTCATCCATGATTTTGATGAATGCACACATTCATATTCATGTTTGCCTTTTGATTGACCCTTATAATCATTCATTTTGTGTCCTAATTTGTAAGTCTTACTTGCATGATATAGGAAAAATGTTACATCCAAATTAATTCAAGCTCCAATTTTCGGTGCCATTTTTAGGCTCTAATTAGTTCATGCAATAGCTTGAGCCTATTTGATTCCACTAATGGTGCTAACATGGAGCCATTAAATCATTGAATCATCAATGAACATTTAAGAGCTAACATTTTTTAAATGTTCATTAGCTATGGTAGAACTTCTAGAGAAAGCAAGGGGAGTGGAGGGTAGTTGCAAGCTAAAGTGGACCAAAAGTGGCATGATAGGAGTCCATTTTTGCACAGTAGTTTTTATGTTATCAAAACTTTCACACTAAATATGTCAACCAAAAATCATTTTTTTGCAACAACTATTTATTGCCTTCCTTTTCAAATACATTATTGAATATTCTTAATGAAAAAACTTCTATCAAATTCAATAAAAATTAACATTGAAAATGGGATAATTAATTATGGAGCTTTCAAAAGTACCTAAATGCTTACTCCCACTTGTAATCATGTCCCCAATAAGAATTTTGTTTTCATTTTAGTCATAAAACTTATGTTAGAGTACCATAAAATATTTTGTTTACTATTCCAAGAGTTATGAATCCATTTAGTGTATGTATTGTGACATAGGATGAAACACAAGTTTAAAAGTCTTTCAAAGACCAAAAGATGGTCATTTGGCTTTTATTTTTTGCTATTGGCTTCTTATAACAATGTGTATTATATATATGAGTCCCTTTTTCTAAATTTCCTTATTAATTGGAGTTAGGAAACATTGTCATAATAAAACATATTGGATTTTTACTTTGTGACGTGCAAAAATGGACAATGTAATCTACAATTGTCCTAGAAGGGAGTGGATGCAACCCCAATTCCATTATTCCATGTACTAAAATTGACATAGAACTATGGCCTAGTAAGTGAAACATAGGTCACAAAGATGTTGATTTTAAAACAAAGATCAATTGATTAAAATTGTTATGGATGACAAATTATATGGGATGGATGTACATATCATTGGCTTTCACACATTGTTGTAATATGTTAGGTCCAATAATGAAGATGCATTTGTAGCATGTCAACCATAAAAAAACCAACCTTGAAAACTAGATTTGATTTTAAAGCTTCAATGTTGACCTTGTTATTTTAAACATCCTATTATAACTAGAAATGTTAGCATAGCACATGTGTTGAAGTCCAATAGATTGAGCTCATGCAAGACAATTTCCCATAAATTTCCAAGGACCTTATATAGTCCCATGCAATATAAAATGTATTCTATCATATTCAGTGAAATAATACTTTCAATCACAATCAAACAAGAAAAATGAACCACATGTTAAAACATGCATATGTGGTTGAACATGAAACACAAGCTTGAGTGCATCTATATGTTTTTGGTTACACATATTCCCCCATTGCATCCTTTACATTTAAAATTGTTTATATACTTTCGATGGAAAATGAGGCTTTGCAACTACAACTAAAGCTTTAGCTATTGGACACGTTAATCCAAAGACTTCCATCATATTTTTTATGTGGCTTTTTGGAAGTTTGAAGATTATGTGGTGGAAATGTGAAATTAAAGGTGGATATATAATTCATTTAAAACTCTTGAAATATGTTGTGCAATGGTAATTTTGATAAATTTTTACCTTGTAATTGTTCATTGCAAGACTACAATTTTTTGAGAAAAGACTTTAAAATAGTTAAATAAGAGGAAAATTTACAAGAAATTTTGCATATAAAAATATATAAGAAAAAAATTATGTGTTGGTTACCACAATTTGATGAGGTATTTAACTATCCACTAATAGTAAATAGCCTTGTAATTTACCAAGTACATTTTAGCAATATAAAGGTGCACAATTTTGCATTTATTTGATTGGAATATTAATCATATTCATAATTGAATTTTGATTAAGCACCATGGAATTTGAAACAAAGAATATAAATTGGTTGGGATTCAAAAACATTTATCTTAGCAATAGTTTTTGGTATACTATAGTACTACAATATTTATGCATTATTAAAGAGACATAAAAATCTTGACCAAATTGAACCATTTGTCAATTATTTAGAAAAAAATTTCAATGAATTTTGCACAAGGTATATAAACTTGAATGAAATTAATAATGGCTGAAAAATGGGGAAAAGTGGCATGAGTGAAACAAGTTTTGTTGAATGAAAGGGATGGAAAATTGATGTAGGTGGGCCAAGGTGCAATTGTGACAACTAGCTATGTACCAAATGAGAAGGATGCTTGTTGGGCAAGCCCATTCTTGGGTGGTACCACTAGGAATGTCACACCTGATTTTCTTAGACCCATCAAACTTTTTAAAACCCTAAGAAACATTTAAATAATTTTTTTTCAATGAATAAATTTATTAAATTCCATATATTTTGAAATTTCAATAATATTAAGATTATTGTGTATTTTGATATTCCTAATCATTGCATTTAAAAAAGTTTTAAAAACATACTACTTGAATTCCTTTCCTTGAACATTTTGGTCAAGAACACAAATTTGAAACATGAATTGGAGTTTTTCTTAGGAATTATTTTCTTAAGGTAATTTTCAAGTCATCCCTTTTTTATTTTTTAGTAGGAAATTAATTGAAAAAATATTATTTAATTATGAATTTCCAAAGTTAAGGTTAATGATTCTTGAAAGGGCCATCTTTATTACGAATGCAAAATTTTAACAATTTCCATATTTTTATTCCAAAATAAACTTCAAGCCATATATTAAGGCCTAAAATGGATAAACATGAAAAAATCATAATTTATACTTGTGAAAATATTTAAAGGAAAGGGCCTAGGAAAATGATTTGGTCACTTTTGGTTAACCATTCCTTAAGGTGGTTCCTAATGGTACCACCCAAGGATAGGTTTGTGTTACTATGGAGAAAGAGTATGGCAACACAAAGTGGGACAAAATGCATTGTAGGGAAAAAAAAATAATGTGTTGTCTCTTTTGTGTCATAATGGGATTTTGAACTTTGTAACAATGTGTTCAAATTTTGAAGGCTTGCTTACATCTGTAAACACATGTGACTTATGCTTTTAGCAAGTCTAATCACATGGAATGGGTTCATTTTTAAAGTCCAAATGTGTCAATTGCATCTTTTTTGTTATCTATTTAAATATAGGTTCCATATAACTTGGGTGCATGCATTCAACTTGATGGGGAACTCCAAAAACCAATAGAATAGGAATGGGATAATTTGTAAATGTCTAATGCATGTAAATAAAAAAAGGTTGACCTAGTTGCAATTGATGTTCAAAGAAGAAAGTATAATGCAAATGAAAGACAACAAAAATTATAGAGGAAAGGTGAATAGCTTGGCTAGGAATATACATTTAAGTAACATCTTATGTGGTCACAACACCATAAGATGACATGTGAATTGTTTCAAGAAAGTTGTAGTGGATTGCCACTTTCATTATCTTTAATTAAGCTATCTAATGCCTAACCCTTTTGAACATAACATATCAATGGTAGTCATCGATAAGTTGATGGGAAATACCTTGCTTAAATTCCATTGACTCCCTTGTTAGTACCTTCTTCACATTGAAGCAAAAGTTCAATATGCCCCTATCCAAGGATTGAAAGTTGAGATTCAAGTAATCAAAGGTGTGTAATCTAAAGAAAATCTAGCAAATAAAGGTATTTTACTAAATGTTGCATGGCCGACAAAGATGTGGTTGAAGTTAAAGCATTAAGTAAAGTCCTTAACACTAACCTTATGAACACCAACTATGTAGTGTAGAACCAATGTCACATTAAAATGTTTATTACAATAGGCACCTTGAATTTAGGCATTGATATAAGGTCTTTGATGAATTGATTATCTCTTGTGTTCTTTATTGGTGGAACAATGAGACATTTGGGTTAGTCCAAATCGTAGCAACATCACAAAGTAACACAATGTTTCTAAGGTTAAATCATGCTTGACACATTTGTTTCTTGGAACCCCCAAGTCATACATATATTTCTTTTCTACCACTTTAGATCCTAGTAGATCTAATTACATTGTATCAATGAACTTACATAAAATGGAAGATTTTTTAACTATTATACTAAAATATTGTACTTCATATTTTCATTACTTATTTTTGTTGTTATAGACTTGAAACTATAATATGCATCAAGTAAGTTTGTAGATATGCTTGACCACTCTCAATGGTCCTAAGGTACCATATGCAATCTTTTAGACATTGTTATGTTGTTATCACACACATGGAGGAGATAATTTGTGTAAATAGTTAGATTTGTTAATATTGAACTATGTTCTTCATCGTATAATATGCTCTTGTCATGACAAAATTAACATTCTATGATGAATGTCAAAGATAAGTGTATTTAATGTAATTAGGTACATTTTGTTGTTGTTGTTGCATTGTTGAAAATAGTTTGTGCTTTTGTCACTACAACATTTACATTATATAATGAATGTCATAGGTACTTTTCTTGTAGTTTTAGTTAGATTTTGTTGCTACATTCTTGAAAATATATTGTGTTCTTGTCACTACAACATTTGCATTTTGTGAAGAGTGTCAAAGGTACATTATGTTGTTAAATTGCAAATTAAAAGTATAATTCAAATGTGATGTATGTTGGGGTTTATATGTTACATAGTTGATGTTGTTGATTAAGGACATACCTTATTGACCATAACATTAATTGGGCACCCTTTTTATTTGCTATTTATAGAGTATTAGTGTCTGTCTACTACAATGTGTATATAGTTGCAAGTGGCCAAGAGGTAAACATGAAGTTTTGCATTTACACACATGCTTACACTTCCTAATTAAAATCAATTGACCATAATTAGGAGTTGGAAACAATTGTACTTTCAAGTTGTTATTTATAGATTATGTTATTCAAGCAATTTATTGTTATCCCTTTCTATTTGTTGTTTTCATTTAATATATTTAGAGAAATTTGATGGTGTCCTTTTCTACTTATTATTCATAGAATAAATTCTGAACATGTTCTCAAATTTTGTTATAGTTCTTTGCTTAGAACAAAGATTACATAATGCAACATTGGTAAAAACTCATGGCCTAGTTGTAGTCTTTTTGCCAATAGTTGTTTTACATGTATGTTGAATTGTGTTTATGTGGTTTGAATTAGGAATATTGGTCCAAATTTCTAGCTAGACCTTCATGTGAAAATATAATTCACATATGTAATGTATGTTGGGTTTGTGCATTAAATTGTTGATGTTGCCAATTAAAGACATACCTTGTAGTCTTGTTCTTACACACATGATGCTTATGAGTCACAATTTGCTTGAGTGTACAAAAACAAAATGGTATTGTAGTCTTGTGGTATTTTATCACTGACTTTGTGTTCAAATATATTATAAAAATTTAATATTTGGTGAAAAAAACTTGTATCTTATGTGTATTTTGACCTATTTATAAATCATATGATGTTACAATTCTAAGATAATTAATTTCAAAAATATAGATGGGTATATTCAAGTTAATAGGAGCCAATTGACATGTAACTAATGTTTGGATTTTCATGTTTTAGTATTAAAATTTATATTAATGTTGTAAAATGATTTAATGTGCTTACATAATAATTTTTAAAATATATTTTGCAAACATGTGAATTTGGAATGGATTTAATAAGGATAGAATGCTCAAAAACACTTCTAAAACATTGTATCAATGTTTTTTATTGCTTGATGGACTCTTGAATGACTCCTAAATGATTTGAAAATGGAATACATTTAAAGGGATTCTCTGTATACATCTTTACATAATAGTATAATGCAACATTTTTTTGGGTCATAAGAAAATTTTAATGATTTTTCTAGTTTACAAATGGAATATTTTAAAGATATTTTTAAAATATTCTAAAAATAATAAGTCACTAAAGGTGCATTGTTGGTTTTTATTAATGTGAATGTAAATAAATCAAACACTAGAGTACATTGCATAATAAAAATTATAGTATCAATTTTGCGTATGATACACCATGTAACTTGGTGGAAATCATTACGAATGAATAGTATCATCTTTTTGTACCTGGGTATATAACTCCTTTCAAATACAATAGGAAGTGATTACCCCCAATTTAGCTCAAAACCAAAATATATTGCTAAGTGAACAAAAAATGTGAATTTTTAGCACATTCCCATCATTTTATTAGAGGCTCATCAATATAGATGTAAGTGGACCAATTAGATATTCAAAAGATGCATTTCATATATATATATATATAATATTATAATAGTTGTTTTATATTCAAGTGGTTACACTATATAACAATTTTATACATGTACCTAGGAGGTATTCCTTCTATTAGACAAGAATTTGGTCTTTATACAATACTACCAATATTTATATGGTATTTTATTTCAAAATTGCATGGGAACCTATGTGAGGCAACATTTTATATACATTCAAGCAAACCATGACTCTTAGGGTGAGTGTAAACTAAGGTTGCTCACTCTGCAATACATGAAAAGATACCCAAAGTACATTTCCAAGTTGCATTATTTTAAGCCAATTGGAAGTTACAATAGATGTGCTACAAAATATTTAAAACTTGATTTTATTGAAATATTTTAAAATTAAAATAGAGTCTCTAATAATCATAACATTAATCATTGGATCATTTTGAAGTCCATTCAATTGATCACTTTATAAGTTCATAGATATTTTAATTTCATGAGTTATGCATACTAAATACTTACATCATATGTGTACTCAAATTAACAATCCCAAAGTAAGTCCTTATTGGGAAATTATAACATGTAAAGTACAAATTAATTGTTGCAATTACAATCATATCATAAAAACCATTCTAATTTTCTATCCATGGAGTAGTTGAAAATTGAAATAGTCCATTATATTAGACATGTTGCATTTTTTATTTGATGAGTATTGGTATGTAGCAAGAATGCAACTAATCCAAAACCCAAAACATTCAAATTTGCATGCTTTAAAAACTATTAATAAGAGTTTTTGATACCTTCCACTTGTATTAGTATTTTTTTAAAAAAATCTTAAATAAGCTTTAGTAATAGCACAACACCAAAATGTGACATTTATGACTACAAAACTAGTCATAAATGCCACTAGTTGCTAAGATAGTCACATTCATAACCACCATTACGATTGCACCTACGATTGTAGAATATTATTTATACATAAAATGATTTATAATTATATATAATTATATGAATATTTAAACATATTTAAATATAATTCTGAATATTGATTTTACAAAATAATTATTCATTTAATTTATTTTTAAATTATTTGTGTACCATATATGTATGATTTGTACAGAAATTGTATAGAATTTATAAACAACCATGTAAAATGCTAATGTATTATACATCATTATACATACCATGATTGGTTAATGTACATTAATGTTGACTATATTCAACTTGGTCAAACTAGTCAACATCACGAGAACAAGTATTGAGCCTTGGACCTCCTCAATAGGGCCCAAGGCCTTTGCCATTCACCTACCACATTACACTTGACACATAAAAACTTTATCATGTTTGAATGTTTTGAATGTATAAAAATACAAAATACAAAATTTAATTTCTTTTCCAATACCTATTCAAATGAAAATATGAATTATTAGACTTTGGAGCATATTCTATGTATGTGGACCAACTAAAAATTCAAATAACAAATTTTGTACATAAAAACTCACTTTCAGAAATTTTCAATTTTGACATATCTGATATGTTTCAATACATGATAAACTTTGATAAATATATGTATAATTTGAATATAAAACATTGAATTTTTAAAATTATTTTCTAATTATGAGATATGAATATAATATAATATATGTATATGTATTATGTACCATACTATATATTCATAACATTAATTTTACTATAATACAATCAATTTACATAACATTATAATTGTAATGTTTTACATTATTTCAATTTTTGTAATTTTATATTTATGAAAATCTACACATTTAATACAATATACCCACATACATATGTAGGGTTATATGTATATAAATATTATTGGAATATTTTTAAAATATATATACATAATACAACATGTATTTTATAATAAAATTATAATTTAGAAAATTGTAGATTTTGTTTAATCATATTTTTCTGAAAGGTCATTATATATATATATATATGTTTAGTATGTTGTAATTTATGAATCCCAAACTAATGGATAAATTTGATCAAAATTTGTTAAAATAACATGAAAATGCTTGAATTGTGTTATTTTTGTTAAACTAAGTTTTTCTATTATTAAAATAGGATATTTATATTAAATATAGCTAAAGTTCATTAATTTTGTTTAATTTTTGTTAAAATAATATAATTGAAGCTAAAGTAGGTTAATATGGCTAAAATAGGATAATATTTTATTTATTTTGATGAACTTGGCTAAAACTTAATCAAACTTGGTTAAATGAAGATAAATTTTTCAAAACTACATGATTTTGGCTGAATTTGGCTGAATTTAGCTAATTTTTAGTTTAATTCAATTAAATTTTGTTGAAATTGAATAAATTTGGCAAAATCTAGAAAAAGTTAAGTTAAATTTGTTTATGTATTTGGCTAAATTCCAATAAATTAGGCTAAACGTGGATAAGTTAAAACATTTAGGTTAAACTTTGATACTAAAATTAAATTTGGTTAAAATTGGTGAAATCAAGTTACATGAAAGCATTTAGGCTAAACATGGTTAAATAAACTTTGCAAATAAGATTTTTCAATGTATTTTGCTGAAACTAAAACCAAATAAACTAAATTGAGTTACTTAATCTAAGTTTGGCAAAACTTAACAAAATTTAAATGTCGTTAAAGTTGTTTACATTTGGTTAAACTAAAATGAATTATCTTACATATGTTAAAATATGTTACATTAAGCTAAAATGTATTATTAATTAAAGTAAATAAAATAAAATATATTGAAATAACATTTTTAAAAATTAAACTAAATTAAGTTAAATTAAGCTAAGTTAGACTTTTAATACAAATTTGACCATATTGATATGTATTTTAGTTTTTTCTTAACTTGTTGAAACAATGTCAAAAAATTACTTCAATATGGTTACATTATTCATGTAGTCATATGTGTAATCATAATTATCTTTAGTTATAATCATAGTCATATTTATAGTTGTAGATTCACAATTATGACTATAGTCATCAAAATGACTACAAATCAAGTCCACTTACAACTACATGACTATTTTGGGCGATAGTGGCAACATGTCCTAGTCATAGAAACCACATTTTGGCATAGTGTAGGTTCTTAAAAAATCTAAGTATAACAACCGTAAGTGTATTAAAAAAATGTAGTAGATTCCAAAGATCTCAACCCCAAAAATATCCTAAAAGATGTCTTAAAATATCCTCCACTATTTTTTATTATAGTCCTATAATAAATATCCCATAATTTATTTTGATTTTCATTGTGTAAAGCCTTGACTTTCATTATGTAGTGCGTTTGCATTAGGTCAAAAACACATTAGTGTTCAAGCAAAGCCTACACTTGACACTTGCACTTTGCAAAATTGTAATAAAAAAAACATATTAGGTAGGGTTTCATTTCAAATAGCCTACATGTAGGAACCCTAAAATCTTACAATTTACTAAACTCTGATGTCATCATCTCCTACCAATAAACTTTCCACAAAAGTGACCTTTTCCATAAAATAACATATTGTGACCTTGTAGTGCCTCCTAAACTACAATGTTTGTGAACAAAGTTATATTTCATGAAAATGTAATGAGAGATTTTGTCATCTTCATTAAATTTTGGCCTACCTAAAAGTCCACAAAACTTTCATGTCACATTCAAATGACTCAAGCAAACATCTATTTAAAAATTTAAATTGTTAACCTAATTTTTGAAAATGAGGTTTTTTTTTACAATTTCAACATATGGTGAATCCATTTATATAGTTTTTATGCATTATCACCCTATAGCTTATATGGAGTGAATCCTCCCCCATTTGGTGTAGAAAATTCAATTTCAAAAAATTTTAAGATCATGCCAAACTAAAATATATAACAATCACATACATGAGTCTTATTTCATAAAACTTAATAACAATTTGACTTGGGAAAAATTCTAATCCACAAAGGTGTAAGAAAATTGGCATCATAACATCAAAAAATGGACATTATAAGTTGCAAACACTCCTATAGGTTTGAATACAAGGTAAATTTTTAATGTGGGTGATTATTAGGGTTGATACCATTGGGGTGTAAGGTGTGAATGGTTTAGGGGTGCAAACATCTTTTTAAATTGGGTGTAGACATCAATATAAGAATATTCAATATAGATATAGGAACAAACATATGAAAGAAAAAAAAAGATAATAATGTGTGAAAGCAAAGGAGTAGAAGACCATGTAAGAAAAGGGGACAATGGTTATAAGGAATTGAACCCCATACCCTAGGTTCATGGAAGCAAGTGAAAGTCATTGAGATATGTGTATGATTATGAACTTGACAAGCCCCCAAATCGATTTATCTGAAGGTTGACAAATAAGTTAATAACAAATCCATGGAAAAAGGCAAACTTATCCTTGGGTGTTACCACTAAGAATGTCACGCCCCAAATTTTTGAGCCCCGTCCAACTTTAGGACAACATAGGATTCACATAAAGAGGGCTTTTCATTCCAAATTATTTATCAAAAGGTTACTCAAGTCAAGTAGAATTCAAAACTCTAATTAAATTTACAAAAAACTATGTTTTGATGTGGACAATGAATGCATGAGGAAAAAGTTTCAAGAATGTCACATGAAGGATTTTTTTGATCATGAACACAAAAGGAATCTATTTTTTGAAAATTTTTTTTAATGCTAATTTTTAAGAATACTTCAAATGCTAATGTACTTGATGTTTTTTTATAGATAATTGATTGAATCAATTTTCATTTAGTTATGAATTTTGAAATCACAATCGTGAAGTCCTAAAAGGCCATTGATGTCAAGAACACAAATGATAACTATTTTCGTCTTTTGCTATTTTAATGACTAGTTTGGATCATTCCCTTGTACATGTAGTAAAGAAATAGGAAAAATATTTAATGTGTAAATGTAAGGACATTTAAAAGAATTTTTTTATGTATTGGGTCAAAAATGGGTCAGGAATGGTTTAGGAATCAAAATGTTAATGCATATTATAGGTTTTTGGGTGTTCATTATATTTCATGAGTGTGTGCATAGGTGGGGAAAACACAGCCCACTTAATCCAATCAAATAAACCAATGTATAAGTAGATGGAATTTTTTTTCTTAAATTGGGTCCAACTTTTTTGTGATTTTGGTAAGGTGGTTCCTAATGGTACCACCCAAGGAAAAGTTTGCTGAAAACACAACATCAAGATAATAATAGGGGGAAGGTAGCCTTGCTTTCCAGGGAAATATTTTTTGAAAAAAATAAAGATGGAAACAAACCGGAATGATTAGTATGTTAGAGTGAAAGAAAGAAGGTAGTTACTTTCCAACCAACCCCTTGTACATTTGTAGCAAATTGGGCTAGAAGACCAATTTTTAAAGTTGTTGTTAACATTATTCTCCATTGCTATTATCAAACTCATGTTTGTTGTAGTTACATTCCATTACTTGTTGCCATACTTTGAGTGTTGTAACTACCATATAATGACTTTTATTCATAAATCAGAGAAAAAGCAAAGAAAATAAAAAATTACAATCTTCTCCATCAAAAAATTAATTGACTACCTGCCAAAAATAAAAAATAAAATAAAAATCTAGAAGTAAAAACAATCACACATTATTTTTTTGAAATATCACACTTGTGCATTCCCATTACACTTGAAGTGTACATCATCATTAAAACCTCATCCCTCTTCATAGAATCTTCATGAGATTAATAGTAAGAAAATAAGAAGAGAATGAGAATGGAATGAAGAACTAACAAGCTCTTCACACCCCATAAGTCACAAGGGCACTTCAATTCTTTCTATAAACTAACCCCCCTTATCCAAATCTCCTTTACAAATCCCTAGTTAGTTGCAAACTAGTTGCCAACCATCTTATCTTCAAGAATATTTCACCCCAAGTAACGTGATTTTCTAATAAATGAGAGATGGTACAGTAGCCTCCCGCCTAAGTACGCACCCGTTTAAGTACGCATCCCGGTAAAGTACGCATTATTTTCTAAAAAAAATAGGGTTCAGATCTTATATATAATTTCGCTTGTTGGGTGCGTGCGTCTGTCTGTCTTTCTTTTACTTATCTCTTACTTCTTTCGATTCCTGGCCCCTTTTTCTTTGGTACCCTCTTTCTTCTTTTTTTCACAGTTTTTCTTTCTTTCTGTACGCAGCTTCTTTTTCTCTGACGTCATTTCATTACGTCTGTCAGTCAGTCTGTCTCTGACACTTCTGATAACTAGGCCTGATTTTTGGCTTTGGGTTTTGGAATTTGGTTCCAAGACCAGAATTGGAAATTTCTTATTTTTGAAGAACTGGACCCAAAACCAAACCAAAC
>Ga0209611_10009078_pt1 | contig 15213 bp, 10 predicted proteins | sample S1TSphgellanicum_3_FD_187693 | JGI IMG/M metagenome (GOLD analysis project Ga0209611, IMG submission 187693) | Host-associated microbial communities from peat moss isolated from Minnesota, USA - S1T2_Fc - Sphagnum magellanicum MG (SPAdes) (version 2) | ecosystem: Host-associated > Plants > Peat... | reverse complement strand
ATGTTGGAAGGCCACAAAAACCAATGTAAACAACATTGATTTCAAAAAGGGAAATCAAGAAAGAGACCATTGATGATGTAAACAACTCAAAATCAACAAGGAAAAGGAAAAGAGGTGCTTACATTACTTGTTTTGCACCACACTTTTGGCCTTCGATTCTTGCAACCGTGAAAAAACATGGTGATCTCACAGGTGCACTCCACTACTTGAAAACATTTCATAGAAAGCCAAAAGAAGTTAGTGGTCCATATGAGAAGTTGAGTAAAGGGTATTTGTATGAGTGGTTCACCCCAAGAAGGAAGCTAAAACCACATGTGAAAGTTGTTATAAAGAAAAGGACAACTTCCACTACTGCAAAAAAACACTTTTCAATTTTTGAAACAAGACTAAAATTGAAAGATGAGTTGATTACCTTGTTGAAAAACATGCGTGTTGTTGGACATGGTCTTTCTACACCTATTTTACAACCAATCATTAAAAGGATCTTTGAAAATAGAGCACCTAAAATGGACAAGAGATTTCATGAAGTATCACTTGAATTGGTCTTACCAAACAACTACAACAGCAACAAGGAAACTACCATCAATATGGGAAGTAGAAGGGACATCCATGGCACATCAAGTTGCTTACCTTGTCAAAATGTACACCATACCTCCATGCTTGGTTGTTAACACATATCAAACTGGAGTTCACCTTATACCCACTAGAAGGGATCAAACATGGGAAAGAAAAGGAGTCAAACACATACAAGTTCTAGGGATAGAAGACAAAAGAAAAATTACAATAATTGTATCATCTTTGGCATATGGGTCAATGTTACCTTTACAAGTTATGTTCCAAAGCACAACAAGTTGGGCGCTCCCACCCATGAATGAAGGAAAAAAAAATTGTCTTTCAAGTGGTTTTCATCTTACGTACAACTCTAATCACTTGTTTAATTTGGAAATCACTCAAGAGTTTGTTGAACATATCCTCATGCCTTATTGAAAAATTCAAATGGAGAAACTTGCCCCATTAGAAGAGCAAAAGATGGTTTGGCTGATTAACTGTTGGTTAGTTCACAAAAGCAATTTTTTTTAGATTGGATGAAGTTGAAATTTCCAAAAGTGTGTGTCATTTTCATTCCAAGAAACTGCATCGGCGTATTTCAACCTATTGATGTCATCCTACAATGCCCATTCAAACATGCATTCAAGAAAAAAATTCATTCTTGGACCTGCTTAACAATCATAAGCCAACTAAAAAAAGGCAAGAATCCTAAAGTTGACTTTTGGATGTTAATTATGAAACCAAACCTTGTGCATGGTTGTTTCATGCATGGATTCATGTGAAAAACGTGAATGAAATGATTTGTAAAGGTTGGAAAAAATAGGATTGCTAAGGAACTTGAACATGTAATTTCAACTTGAAGTTATGGAAGTCAATGTTATTACACCTCTACTTTCAGTTACTTTTAATTAAAATTTAAACAACACAAAGAGGAAGTATATGCCATAGATTTAGAGGATTCCACTCTTGAAATCATGCAAAACTATTTGAATGTTTAAATTGTTGGTATTTGATCATAGGATCTTCAAATCATCCTCCTTAGATTCGAACATGAGAAATGGAATTTGACATGTGACAAAATCTGACCTTCATATATTAACATATAGGACTATGTGTTGGACAAAGAAATCGTGATGGACCTACAAGCTATGCACTTTCTACTACTATTGAAAAAATTATTCTCATCATTATTGTTATATGTGTCATCATTACCTTCATCATTTTCATGGGCTTCTGCTTCATTTGGTCTCTCATCAGCAACCAATTTTATTTTTATATTAATTACATTGATAATGAGGAACATTGCTAGTATATGTCTGAAGAAAAGTGGTTGTACTTGGTTACACATGTACATGTATACACCAGTTAATAGATGATTGTTGAAAATTGGTAGAAAGACAAAAAGACATCATCTACCTTGCCCGAAAAATCTATTTATGTTGAATCCATTTGTCTCAAACTCATGTTCGGTGTTAATTAATTCATTATTGGAATAATCAAATTTTTTGAAATTAACAATATTTGTTGAAATCCAATAAAATTAAAACCATTCAGTGCCTAAAATAAGCAATAATTCAATGTTATGGTGTTGAGCGTTAATTATAAGTGACAAGAAACCCTCAAATGGCTAGGTGCAATAGTGGCAACATGCAATGGGTGTAGCAACAAACAATGGGTGTAACAATAGTAGCAAGTTGTAGTCCAAGTGTAGCAGCAATAGCAGGTAGTCCAGGTGTAGCAATGACAACGGGCAATGTTGTTTGCAAGTAATGTTATTGTTGTTGCTAGTGGAGTTTGTGTTCAAGGATTGCACCCCATCATCAATATGAAAAATAATTAGACTTGGATGTGTGATTGATGTCAAAGTTGGGGTTAGGGTTTCAACAAATGATGGAATTGGAAGTTTTGGGTCATGGAACATGAAGACAACAACTGTATTTAGAAGCAAGTCTGTGCACATAAGCTTGGTAATTCTTGCTACCAAAAGCCCTTACTTTTATAAGGTATACAGACCGAGGTTTTAAAGTAAACATGCAAAGGCTATTACTGTAGCCTTTCTAGTAGTTGTTAACATTATTTTCATTCTTATATCATGTTTTGTCCCTTAATCATGCCCTTGCTTGTTTGTCAATATATTAATTGGTCCAAACAATTATTATCAAACTTTTGATTGAAATTCCCAGTTTTATGTGCCAACTATAATGGGTTGAATTTGGTGGATTAAGTTTTTTTCAAACAAGATGCAAAAATTGGAACAAACGGATGTGACACTACAAACTGCTCCTTTAGGTGGGTTTTTTCCTACCAAATGGGCATCTTCATTATTTAAGCATGCTTACACCTACTAGTCCTTGTTGGCAGTAAAGTCTGCATTGTTATATTTGGATCTTCTTTTTATTGTTTTCCTTGTAAATGTCATACAACCCCTAACAAATGCAACTCATTCCTACTTGGCTTTTTACTACAAATATATCACAAGGTAGGGTTTTTATTTACCATGACTACTTTGTTTGGAAGAATGATGTAGGGTTGTCAAGTGTGTCATGGATGTCACAAGACCATATGATTTTAAGCTTGTTGATTGGAGTTGTAGTGAGGTTTGAAGGTTATATGTTGATAGGTACTCTATTGTGATGGGATGGAGGCATGTTTAGTGATGATGGAATGGGCCTTCCATTGGTCGGTTTTGAAGTAGTTCTTTCAAATGATGACCTACAAGTACTTTAAACTGCCTCTTTGTGGATGATTCCCCATACAAAACTTTAAAAAATCCTATAAGTGCCATATCATTGTTTGTTGTATTTTGTAAGGTCTGAAACATTTAGGCACTTTTGCTTACAATTTATTTTCCTTACAATTAAGTTTTTTTGCTTAGTTGACATTCAAATTTCAACATAGACAAATTTTTGGGACAAGGTAGATGATGTTCTCTTGCTTTTTGACCAATTTTCAATAGTCATCGATTGACTGGTGTATACCTATACTTGTGTAGCCAAGTACAACCACTTTTCCTTAAACAGGTATTAGCAATGTCCCACACTATCAATGCAACTAGTATAAAAATAAAGTTGGTTGCTGATGAAAGACCAAATGAAGCAAAAGCCCATGAAAATGATGAAAGTAATGAGGACACATAAAACATCGATGATGACCTTAAACCCAACATTTGTGTCTACCACCAAATGTTGAAAAAACACATCGAAGATGATTGATTTCCTCCACAATTTGTTGCAATGTTTCAATGAGGAAAACAATCATCCCTAATGCAATAAACAATTTTCCAATCTCCATGATAAGTTGTAAACACCAAATTGAAGCACACCACAACACAAGAACAAAAATGTGACACAAAGTTTTACAGTACACAAATTTTTTTTAAAAAACAAAAAACAAAAATCAAAGCAAACAAGATACAACAAAAGAAAAAAAAAACATAGAGATTGAAGAACGCACAAATAGAAAAAAAAATAAAAAATTGAACACACCTAAATAGAGTGCACATGAATAGGATTATTGTGTACACCATGAAGAGCAAACTTGTGTGAAAGATACAAACAAGAAAAAAAAAAGGTCTAAAACAAACAATAGTCGAAAAAACAAATGTTGTGTGTGTTGTAAAGAATATATTGACATGTTGAAAAGAAGACCATTATGTGTTCAAAACAAGTTATGCAAAAGCAAAGAAACAACAAGAACTTTTTTCAAGAAAAAAAAAGTTTGCAACATTACATGAGCATTGTTGAAGATGGAGGGGCAATATGCACTCTCAAAACAAGGTTTGAAAAGAAGATGAAGAGAAATGAAAAGATGGGGAAGCCCAAGAAAGGATGTAGGGCACATTTGATGATTTTTTAAAAATGATATGTACCTTTGAACTCCAATGTGAATGAAAGTGGTTGAAAGCTTTGTACATTTGGTGGAATGTTGATTGTAACATCCTTGATGTGGACCAAAAGTGGGCCCAAAAAATAATAATAATAATAATAAAGTTAATGTTAACAATGGTGTTTCTTATCACCATGCGACCATCAATCTAAATTTAGGGTAAAAACTTAAATTGAGTCTACCTCTAAATGTGGCCTATACCTTCAAGATTCCCAAGTATTTGCAAAAAACTATGAGAAACAATGTAGTGAGTTTAGAGGCAACATTGGAGAGTGAAAATTTTCATTCATGAAAACACTTCACTCTATTTGTGAATGAAAAATTTCACCCTCCAGTGTTTACGCTCAAGCCTATTTGTCTAAGGTTGTCCCTTCGAGTGCGATGTTCCCGAAATAAGCGCCCATCAGCTTTGGACACTTGCTCATTTGAGGAATGCCAGACTCCTCAGGTGTTACCTTCCATGTATGATAAACCTCCGAGTACTGATTCATTGAGTTTCCAGACTGATTGTCTTACTATCATTTTTTGGCAACAAGAATTGCTACACACACCTCTCTCTCTCTCTCTCTCTCTCTCTCCCTAGAGAAGCAAAACTTGCACAAAGTCCTTAGTAAATAATAGGTAACCAACCCATAAGGACCTGCCATGGATTTCATCACAGACAGTTAGGGCATTTCTCCATGCAGAGTGGGACCACTGCAGATCTTTTGGAATTAATTGGGTGCACATAATAAGGCCAAAGCTATTGAGGCACTTCTAAGTTTTCAGCATGTGCAATCTGGCCATGTATCTATCTACATGTTTCAATTGGAAGCTCTGTCAATATTAGGGTTTATAGGAAGCCTGGTCAATATTAGGGTTTGTAAGAAGCCTGGTCAATATTTAGGGTTTGTAGGAAGGAAATTAGTTTGGATTAGTTACATGACCCCCAGAAATATTCATTTGTGGGTGGGTGGATCAAGGTTGTAACTAGATGGACAGCGCTACGAACTCACTATCTTGGCCTCTAAATCCCTCTATTAGGTTTATGGAAAGTGCTCTTGACAAGCGGTTAATTTTGTATTTAATTGCCCATAAATTTATGCCAATAGGTAGATCCAAAAAATGAATGCACTTAGTGGATCAAGCCATTAGCACATATCAAATGTTCACGAGTCCCATAAGTCTTGATAAGGATTCAAGCATTCAAACATTTAGCAAATGCATTGATCCAACCCTAAACCTTAAGCCCAATCCAAATACACTTGTGTGAGAAATGGGAATCGAAGAAGACATAAAATGTGACTACTTTATCTAATAAGCTAAGTAGAATGGGCCCTTCACTTATGCACAAATTCTCATGGATTTTAGATTTTGACTCTTGTGTTCCAATCACATGCCCAATGGCACAACCACAAAACCCCTCTCCTAGGTGGTTTTTGAGAAGAGACCATTTTGTGCAGGGTAATGCCCATGGACCGGGGCATTCCCCAAATAAGCACCTGCCCGGCATTCTCAGAATAAACACCCTTGGCTCCACTAGGGTTCTTATTTTGAGAACAACCCACTTTTTTGGTATTACCTGATGTAAAGCATTTCCAGAAAATTATATTACTTTTACCTGTAAAGTATCTGCTGTCTAAAATGAATTAAAAATTAAAAATTAAAAAAAATGGAGAAGTCATTTTGCTTTTCCAAACTCCCCACCCTCTTGCCAAGTGGAAAAATTCCACTGGATCATCTGCCCGAATTTATTGGGCAACATTTAAAAAAAATCTCAAACTGCCTGAACTTTTTAGAGCATCAGGATTTTCCCAGAGGGCCCAAAATGTTTGGAAATAAATGAAAATTTTCTTCAACCTTTTGTAAGGTGCCAAAACTTTTCGGGCAGAATAAAATTATTAAAATGCACAAAATGCTTTAGCATCAGGATATTTCCAGAAGTGACCAAAACTTTTGGACAGAAATGGATTTTTTTCCAACCTGTATAATATTCACAGACCGACTAAAAATTCCAAAACTGCCCAAAACTTTTCAAGCATCCTGGAAACCATTTGTTGGGAATTCTCCAGAGTACCCAATTTTTTTTGGGCAACATGAATTTTTTTTTCCTAAGTTTCCACAAGCTGCCCAAAATTTTTGGGTAGTTTGAAAAACCTCTTGACATGAATGGTTCAATGTAGGGTTAAAATTAAACCCCATCATAGTATTTTATCTATCCTCTTTGTGTGAACAGCACCACCAGGGTTAGTTTACTCCTTATATTGTAGAACCAAGAGAGGGTTAAATGAAACAAGGGGTGTGTGACACTGTGGCCTTGCCATTTACATTAAAAAGCATCTTAAGGCAAAAGAAAAATTATGGAAACTCAAATATTTCACCATGCAAAAATATAATCTTCAAAAGATCCTCTAAAAGAAACCAAAATCTTTCAAGATATTATAACTCTATAACTAATCTCAAGATTCGACACAAGCCAAAATATCATCTTCCAAAAAGTCCTGTATAAAAATAGACCTATTATTATTACCTAGGGGCCAAAATCCCTTAAGCTACTATACTCTATAATGAATCTAAATACAATATGCTTGCCATGGTAGGCAAGGCCAATCAAAAATATCCCTACTAACCCCTCACCCTCAGTGTGAATGAAACTAGCTTTAGTGAAAAGAATGCCCTTAATGGGCTCAAGTCATAATGTACATCATTTTGTTCTGGAGTCCTTTGGTTGCTGCTACGGACTAAGATTCCAATGATGTTTCACATGCATTTGATCCAGCCCAAATCAAATTGCACTCATGAAAACCAGGAAAATCAAGTAATAAAAATAAGACAAAGAACATGATGACAGCATAATGTCATAAGGCCAGCCAGCAACACGCAATCCCCTTCGTCACACAAGAGAATATGTATAACAACATGTGGTTTAATTTGTCAAGCCCAGTCTTTCTTCTTCAGTTGGGTGCAAATTGCACAAATCTTGTGCAGTTGAGCAAATGGGTGAGCACCCACCATTGCACCATGAAGGATGGAATATGGTACCTAAGTGTTCAGGAAACAACTTTTGAGCCTTGTCCCTGTGGGCAGGGACAATCGCATTAGATCCAACTTTGTTTCTGTTCAATTCCAGATCCATAGCTAACAATTGTAGTTAGCTCAGTTGTTGTTTTTCACATCGGCCTACTAACAAATCTGAAGCAGGTTGTTAGTAGGTAGGTAGGAAAATAGTCCTTACCAATGAATAAAAGAACAAGGTGTGCTATACACAATGGTCCTACTATTAATTTAATATCAACGATTGAAATTGTATGGTAAATTGGTCATAACTAGGGGGAAATTTTTTAATTAAATCTATTTTAATGTACATCATCATTTTGTTGTAAAAGAAAAATTGTCATGAATTTATTTTTTAAAATTATCATATTAGTCGTGAAGAACCCAAAAGAGATCTCACATTAAAAGATGACATGTTCTAGGAACCTATATGAAAAACATTTTAAAAATTGTTATCAAACCAAAACCAATAGGAAAATGTCATAACATTATTTTTATTTTTTTTCAAAACTAGTGATGTTTTTCTCCCAAAAAAAATTCAAATATTCACTTTTCACATTTGCGCAGATTTTTAAACCAAAAAAATCACATGTGTATTTGAATGTTTTCAATTCACATTGTCACATTTTGAAAGAATTATATGAATTTTTTTGTGTATGACAAGTGCCATAACCATTTTTGAAGAAAGTGGTTTTGTGAGTTATGGATCCGTGACAAAGCCACTTGGGGCTGGGTGCACATTTGAGGAGGTGGCAAAGAAAATAAAATGTCAAAAGAAAGATGAATGTGAATCTTTTTACGATCAAAATTCAAATGAATCATCTCACCTCGTTCCTAGGGGGCAAAATCCCTGCCGAGTCCTACCTCTCATCTGTCTGTAGAACATCATCAACCAGCTTTGCAAGCTTTCATTGTTGACTGCGATTGCTTTTTGGACTGCAGAACACACCCATGTTCTACGTGAATTTGAAATTTGACTAAACATACAGTGATATAGGGTTTAGGGTTTAGGCCTCGCAAAAATCAGAATCAAGGGTGCAGCAGAACCCCAGTAAGGCAAGTCCAATAAACCATCTACTTATCTACTAGTCATGAGTATTTTTCAACTATTATTTCCTTTGACTGTTATGCTGGGTAAATCCTTGGCAATCGGCCGTTACACTCCAGACTGCAGGCTCCATGCTTGGATCATGGAGTGTGATGACATGATGCCAGGGCATTTTACTCTAGACATACACAAAGTGAATAGCGGGCTGGTGGAAGCTGGTTTATTCTAGCCCAACTTCACCACTACAGAAGAAAGGTGTAGGGCAATGCCTGACGTCGTGGGCATTATTAGAATAAGGGCCCATGCAAAGTGACGCCAAGGCAGGCCCAATTCTATCTCACTGGGTATCACAGTAGAAAAGTAACGTGGGTATTTTGAAAAGCAAAACACCCACCACCGCAGACGTTTTGCTTTTTGAAATGCCTGCTTGCTGCTGATGCCTGATTATGGCATATATGGCGTCCTCCATTTACACTGCCGCAAAGTGCAGAGGTTTTTAAGAGCTCATGAAATATGGTTGGAGAGGAGGTGAAGCTTTTTGGGGTGCAATCTATCTTTGAACTCTTCCAAATTCCAATACATCATCATCTCTCTAATCTGCCAGACCTGCCATTCTTGCATCGCAGCTCCTTCAACTTTCAAAGGTAAAATCCTCACATTCCTGAAACTTGGGCTTGTGAAAAGTTTGCAGAGGACTGACATTATAAAAAGCAAATAAGATTGTCCCATGAAATAAAAAGGTCGTCAGCCATATTTCTGGTCATGTGTGGTACACTGTAATTTCTATCCTTTTGAAGACCATCATCCAGTAACCTTGTACTGGAAGGTCACTTAAACCCTCACACAGAATCCACTGAACAGAGAGCATTACAAACTAGGCAATCTAATAAGCCATCAATCACCATGCTTGATCACCTTACTAGGAAGTCTCCAAGATGTAATCCCTACACACAACCATCAAAAGTCAGGTCCACACACACCCCACTATTTGAGCCCTCTACCCATGTTTTCTGCATCTAACATAGAGTGTTAAATTGCCTATCCAGCCCTACCTGTAAACATGAAGAATTAGACTAGATACTGAAGGGCTGTGACCCTAGGACCTCAGAAAAGGTCCTTGGTTCAAACCCGGTGGAGTGCAGGTGAAACTCTTACTGGTCCTCTGCCAATGACCTTGACTTGGGGGTGCCAATGTCTTGTCAGGTTGGGTCTGCCATTGTGCTCCCCCCCAAAAAAAAAATCCTTAAAAGAAAAGGTTCCCTGATTATGTTTTTTTAAGCAACTTAAAGAATCGACAACATATGAGCAGTTGGTACAAAGTGAAAGGAGAAAATATTTTGTAAGAACTGGTATTAACAAAAATTTAGAAATTTTAGAAATACCAGGGTTCTTTCATATGCCAGTAATTCAAAAACTGGATCCAATTGTTCTTTGAAAGTTTAGAGATTAGCCCAACACCAGTTCAAACCTTTCAAACCCATTTTCAAGCTATTTGACAGCAATATTTGACATCCAAAGGACACAGTAGAAGAGGTGATTTTAGTGCTGCTGGTGGACCTGCTCTAAGCATATGGAGCAACAACAAAATGAAGCATTTCAGAACTGGGGTCTTGATTTTATTTTTTCCTAAAGACCTCTCTGTACTGATGATACTGCACAAGGATCAGCTAGCCAGCAAAGTGATCTGGTAGTTTGTTTGCTTTGGAGGTTGCAAAACTGTTCTAGACAACAATCTTTATGTAACTTATTGAAGAATGAAGCAACCAGTCCACCTCCATTTATTATCTATATTCTTGTCGGTCTTAGTTGCAAATTGAGGTGCTTTCAAGCAAACCATAGTTGTGCTTCAAATTTCACATTCCACCACTTCATTCACTTAGCAAAAAGTCTAGAAAAACCCTTTTGGGGTTTAGTGGTCAAGAGAAAGTTTGGGGAAATTTTCCCATTTAAGAAGAGAACAAAAATTGATTGTATGAACCTAAAACGAAAGAGGAGTCATTTTATTACTTATGGTGTGAAAACTTTTTGTGTAAAAATAATGTCATGAAACATTGTTGTTTCACCCCCACAAGTTATGAATATGTAAAGAATTAGTAGAATTTTCTTAAGTGTATGTGGCCTTATGCTCATTAGTATTTTGGCCTCGAGAGAGGAAGCACCTTATGCATAAGATGCCTCCTCTCCTTCACAAACAAAATAAGAGATGGCGAAAATTATCCGAGATCATTATGTTTGATTAATTGGGTGATTCTAGGAGTTTGGGTCCCATGTTCAGCTCCCACCCCACACCTGGCCAAGATTCCCCAAACAACCCCATTATCAATCCTTGCCCCACTCTAAAAGACTTGAGAAAATGTCACCTTGCCTCCCATCACCATGCATTTTTGCTTGAGCTCCACACATCACAAATGTTTTTTCCAATGAAGTGTTGTTGATCTAAATTAAGTGATAAGTGGCACATTAAACCCATTCTCCATTACTACTTGTGCTACCAACACTATCATTTTTTCTAACAAAGGTTCAAGATGATCATAGTTGAATTCCTTACTTACTAATCCTAATCCGCTCAATCTCTGAAAGAGTCTTGGATGAAGAACTGGAACTTTTATGTCTTTAACATTATCTCTTATTTGTTTCCTTAAATCCTTTCCCAAGTTGAATCTCTATCCAAGATAGGCTCTTGACAAGGATTTATTAGTTACCCTATTAATCATTGGGCTTCATATTCAAATTACTTTATCACTCCCTCATTCATATGGATTTGATAAGGCTATTGATGATAATAATCCTCCCAATAAGTGTTCAAGATGTTGGTATTCCTCACTACCCTTTGTTTCGATTTACATAACCAATGCAAGTAGATCTGGGAGTTCACAACAAATCACATGGTATCCATTTTTCTATCAAAACATTGATATTTGATATAGTAGACTTTCATGTATTGTTGAGAATTATTTTATTATAAGTTGCAAACACCCACTCAATTAGCAAAAAAATTGAATACACAATTATCACTAGAAGCCACTATTTGTATTTAGTTATTATGGATGCATCAATTATCAATGATCTATGTTGTAGGCCCCAAACATTATTTATCTTGTGTAATTTTTTCAATGTTAATTCTTACATGTTGTTTAACAAATTCTTGAATTTGTAGATACAAAACGATTTCAAATATATTTTTCTAGTGTGTTTTCAAGTGTATGTAGATAGTCAACATAAGACCACCCATATCGATTGTGTCTTTTCGACCTCTCCCAAGATCTTCTACAAGTATGATTTTCTTCAACCACACATTTTCACTCCTTCCTACAATTATATTCTACTAACATATATTCCTACCACCTTTTATAGATATTATATTATTATAATCAATAACTAGAATGGAGTTAGTCGTTTCCTGCACATAATACATGAATAGATTAGAATGAGCTTTCACATGCTAAACACTCAACATAATCATTTGGATAAAATTTTCACCTTCCTTTGTTAGTCTATATATTCCTAGTTAGTAAAACCACACATTGTGGTGTAAGGTGAAGGACATGAAATAAACATAATTCCAAATCAACATTGTCTATTTTTACTTTTGCTTCTTATTTCATCAATTTTCATTTGTTTCATTTTTAAAATTAACCTTGCTAATTCACTTTCTACACAATCAAAAGATTGACAATAAATCAAATCTTGTTTTCATGATCAAGATATGTTTATTTGTTGTTTGGAATAATCCCCAAAACTCACCAAGTCACAAGGCATCCACTTTTGTAATATTTTATTTATGGTTTTTTTTGGACCAAACTTATCTTTGCAACATATTTTATTATTTAGAATCACAATAATTTTGGTCGTATTGGTGAAAGTTAATAGACAAATAAGAACTAGTAGTCATTTTTTATACCTTGACAACCCTTTGGTATAGATTTAAGTGTATTGTAATTTAGGGTCCAAATTATAATTCCTCCAAGAAGCTTAATAATGATCAACTATTGGATAACTATTAATAATTTTTGAAATTTATCAACAAAACAATTTCATTTGTCATTTTTTTTTTGGTGGGGAAGGTGCAAATACAAAAACACTATTCACCCCAAGGTGTAACCAATGGTTAATTTTACATGTTTTTAAGCGGTACATTTAGCTAATGGTTAAAATGTTTGACATATTTATACAACAATGTTTTTGAGTCCAAAATTTTTTAACAGTACCAAAATTTTGTCATATCATCACCCTTTTTAGTACTCCTTTACTAGTCTTATTTCACAATACATGTGGACACAAAATGAATGGTATTGATGGTTATAGACATATATTAATTTAAACTACCATATTACAAAATATAATTTTTTTATTCATTAATATGCACAAGAATCAAAACACATGTACAATTAAGGATTATGTTAAAAACCAAGTCCTTTTCATCTTGAGTGGTACTACTTAAAAGGTTTGGACCTTTTTAATATATTATGGAGACATTTGGATAAATTTGAAATAAATACAATGAAAATATAGAATACCCACACTAGAAGAAATATTGTATTTTGTAACTAATCATTTGGTGACTACATGTGATTATCTATCAATTTGCAAATATTTTTTCAACTATTAACCATGTTTGACAATTTTGCAATTATGTTATAGTTACATTATAACTCTTAGAAGCCTCATCTTTCCATGTGAACAATCTTTGGAATCATATTCATCCACTAATAAGCTTGTATCTCCCATTAATCACATTGGTCATAACTAATTTGTGGACCTAACCCTTACAAGTATACTAAGCATATTGAGAATATATTAAAGGTGTACATTAAGAATACATAAAAGTTATATTCAGGGTAAATTGCAAGTATATTATGAATATATTAAAAATATTTTTAGGGTTGAATATTAAGATTTTTCTAAGGGTATAAATTACCATAAGTAAATAGTAGGTATGTACCTCGTTAGGTGAGTAGGTAGTACCTATTTACCAATGTAAGCAAGTAGGAATGTATATAGGTAAATAGATAGAAAGGTAAATAGGCAATTAAGTAGGTAGGTAGGTAGGTAGGGCGATTAGGTGGGTGGTAGGTAGTTAGATAGATATGTAAACCTAGGTAGGTAGGTAAATAAGCATAAGGAAGGTGGGCAAGAACAACCTATAGTAGGTAACTACTCCAAAAGGTACCTATTAGGCACTTCATTAATACCTATTTTTCAATCAATTTCCCTAAGGATGAATGATTTTCTATTGGTTTTGTGTGTTTACTACATGGATGATATTAATCCATGAACATGATCCTATTGAACTTTAATATACTATCCTAAGGTTTGAAAAAGATAGATTATTATATATATGGATATGTAATTAAACCACGAACATATGTTTGCACATGCGGTTTGTCCTCTTTTCTTTCGTGTTCTATCTTTTTTTCCATAACTCATTGTTTTGTAAATTGTTGTTTTTCTCAAAGTTCCATCACATGTGTGTGGCATGGATTTTGAGAGTTGTTTCTTTGTGAGCTATTATGTTTTGTGATGAATTATTGAAAGAGGAGAGGGGTGTATTTTCACATGTGGATTTCAAGCTCTTTAAAGTGGTGGCATTTTAGTTCTTCCTTTATTTGTTTGATAATGAATTTTGTACTAGTTGTGAAGGTTGGAAGTTCTTGAAGTTGTAAGGTGATGTTGATAGCTCTAAGATATTAGGCTTTTTTATTGTTTTTTTATTTTAAAGAACTTTTTATTTTGTGTGTTCATGTATATGGATGGTTGGGAGGCATAGTAGTAGCTTTTGCAATGGTCTATATTGGCCATCAAATCAATCACATTGGCCATTAGATAAACCAAATGATAGCCAATGATAACAAATAAATGGTAAAATGTGCCAACTCAATAGGGTCAAAAAGGGTGTTATTATAATTTTTAATGTTTTAATGTTTAAAAAAAAATTATGATGGAAATTTTTTCAACATCTTTGGAAAAAAGATAATGAGAAAAATTATATTGACGTAATTTATTTTTCAATCATACAATTTTTGAACATTCAAAATTAATTTTGAAAACTTTTTTTTTTCTTTAAAATTTTTTTTGTCTAAAAGGCTCAAATTTTTTTTGAATTTTTGATAATGTTGTTTTAATAATAAAAACAAATAGCAATGGACATGGACATGTACATTAAATGTTTATTAGTGTAGAAGCCTAATAAAGAGAAGAGACAAGAATACCCTTTCCTTTTTCACACTCATCACTTTGACAAGCTTTAAAACCCTATTCCATATTGTTCACTACTTTGACAAGCTTTAAAACCTTATTCCATTTGCAAATATGCATGTCTTTCTCCTTTGTTTTCCCCCTTTTTTTTTTTCTTTTTTTTTATCCCATTGCTTTTTCCAAGGATGGGTTGAAGATGTTTTTATCATCTCAAACACATGATAAAGTTAGTATTTCTCTTTTTATTATTTATATGTTGATATTTTTTAGGTAAAAATGCAAACAAGAGTGGGTTTAGGGTTGTGGCAACATTTCATTTGGTATGTGTTTATTATTTTAATAGGTTTTTTTTTGTAGTTTTAAAAAACATCATCCTTTTGTTTTTGGATTGTTTTTGGCATCGCATACATGTTACATTTCTATTTCCTTCTTTTTTTTAATTGTTAGTTTTTTTTTTTTTTTTTTTTTTTTTTTTTTTTTTTTGTTTTTGTTTTTTTTTTTTT
>Ga0209611_10009077_pt1 | contig 15217 bp, 11 predicted proteins | sample S1TSphgellanicum_3_FD_187693 | JGI IMG/M metagenome (GOLD analysis project Ga0209611, IMG submission 187693) | Host-associated microbial communities from peat moss isolated from Minnesota, USA - S1T2_Fc - Sphagnum magellanicum MG (SPAdes) (version 2) | ecosystem: Host-associated > Plants > Peat... | reverse complement strand
AATCAATGAATAGTATCTTGGTAGCTTTGACACAACTTTTATGTAGTTTGGAAATTTTCAAAGCACTTGTGATAACAAATATAGTGTTTTTCTTTTAATTTTTTGAGGTTTGATAGGTAATGAGCATCCCAAGTTAAATTTAACATTTATTGATGACAAAACCAAGCATTCGCAAAAGAAAATTCCACTTTTTTTTACTTTTTTTTTCAGGTTTTTTTTTGGGTGGGTTGCCGTGGTGTGAAAATTTGTCACCAAAAAAATAAAATTAAAAAGAATTAAAAAATCCTTATGCACCTTCCCTAGAAGAGATCTTCGTTATGATAAATTATTTACAAGGGAAACATGGACTAAATTGAAATTTTTTCCTCAAGATTGTCTTTTGATTGCTCCCAGCCCCTTAGAATCTACATTTCTATTTAGGTACACCAGCTGCTTCAACTGTCCTGCCAAAAAGGCTAGTAGATTTACCTATGGTACACTATGGTCACTAGAGGTTGGGTCCTCAGTCTTTGCACACAAGTCTAAGTACTTACTTGAAATCACATATGAACAAAGGACACATTTTGTTATAAATTTTGTGTCAAACATTAGTTGTAGTTAAGGTAGTGTAACTAGTGTGTAACAAATAGTTGTGATGATCATTAACCCTAATGGATACAATGGGCAAACATCTTACCTACAATTGATGAAATCTTGAGTGCAAAAAAAAAAGTTACAACATCAAAAAAAAGATGGACCCTAGGATTCACATTGTGGATGATTTTTTCAATCACCCAACATTCATTCATCCCATAAAGCCAACTGGCTACTACCTAAGATTGCATGTGGGCATCTGTCCAAGTAGTTGTGGCTTTGAGTGACAACTAGTGTCATGCTAGGCTACTACTCATCATGGTAGCATAATTGGGTTCTCACTATATCAACCAAAAGAAAGGTGTTAGTAGATTCCTCAAGTCTTTTAAGGGTGGGGAAGGGCGAGGGTAGGGTTGTTTCCCTTATTCTTTCCACCACAAATCATACCCACTATGATTGCGTTGGGTGACTATGTAAACAAAGTCATGTAAGGGTGTCCCCGATGCTTAGCTTAGATGAAGAGCTTTTGTAACGGTTGGAAAAAGTGTTCCTTCCTTTGGTTGGAAAAGAATTGTACTAGTAGCCTAGTAGTGATAACTATGACCAAGACAATTAGTTGTGAAGCTTGGTTGGTAGAATGCATATTTTGGAAAGGAACTTGCTACATGTAGTTTTTCCTGTTGTCGCATACAAGTAGATTACCATGCACGAAATGGACACCAAGTTTTGGACATGGTGCTAAAGGCAAAATGACAACGGCCCGCTGGATGGACACCTTTGAGTTAGGTATACTTGAAACAATCAAGGATGGATAGAATATCTTATCCGAAGTTCCTCAATCATCCACATTTTAATTCTTTTCCAATTGGGGCTTTTTAGTTAGTTGGGATGGGAAAGAACATTGAATCGATAAAATTTCAATGTTCTTTCCAATGAACCATAACTTAAGAAGAAGTACCGTAGTGCCACGAAAGGTTCGAGCAGGCTGTAACGATCAATTTAATTAATCTTAAGGAATTTTTTTGGAAAAGGTCCATTAGTGCTTGCAGGAAATGCATTGTTTTCAAGGGAAAGGTCCAGTAATCTGCCAAAAAGGTCCATTACAGGTCCAAGTCAATTTCCATTTTTTTTTGTTTTGATGTTGCAAGCACACATGTGCAACATTCTGAGCTGCTTTTTTTTGGTGCCAAAAGGTCTGATTTTTGGGGGAAAACGTTCGTTACAGAAGTCCAAAAGTCATTTATTTGCTCAATAAAGAATCGTTTCGACCTCCAGCCCGAATTCATTAACGAACCTTTCGTGGCACTACGGTACTACTAGTAGCCATGCCGATAGGCAAAGGGCTACACATTCACTAGGGTTTACAAAACCTTAACCAGACATACCATGTAGCTCGTGGACACATTATGGTGAAAAAAAAGGTGATTTTCAGTACAGAAGACCTATAAAATGTCCATAGTAACTTAGAACTACCTTAAAAAGAATCGGACTGCCCTCTTTGGAGGATTCTTCCATTGCCAGGACTTGAGTCGTTTCATCTTGTACCTTTTCCTCCCCCACAAATGGTGCCTTGTTTTATTGGTGATTGGCAGGTTTTCATCACTTTGAGTTGCACTTCATTTCACTTTAAAATGAGAGAGTGAGAGAGAGAGGTCTCCTTTGGATTCCCAATTGTATCATCTAGTGCACCTGACAAGAAAATAATCTCCAAGATATGAAACAATGGGATCCTAGTCTCCTCCAAATTCAAGCTATAATTCCAATGTACTTACTTAATGATTCATGATTCACAAAGCCCCCAGAGAGAGAGAGAGAGAGAGCAAGAGAGAGTTCTGGCCAACTCTGAAACCTCTCTTTAAGAAACCCTCTCTTAAATGACATATGTATGCACCAAAAAAAAAGTCATCAGAACATGCAGACCATTTGGCAGAGAGTATAAAGTAGTAAGTACTCTTGGACTACCATGGCCCCCACCATACCCATCACACACACTCCAGGGCAAGTGTTTTTTTTTTGTGATGTAGTCAAAATGGCAATGATTCACAAGAGAATTTAGCCAAATTTGTCTGCAAGTTCAATATCAAAAACAAAACAAAAATGGGTAAAAAAATTTCCTTCTATGTTTTTGGTTACATACTTTAACCATGTAAAAAAAATCTGGAGATTTTTTTTTTCATTTTTTGGTCCAATTCTAGCTATTGAAAATCATATTATGCTTTTTGATTTCCAGTATGGTAGCCAAATATATAAAATCTGTGTATGATGCAGATATAATTTTTTGGGTTCTTTTCTTGGGCTTTAAACTCTTGCCCTGTACCTTACCCCCTCTAAGTAAGTTCCAATGATAGCTTTTTGTTGGATTGTAAGGTTTCAACTTCTGGAATGATGTCTGTTGAGGAAGAACAACAACACCAACAACAACAACACATCTTAACTAACTACCAGACAAAACAACAATCAAGAGTTTGAATAGGTAGGGTGTTGCTAGGAAGGGCTATATTAGTCCAGGCCAAAAAGAGTGACAGCCAATTTTAGGAATAAGAATTTCCATGCAACCAAATGAGAAGAGGGAAGTCATGGAGTGAAAGGGCCTCCCTTTTCTTTCTTGTATTGTATTGAATTGAATTGAATAGGTACTCACTCCATAACATTTGCCCTTGTCATTAGGCCAGGCAACAAGAGGTTGTGCTGAACACACACAGTTAAATGATGATGAAACCCTGCCAATCATAAATAAAAACCAAAGCACCCAAAACAAAACAGGGGGAGGAATACAAGGAACAAAATGAATGAAGAAAGAATGCGCATCCAAGAATGCAAAAGAGCCACCTAAGAGAGCAAACCACAAAGGGCATGTCAAGTTCCCGAACCCCCTCCTGTCCCCAGAAGCATATCAAAGCTTCTCAAATAAGAAAAAGGGGAGTTAAAGGACTAAGTAACCAGTGAAAGAGTGCTTGGTTACCAGGGATAGTTAAGCCATGGATGGATGTGCTGAGACTATCCGCCGTAACCAGTACCCTCTCACACTTGTTACCAAACATAACCATCCCTCCGTCTGTTTCCCTCCTTTCATCCATGTAGAGAGTGATTATGAAATGTTCATCCAAGAAGTGAAAGTGTTACAACAGACTCATCAGGCCGACAAGAGCCAAGAGTGATAATCTTGTGCTAACTAGTAGGTACGTAACGAATTTTTTAAAAAAATTAAAAAAATAAAATCAAAGGTTATAACTCACACTTGTGACCTCACAACCAATCAGAATGTTGAGATTCTTATTCCTAATGATGAGCCACTTCATGAATAAAAATGTGATTCTGGAATGTGAATATGGATGAAAACCTACGAATCATCATCAATAAAACAAAACAAAGCACAAAATGAACAAAGGAAGAAAGGAAGGGAAAAAAAAAGGTACAAGATGAAAGGACCCAAGTCTTGGCAAATGAAGAATCCTCCAAAGAGACAAAATTTTCTTTCTTTAAAACACGGAGTTCTGAGATAACGCGGAGTTGACAATTAATGAATCTTTTGGCCTTGTAAGACTAGCCACACTCCCCTCATAACTCACAAAACACCCACCACCCACCCACCACCTTCCAAGTTCCCAGTTCCCAGTTCTCAGTTCTCAGTTCCCCACCTCTCCCCAACACTCTCCCTCCCCCCCCCCCCCCCCCCCCCCCCCCCCCCCCCCCCCCCCCCAATTATTGGGGGCCTGCATGTGTGTAAGTGGGGAAAAATTGTATTATGGGGGAGGAATTTTTGTTTTGAAAGCTATAGTGGCGAGCATCCATATGAAGGTTTAGTCAAATGTGGCTATAAACCAAATATGAAATATAAAATTTTAATTATCCTTTAGTATATTTGGCTACCAAACTGGAAACCAAATATAAGGATCTGGCGATTTGTATCTGATTGATAGTTTAGGTGTACACATGGTCAGTTTACAACATTTGGTAATGAGATTATTATCAATAATAAAAACACTCTTGAAAAAGGATCATTTAAAAAAAATTGATCTCTCAGAGCATCTCCTTACACTTTATTCATTATTATGCTCTTTTTTTTTTGTGATTTTTGAGACATAAACAATAAGAAAAACAATTGATGTGTAAAAAAAAAGGACATCAAAGTTAAGTGGAGGATGATCTGCTCTCATTGATTCTTTTCAAATTAGCGTTAGGGTTGATGATCATAATAAGTGATGATTTCAAAGACATACCAAAAGAAAAAGAAAAAAGGTTTGACACCCACTATTAAACTTAACTGGGAAATTAGGTAATGCAAGACTCATTTTTCATGAGACTGTAAGTCAAGTGTTAGCCAAAAACCCAAAAAATTCATGAGCTTATAACTCAAGCATTAGCCAAAAACAATCCAAAAACAAAATAAAAATTGGTCTGAGCCTCCCTCTCTTCTCTCTCTGTCTCTCTCTGTCTCTCTTCCTCTCTGGAATCTGATCTCTCTTCTTCAGCAACAACAGGAGCTGTAGCAACACACATACACACACACAAACACACACACATGCTGCAAGAAGAAGAAGAAGTTCATGATTCCACAAATGAAAAGCAGTACATAGTACTGGTACATAACTACTCCAGTGGAGTGAAAAGGATTCTTCACTAGTGAGGAGGAGGAGGTGGAAGAGGAGGAGGAGGTGGTGGTGGTGGTGGTGGTCCCTGGAGGAGGAGGTGGTTGCTGACATTTTTGTAGGAGTAGCTGGTTGGGGGAAGGTCCCACCAGTGAGTAGTGGAGAAGAGGAGGAGGAGGAGGAGGAGCTGGAGAATTAAGATGGGCAGTGTCGTTTTGCAGCTTGTGTAGCTAGTGTAGCTTACATGATCATCCAGCTTCAATGTGACAGACGGTGGGGGTGGAGGAGGGGGAAGTGCCTGCAGACCGGAAGCTAGCTAGGGTTCTTATATATTATGCTCAACTGTTGCAGGCAGATTGGTAATCTAGTGGTGCAGCAGCAGCAGCAGCTGGAGTGATCAGAGTGTCGTCGCAATCCTCGACCGGAAGTTGCAGAAGTTGTGAGGAGATTTGCATAACAATATCAGAAATCCAGACACTTGAAGAGTGCTGGAACTGCAGCTGCACATATTCATCAGTAGCTAGCTTGTAGTTTTGCAGTAGTATAATACTGGTGAGATCAGTCGATCATCAGGAAGGAAGGAAGGGTACTTGCAGTTGAGGTGCTTTGGCAGTAAACTGCAAATCGTGTCATGAGATTGCGGCAGCAGCTGATCAGCAGCCGCAGGTGGTCTAGTGAGCTGCCCGCCGCGGGCGCTGCTGGATCAGTTGGGTCGAGGATGAAACCGCGGCGTCCAGCTGATATGGGGAAAGTGTTGATGGGAATGGTCCTAGTGCAGCTTGTCATGGTGCTATCTCTGCTGCTCGACAGTACTCCTGTGGTCAAATGTGTGCAGGGAGCTCGTCATGTCGATGAGTCTCTCAAGCGCTCAGCTGCTTTTGCGCAGCCCGCGTCTTTGCAGAATGTGAGTAGAAATGTAGTCCAGTCCTCCAGCTGCCTTAGCTAGCTTCTTTTTGTTTGCATTCTTGGATCGATCATCTCATGGTTTGTGAACAAGTTGCTGCCAAGTTTACTACTGTTGCAGTGTAAGCAGAGCCTTCCTAGCTGATGACAGGAATCAGGAACAAGATTTCAGCAGCTGATGAATCCCGCTTTGCACATTGCTCATCTCATTTTCTTGTTGTTGTTGTTGTTGCTGCTGCTGCTCGCAGGTGATTCGTGTTGAACTCATACACAGAGATCACCCGGCTTCGCCTTTGAGTTCTTCTAGCGACGGAAGTGTGAAGAGCTTTCCGACCAGGTTTGCAGAGGCTGTAGAAAGGAGTTACTCTCGCGCGGCTTACTTCGCCACAAGAATGCGCAGCAGCAGCAGCAGCACCACCACCACCACCACCATCCCTGCTGCTCGCGCCGTCGGCTACACCCAAGAACAAAAGTTTGAAAGCGGAGTCTCAGCCGGCACGGGAGAATATCTCATGTCGCTGTCTCTGGGCACTCCTCCCCAGCAATTCGCCGCCATCGTCGATACTGGTAGTGACCTGAATTGGGTTCAGTGCTTGCCATGCAGAACCTGCTACCAACAGACCAGCAACAAGTTCGATCCTTCCAGATCTTCGACATACCGAGATGTTCCATGCGCAAACCAACTGTGCCAGGTACCAGACAATTTCAGCTGCAAGCTGCTCTTCTTCTTCTCCTTCTTGTTTGTTGCATTAGAACATCTTCTGCAAAATCCAATCCAATCCAGAAGAGTCCACTTCCCGAAAGCTTATACCTTTGAGTCTTGAAACTTTGGTGGGCTCATAACTCCCACATCTTAGCTCTGATCGAGTAGCTTCAAACAACAAAGTTGTAGGCCTTGAAGAGGTCTTTCCAACGACATATCACATGACATGACAATATGGTTTCCTGCACCGATGCAACTGTTTTTTTCTGCAGGCACTTCCGATTCAGAACTGTGTCTCCGCGACGTGTGATTACGAGTACGTGTATGGAGATCAGTCCAGCACATCTGGAGAATTAGCTTTCGATACCATCTCTCTTGCCAACGGAGGAGGAGCACCGGAAGGCATTCCCAATTTCGCTTTCGGATGTGGGCATGCGAATCAGGGAACATTTGCTGGTGCTGGCGGGCTTGTAGGACTAGGCCAAGGTCCAGTGTCACTAGTCTCTCAGCTGAGCTCCACCTCCACATTCCCTGACAGATTCTCCTACTGCTTGGTCAGCTTGAATGCCGCCACCACCACCACCAGTGCGCTTCTGTTTGGCAACGTGAACACAGTCGCTGGAATTCAGTACACTCCCATCATCAGAAACGCTGTGCACCCAACTTACTATTATGTGCAAATGGTGGGCATCAGTGTGGGTGGTGTTGATCTCGGCATCAATCCTTCCACTTTTGATGTCAATCCCTCCACTGGTGCTGGTGGCACCATTCTGGACTCTGGAACCACCATCTCTATGCTCACTCTGCCTGCTTACGAAGCTGTTCTTGAGGTAAGTCGATTTTTAAGGCACTGCTCATCAAACCTTGCAATATTTCACACTTTGTTTTCATGGGTGCATTGCAGCAGCTTAGAGTGGAATAATTATTTGTAGCTCTCCTGAATTCTTGCTCGGATCATCATTAACAGTTCCTTTGAGATTCTGGCTGTTGGGTCTTGGTGAAGAGCATGTCGATCTTCTTCCAAGCTCAGATCATCATCAACAGTTCCTTAGAGATTCTGGCTGTTGGGTCTTGGTGAAAAGCATGTCAGTCTTCTTCCAAGCTGTTCTGACTGGCATTATGATCTTGGTCAAGCATATCTTGATCATGATTCTGTCTGTTAATTGGTTGTTGTCAAAAACCTTCTTCTAACTGTTGTATTATGAACAACAATCTTCATCAAGCTGCTGCTGCTGCTGCTGCATCTTGATGATTCTGGCTGTTGTTGGGTCATGAGTATCTATCTATCTATGTATCTATCTTTGTTAATCTTAAGCAGATCAGCTTCTTTCTGACTGGAATTTATAGGATCTTCCTGGAGGAGTGAGCACGTCAATGAGATTCTCATCATGTCTCATTGACTGTTTCTTTGGCTGATCTTTCTGTGTGTCTTGTGATCTTTGGGGATGATGCTGACGATGATGGTGGTGGTGGTGGTGGTGATGATGATGATGTACTACAGGCTTTCCAGAGAGAAGTGGCATACCCGCTGACAGATGGGACTCCATATGGACTGGATCTGTGCTTCGACATTGCGGGAGTGACCAACCCTACTGTGCCAGACATGACGTTCCACTTCCAAGGGGGAGCCAACTTCTTGCTCCTGCCTGAGAATCTGTTTGCCATTGTTGATGCTTTGGACTCTGTCATGTGTATGGCTATGGCAGGCAGTGAAGGCTTCAGCATCATTGGCAACATCCAGCAACAAGACCATTTGGTGATCTACGACCGAGTTGCTCAGAGGATTGGCTTTGCCAATGCCAATTGTTAACCCCCAGGACTAAATGGCATTTCACCCACCAACTGACCTACCTACCTACCTACCTACCTACCTCCTTGGTTGAGCCTAAATCCGTTCAACTTTCATCCATTCAGTTGAGTATGAATTTGTTCGATCCACTGACTTTCTTTCATCTGCTCAACTGGTTGAGTCTGAATTCATTCAACCAACTTTCATCTGCTCATTTCGATTGTAGTCTGAATTTCATTCAGCCAATTTTTTTTCATCTGCTCCTTCAGTTGAATCTGAATTCAATCAGCCAACTTTTTCATCTGCTTGCTCATTCAGTTGAGTCTGAAATCATTCGGCCAACTTTTCCATCTGCTTGCTCATTTGGTTGAGTCTGAAATTCATTGGGCCCAAGTTTTTCATCTGCTTGCTCATTTGGGCAAGTCTGAAATTCATTCAGCCGACTTTTTCATCTACTCATTTGGTTGAGTCTGAACTCATTCAGCTGACATTTTCATCTGCTCAGTCAGTTGAGACTGAATTAGGTTTTGAGCTGACGGGGCAGTGGACTGCCTGGTGTTCAGTTCAAATTTAGGGTTTGAGTGACCTGGCAGCCAGCTCAGTTGAGGCTGAAATTAATCAGACTGTTAAGGCTGATCTGGCAGTCGGTTGGTCGGTCGGTTGAGTGTGAATTGGACTTTGAGCTGACAACAAGGTGCTTTTGTTGAGTCCGAATTAGAATTTTAAGCTGATCTAGTCCTCATTGGAGCTTTTACATTAGATTATAACCTGACCTGCTCAGTTGGGTCTAAATTAAAACTTTAAGCTGGGTCTGGATTAAGCTTAAGTTGAGTGGTTGAGTCTGAGTTAGATTTAAGTTGGGTTATGAATAGACCGAGCTTTCAGCATTTAGAACATTTGAACAATTTGGAAACAATCACAAATTCTCTTCCCCCCTGCTAGTTCATAAATTGTCATCATGTCCAATTTCACTCTTTTTTGTATTTTTCCCCTTAGTTTTGAGAAAATACATTCACTTATGAATCATGTTCTATGATGTGAAGGTCACATGGATTTGAGAGAGCTCTTAACCCTAAGAAGCTTAGGGTGAAGGGGTGGAATCTCTCACCTCAGTGACAATTAACATGTATATGTCATGATTTTAGCTCTTTTTCTATAGGATGAAGCACTTGGCAGTTTGTTTTGTCGATATTTTTGGGTTGGTTTTGGTAGCCTCTTTTAACTCCATAGCAACGAAAAAAGACATGGCATTCTTACAAATGACTATATCAATTTGTGACTTACACTATCCAATTTCATTCACTTTCTGACTACACTCAATTTGGGAATGAAACCAGTTCATTTGAACTAGTATAGCCTTTGTCGATGACCCAAGTGTGAGTTGATTACCCAACTAAAATTTTGCCTTCCAAAATCATTTTTTGTAATTTATTTGAATTTCCGAAAACCAAAAAAAAATCTACTCAAAATTCAATTCTCTCTCAAACTTTCAGTCTAAAAAATTTCAAATCACTGTAATTTATCTGAATTTCCAATGACCAAAGAAAAAACTACTCAACATTCAATTCTCTACTGCACCTTAGGTCTAAAAATTTTCAAATTACAAAAAATCTTAAATCACCTTCATAAAAGGTGTGGAAAACTTAATTTTGAAACTAAGCAATTCTTTTATTTTTAAAAAAATCATGTTCAACAGACACATTTTGGTCACTATTACGAGCTTTCAAATCATCATCAGAAGATTATGTCATATCAAATGATCAAGAAATTCACGTAATCTGTCCCTAGACCCAACGGTCATTCCATGTATGCGTTCCTCTTGCATGTGTGTATGTAATGCAAGAATCAAAATTAATTAACGACTGACTTGCTTTGTTCTTGTATTTTATTCGTGCTTTGATTTCTTATGGGTTGGAATTGTAAGGGTTTAGGGGTTGGAGATGTTTAGGGTTTAAGGGTTATGTGTCAAGGTTAACAATGTGGTTCAAAGCTTTGATGTGTTGTATATGCAATTCTTGCATGATGATCTCATAAGAGTGTGAGTATCCTTGCATTGTCGAGTCATGTGAAGTCCATTATAGAAACTTAGAAAGATTCAATTGAACTTCTTCGTCATGGTAATCAAAATGTGTTTTCAATTTTGATGATGAGAAATTTTTCAGGAATTGGTATATAGGTGAATTTTTTGGAATATTTCAATATGATCATCCTCAAACAATTCTAGAAATAATTTCTATCACATCATCGTTCATGGCATTAATCATGTCTTTAAACAATTGTTCTATCATATGATTGTCCTCAAACAATTCTAGAAATAATTTCTATCACATTGTCGTTCATGGCATTAACCATGTCCTTAAACAATTGTTCTATCATATGTGATTGTCCTCAAACAATTTCTATTAACAATTTTTTATCATGTTCAACAAACACACATGGTTATTATGTTAAGATTTATGGCTTCAATATGAGAAGCATGAAGTATTCAACCTGGTTTTTTTTTTTTTTTTTTTTTCAATATTGTGATGATGTTCATGCATAAAATGAATGAACCAAATTTGGCTATAAACAAAATATGAAAGTCAAAATTTTAAGATTTCTTTCTACATTTATGGCTACATATTATAGCTTGATATGTAATCTGATGATTTTTAAAAAAAAATTTGAAATTTGGCAACTAGAAAACCCAAAAAAAATTCCTTGATTTTTGCCATTTTGAAAAAAATAAAAATCATCAAATGGCAAAAATTCAAGCCAAAAAAATTCTGAGTCAATCCCTGCCAGTGACACAGTATCAATGTTTCTCTTTTAGTTTGAAATTTTGTGATGTAGCCCCAGTGGCTGTAGCCATAAGATAATTTAGCCAAATTTGGCTATAAACAAAATATGAAAATTTAAAAAAAAGAAATTAAGCATCCTTCTATATTTTTGGGTTATCTAGCTAGTACCGTGGATGCAGAATCTGGTGAATCTTTAAAGAATTAAAATTTTGCCAAATTTGGTGGTCGATTAGAAACCCCAAAATGTCCTTCCTCTCTCCTTTTGTTGGGGCACTTTTGAAAGGATTTTATTTTTTTTAATGAATATAATAATAAGCGGCAATGACTTGCAAGTGACAATTTGTTAAATATTCTGTCGTTTTGTCTACAAGAGTATCAATCTCAAATCATTTTGTCTGTGAAAAGTGTTTGCCTCACATGCAGTTTACACTTTTGAAAACGTTGTAAATTTGCATCATTGAACCTGACACGGTATATAATAAATTGGAAAACTGAGTTATGGCAATAATTGGGTAGTCGAGCAAAGGAAGAGAGTTCAAAGTTCAAATGAAGGTTTTCCACAAGCAGCCCTTTTTTGTGCTGGCTATGTATAGCCAAAAAGCACCCCAAAAAAAAATTAAAAAATCAAGGAAAAACTTTGCTGAGAAATGATTTTTTTTTTGAGATTTTCAGTAGCCAGAATTCAACCAAATTTTAAGAAAAATTGTCAGATTTCTATACATGGTTCAAGAAGAGTAGCCAAAAACAAAGAATGATGGTTTTTTTTTTTTCATATTGAGCTTGTAGCCAAATTTGGCTAAGTCTTCCTATGAACGATTCCACTTTGAGGACCACATCACAAAATTTTTGCTCAAGAGAAAAAAGAAACCCATTGTTGTGAAGTTCTTCGTTTTGTTTTCACAAAACCTTCAGTTTTGTTTTTGACTAGAAATTTGGTTAGAAATTAAATGGGAGATTTTTGTAGTAAGTACAACACAAAACCCACCAACAATCAATCATGGTTCAATAATAATGCATGAAACCCTAAAAGGCATACCAAAGTGTTGAAACCACACAAGGCTTGATTAGTCTTTGGACTTTTCAAGGGAAGAAAGAATGGGTAAGCTAACCATGATTTATTTTTTACTACACCCATTGAACCCTAGCTTTTATCTCAGTTCTCCAAATTAAGAGCTCTCCTTTGAGCTCTTTCTTTTGATCAAACCAATTGATTTGTCCTTGAGTCATAAAAATTTTAAATAAAATTTTTAAAAATTATTTTAAAATAATAAATTTTATTATAAAAAAAAAAGAAACAGACCAACACTAGTTTTTATCATAGGACCAGTGCTGGTTCACCCACAGCTTCAGGATCTCCAATTCTTACATTGAATGAATTGGGGATTTGTGAAGCCACAATTTTGCAGTGCAGTGGAGGCAGCCCACTCCTGAGCTTGTTCTTTTTTGGCAGGTCATACAAGTGAGCAGAAGAACTCCACAACAAAGTACACCCAAAATTTAGATCAATGGTTTTTGGTACCAACCAATGCAGGAAAAAAACCCTAACCCTAACCCTAAAATTTCACACATCTTGTTGTGGTTCAATAGGTATAAAATTTTCTTTTGGGGTTTCATGCATTTGAAAAAGTGGATGATTTGGGAATCATCATAGCCAAGGATTTTTATTTTCTTCTCTTTTGCCCATGTTTTTTTTCTTCTTCTAATTGCCCTAATACGTGGACAAGTCGACTTTTTTGCACAACATGAAACTTGGTGGAAACCGATGACAAGTGGACTTTTTGCACAACATGAGGAAAATTGGTGGAAATAGGTGGACAAGTGGTCTTTTTATATGGGTTTTAGGGTTTAGGACAAGTGGGTTTAGGGTTTAGGGTTTAGGACAAGTGGGTTTAAGGTTTAGGGTTTTGGACAACACAAATCTTTGGTAAAAATAGGTGGAAGAATTGATAGTAAAAAAAGAAGCCTTCCGAGATGATGAAAACTTGTTAATCATCAATAAAAACAAAGCACCCTAAGAAGGGAAAGAAAAAGGTGCAAGATGAAAGAACCCAAGTCCTTGCAAAACGAAGAATCCTCCAAAGAGGGGAGAGAAGAAATACAAGATGGAAAAACCCCAAGTCCTAGCAAACGAAGAATCCTCCAAAGAATGTGGATTGCTAAGGGAACGGGGGAACAAATCAAGTACCCAAAGGTTAGTGACTTATTTAGGCTACCTACCCTCATATCTATGGGTGGATGGGAAGGAGACTTTTAGGGTTTAGGGCTTGGGGGTATTTAGGGGTATTAAAAGGTATGAAAGGGTCTACCCAACTTCCAAAGGGTATGTCTAGGTCTTAGGGAGTCTATGTAAGGTCCTAGGGTTTGTCTAAGGCTTTAGAAGGTCTTTTGAAAATGTTGATTTAGGGTTTGTTTAAGGGTCGTAAGGTTTGTCTATGGTTTTAAAAGGTCTTAGAGGGTTTGTTTTGGGTCTGTGTAAAGGTCTTAGGGTGTCTGTTTAGGGTCATAATGTCTGTCTAGGGTGTTAGAGGGTTTTCTTTTTCTTTTTCTTTTTTTTCTTTTTTTTTGGGTTGGGGGAGTGGGGGTTGGGTTTTTAAGATGGCTTCAATAATGATGCTATTTTAGTACTGTCTTCTTTTGGCTCTAAAAGATGACTTCTTTGTTGACTAGGTTAGAACTTAGGAGTGGAGTTTTTTTTAATTAATTTAATTATTTTTATTTTTAAATAATATAATTTAAAAAAATTTAAATAAATTTTTATTTAAATATAAATTTTTAAATTATTTTAATATCAAAATATTGGCAAAATTATTTTCCCCAAAAATTAGCAAAACTAGGCTAAGCTAGTCCAATTTACACAATAAGGGGGGGGGAAATTCTCCAAATTTTTCCCAATTTCTTTTTTCTATAAAAACCACAAAAAAAATTTGGAAAAAAAATCACTAGTTAGGAGTGTTGTAAACTGTAAACGTTGTTTTTTGCATTTTTAGTAGACCGAAAAACCCCCCAAAAATTCATTCCCCCAGTCCACTTTGGTCGCCCCAGTCCACTTTGTTAACCCCAGTCCCACTTTGGTCACCACTTTTGGTTAAGAGTGCAAACCTTTTTCTTTTGCATTTTAACAGACAGAAAATCCACCCAAAATTAATTCATTCATCCATTCGTGACCTTCTTGCTCTACAGTCCACTTTGGTCGACCCGGTCTACTTTACTCCCCACTAGAACCAGTCCGTCGGATTCTTTCCAACGCGGGATCCGGTTAGTGCGCGTGACGGGAAAGTGCAGAAGCCAGGCCTCGCTCGCTCGCTGCCTCCCTCCCTTCGCTAGCTCGATCCTGAGCTCGCGCGACTAGAGAGATGGCGAATGCCAAAGGCGGCGTGCTCATCTTCTTCTTCCGATGAATCTCTTGTTTGCAGATCTGAGAAATAGCGCGACAACATCTCAAAAATCCAAACATCTTCGTCAGCTTTCCTGCATCAACCAGCTGCTTCTCGCTTCCAACGTAAGTAGTAGATCCCAACTCGAAGAACCAAATAGAGAATGTAACACACTAGTCTCAGTAAATCCTGTAGCTGAATCTGTTCCTATTCAACATCCTCGTTGCTGATCTCATGCTTACTTTGCCCTGTTCTGGCAGACACGGCCGGCTTTTGTAGAAAGCCAAAAAAGGAAGTAGAAGAAGAAGAAGAAGAAGAAGAAGAAGGGGGAAAAAAAGACACAAGGGTGGATTGTATTGGGTTGGTGTTGTTGTTGTTGTTGTTGTTGTTTTTAATTTTTGGGGGGGCGGGCTGTTGGGTTTGGCTTGGTGTTGTTGCTGTTTTCCAAGGCCAATAAATCCTTTGGGTTTCAGAATTTCTGTGTTTTTTTTTTTTTTTTTCTTTGC